>Ga0316226_1002494_pt1 | contig 17194 bp, 19 predicted proteins | sample TBH18017metaG_FD_206009 | JGI IMG/M metagenome (GOLD analysis project Ga0316226, IMG submission 206009) | Freshwater microbial communities from Trout Bog Lake, Wisconsin, USA - TBH18017 | ecosystem: Environmental > Aquatic > Freshwater > Lake > Hypolimnion/Profundal zone | place: USA: Wisconsin... | reverse complement strand
GTCGGCCTAGCCCGCTAGACAGCCTCTGCCCCATCATTTTTATGCCGTGCTGTTCTGAATGGGGGTAAGACCGACGCCCAACCAAGCTCAAACCTGCATCCTTGTCAAAAATCGGTCATGCACCCTCAGTGGTCATTGGTCATTGGGAAAGGCATCTCCCACCAATGACAAATGACGAATGACTACTGCCCTTCCCACCGGGCAAAGCACCCGTTGGGAACCGGGAGCACCTCGGGAGCGCCGGTGAGCAGCATTTCGCCGGTCGTCATGGCGCCTTGGCGCGTCCCGAGCGCCTCGTGCAGCAGATGGCCAAGCACGGTCGGGGTGATGCCGGGCGTGTGGGCGCTGAGCAGCATCAGCACGGGCGCGTCGCTCAGCAGCGTCGCGCATAGCTCCAGCGTGCGCGGCAGATCGCGCTCGATCTTATACACCTCGCCCTGCGCGCCGCGGCCAAAGGAGGGCGGATCCAGGATGATCGCATCGTAGCGGCGGCCACGCTTGATCTCGCGCCCCAGGAACTTGTGGGCATCGTCGACAATCCAGCGGATCGGTGCCGACTGCAGGCCGTTCAGCGCCGCGTTTTCGCGCGCCCACTGCACCATGCCGGCTGAGGCGTCGAGGTGGCAGACCTCCATCCCTTCCAGCGCAGCGGCCAAGGTTGAGCCGCCGGAATAGGCGAAGAGGTTGAGCACGCTCAGCTTGCCCGGCCGCCCCTTGGCCGCCGCGTGCAACGTCTGGCGCAGCCACTGCCAGCCGGCACGCTGTTCAGGAAAGATCCCCAGATGGCCGAAATCGGTGCCGGACAGCCGGAAGCGCATGCCATCGACATCGATCGTCCATTGCTCCGGCAGGCGGTCGCGATGCTGCCAGCGCTGCCCGTCCTCACGGTCGAACGAGGCGTCCGCCGCTGTCCAGTCCGCTTCCGGCAGCGACGGCTGCCACAGCGCCTGCGAACAGGGTCGCGCCAGCGTGTAGCGCCCGAAGCGCTCCAGCTTGCAGCCGCGTCCACTGTCCAGCAGCACGTATGTTTCGGTCGCCATAAGGGTCGAGTCCAGTTCGGTTTCAGACGGCGTGCTCGGTCACAGCCGCCAGCAACATCCGCAGCGCAGCATCGGCGGCCTGGCGGCGGATGGCATCGCGGTCGCCGGTGAAGAGCAACCGTTCCGCGCACTCGCCGTGCGGTCCGGCGACCGCGACGAAGACCAGGCCCACCGGCTTGTCGGGCGTACCGCCGCCGGGACCGGCGATCCCGGTGATGGCCGCGGCCAGGTGGGCGTGAAAGATGCGGCGGGCACTCTGAGCCATGGCTAGCGCCACCTCCGTGCTCACCGCGCCAACGGTCTCCAGCGTGGCGCCGGGGACACCGAGAAGGTCGCGCTTCACGTCGTTGGCGTAGGCCACAACGCCGCCCAGGAAGACCGTCGAGGCGCCTGGCACACCGGTGAGGAGCGCCGCGACCAGCCCGCCCGTGCAGGATTCAGCCAGCGCCAGCAACCAGCCCCGTTCGGCCAGCCGCGCAATCAGTTCGGCTTCAGTGGTCATGGCGTTCTGCGGTCAACTCAGCCCTGTTTCGGGCCAGCGGCCTTCTCCAGGGCGGCCAGACGCGCTTCGAGTTCAGCGACGCGCGCCTTGAGCTTTTCCACGTGACGCGGCACGAGCAGCGTGGCGGCGAACTCCTTCTTGGGAATGGCGGGCGCGCCCAACACAAACTCGCCGGGCGCCACATCCTTGCTGACGCCAGCCTGCGGACCGACCTGCGCGCGGTCGCCGATCTTGAGGTGACCGGCCAGGCCGGCCTGACCCCAGAGCATGACGCCGGAGCCGATCTGCGTGCTGCCCGAGATGCCGACCTGGGAGACGATGCCGGTCAGGTCGCCGATCTGGACGTTGTGGCCGATCTGCACGAGGTTGTCGATCTTGACGTGGTTGCCCACGCGGGTACGTCCGAAGCGGGCGCGATCGATGGCCATGTTGGCGCCCAGCTCGACGTCGTGTCCGATCTCGACGATGCCGATCTGCGGGATCTTGACGACCACAGGGCGGCCGTCGTGAAATTCCACGTTGTAGCCGAAGCCGTCGCTGCCCACCACCGCGCCGCAATGGGCGATGAAGCGGTCGCCGATGCGGCTCCCCTCGCGGATGCAGACCTGAGGATAGATGTGGCTGTCGCAGCCGATGGCCACGTCACGGCCGATGAAAACCTGCGCCTCGACGACAGTCCGATCGCCGATGTCGGCGCCGTCCTCGATCACGGCACAGGCGCCGACGTGGACGTCGCGCCCGAGCTTGGCGGTGGGCGCGACCACGGCTGTCGGATGGACGCCCGGCGCCCGCACCACGGGAGGCGGCCCCAGCAGCGGCGCCAGCAGGCCGAAGGCCTTGTCGGGATTGTCGACGCGGATCAGCGCGGCGCAGGACCAGGAGCCCTGCCAGGCGCGGTTGACGACCACGGCCGAAGCCTGCGTCTGCGCCAGCAGCGCCTCATAGCGCGGATTGGCGAGGAACGAGACATCGCCGGCGGCGGCGTCGGCGAGCGCGGCCACGCCGCACACCTCGACCTCGCCGCGGCCTTCAACAGTGCCGCCGATGCGAGCGGCCAGCGTGGCGACCGTCCAGTTCATGGCTGCGCAGCGGCGGCGGGCTTGGCGGGAGCCGCGGGAACGGCGGGCAGCGTGGCGGCAGCCGGCACGACGGCGCCAGCGGCGTCGCTCTTGCCCGGACGCTGGATGTTCAGCCGCTTCATGATGGCATCGGTGACATCGAGCGCCTTGTCGCCATAGACCACCTGATTGATGGGCAGCACCAGCGAAAGCTTGTTCTCGGTGGCGTACTTCTCAACGGCCTCGCGGATTTCGGCGGTCGTGCGCTTGAGCATGCGCATTTCCTGCTCGTTGAGCTGCTGCTGTCGCAGCTGCATGGTGTCGCGCGCCTTGCGGTCGGCGGCGGACAGCTCCTCGCGGGCCTTGGCGGCTGTTTCCTCAGCCGTCTTGCGCGCCCGTTCGCTCAAGGCCGGATCGACGGCCTCCTTGCGCGCCTTCTCGAAGGCGTCCTGCAGGGACTCGAGTTTCTGCTGCAGGTCCGAGCCCTCGCTCTTGTACTCCTTGAGGGTCTGATCGAGCAGCTTCTTGTCAGAAACCGTGTTGGGGTGGAGCCGGACCAGCTCCTCCATGTCCAGGATGGCGACGCCCTGGGCGCGAACGACCGTCGCGACGCACAGGCTCACGACGACACTCAAAAAACCGATCTTATTCATGTATGTGCCTTTTCTCATTCGAAGCCGATCCAGAACACCAGCGGCTCGCGGCGCGTTCCCGTGTCCCGGTGGATGGGAAGGCCGTAGTCGAGACGGATCGGGAAGCCGGGGATATCGATGCGCAGGCCGGCGCCATAGGTCCAGGAGTAGTCCTTAAGCAGGTCCGCGTAGTCATAGTCCTTGGTGTGCAGCGAGCCGGCATCACTGAAGAACGCAAGGCGCACGGCTTCGAAGATCGGAATGGTGTACTCGGCCGAGACCATGCCCAGCGTATCGCCGCCGATGGGATGGTCGTCACCGGCATTGGTCACCTTCGGACCCACGTCGCGATAGCGCACGCCGCGAATGGTGCGTCCGCCGCCCAGGAAGAGCCGGTCGTAGATCGGCACGTTCTCCTGAGTGGAAGCCTTGTTTCCGTAGGAGCTCACGGTTTCGACGCGCGCGCGGACGCTGAGCACATGCTTCCACCACAGGCCAAACCAGTGGCGGTAGTTGGCGCCCGAGTGGAAGATGTCGTCCTCGCCGCCGAACGGTGCGCCGGCCAATTCGCCGAAGACGTTGGCCTGCGTGCCGCGCGTCGGCACAAAGACGTGGTTGCGGGTGTCGTAGTCCCACGAGAGCTGGACGGCGCTGTTGACGGCCGAATCGGGTTCATCGGTGAACCGGTAGAGCTGGGTCGGATCGTCCATGAAGAAGAAGTCGCCGGCCAGGAGATTGTTGAGCCTGATCTGCTCGAGGGTGTACTTCACGCCCAGGCTGCCGATGGCGATCGGATAGGTGATGCCGACATCGCCGCCCATGCGGGTGACGTCGTACTCGTCGTAATCGTTCTTACGCCGGTAGAGGTCGACGGTCAGCGCCATGGGCTTGTCGAGGAACCACGGTTCGGTCCAGCCGATTTCATAGGCCTGCTCCTTCTGACCGACCTCAACGCCGAGGCGGGCTTTCTGGCCGGCGCCGGTGAAACTCGGCCAGTTCAGGATGTCGAAGTTCTTCTGCTGCAGTTCGAGGTAGCCGACGATCTTGTCCACGCTGGAGTAGCCGGCGCCGATCATGAAGTTGCCGGTCTGGCCCTCCTTGACCTCGAACACCAAGTCGCGGTTGGTGCTTTCGCCGTCGTTCGGCTCGCTGTAGTGGCGCACGCTGTCAAAGAGACCGAGATTCTTGAGCTTGTTCTCGCTGCGTTCGATGCGCACCTCGTCCATGATCTGTCCGGGGCTGACCGGCACTTCGCGGCGGATGACCTTGTCCATGGTCCGCGTGTTGCCGCGGATGACGATGTTGCGCACGCTCACCAGCACGCCCTCGTGCACATCCAGGCGGATGGTCACCTGCCCGGCGTTGGCGGCGACGGGCACGGGATTCGGACGTACCGCCGTATCCACATAGCCGCGACTGCCATAGTAGTCGCGCACGGTTTTGGAGGCATCCTGGATGGTCTTGCGTCCGGCGACGGTGCCGGTCTTCAGCACGGCGGTCGCGGCGCGCAGGACATCGGCTTCCGGGAAGAGCTTCACGCCGGTGACGGTGACGCCGCCGATCACGTAGCGGATGCCCTCTTCGACGTCGAAGACCACCTTGGCATGCTTGGGATCGATCTGCTCGAAGCGGGCCGCGGATATCCGGGCGTCCAGGTAGCCGGCGTCCAGGTAGGCGTCCAGCGCATGCTGACGGGCGTCCTCAAGCTGTTGCTCGCTATAGGGATTGGTCGTGAACCAGCCGCGCGGATCCCACCAGGGGCGCTCGCCGAAGGTTGCGCGCAGTTCCTTGGCCGGCAGGGCCTGATTGCCGTAGAACAGGTACGAATCGGGCTTGATGCGCGGCCCTTCGACGACGGTCACATGTACGCGGGCCTGTCCGCTGGCGCGCGCGGTGGGCTCCAGAACCGCCCGCACGTCGGTCTTTGGAAAGTAGCGCTTCAGGTACTCATCGCGCACCTTGTTGCACTTGACGGTCAGCACCTGTTCATCCACGGGTGCGCCGTCCCGCAGGTCCAGCCAGTCCTCGACCTTGCTGTCGCTGAAGTAATCGACGCCCACGAGCGCCACCGGCCCCACGAAACGATAGCGCCGGCTGATCTCGTAGACGATCCGCACGCCATCGGCCATCGGCTCGACCTTGACATTGACCAGCGAGAAGCGCTGGGTGTCCTCGAGTGCACGCACGTCCTGATTGAGACGGCCCTGGTCGAAGACGTCGCCGGCCTTGATGCTGACTAGCGCGAGCACGTCACCGGTGTCGCCGGCGAAGGCATCCAGCGGCTGCACTTTGACCTGGCGCACCGTGCGCGAAGGTGCGCCCGCCTCGTCCGCCGCCCGCGCCAAACCCGTCAGTCCGACCAGCACGGCCAGTGCCGCCGCAATCCGCAAGCCCCGTGCGATCATCTCGCGTGCTCCTTTCACCCCTCGGCGTCGCCTTCAAGCGCGCTCGCGCTGTCCGTATCGGCGCCGTCGGTGTCGCGCCCCACATCTGCCCGGTCGCCAAAGCGGGTCAAACTCTCGTCGAAGTTTAACCGCACTTCGCCCGTAGGTCCATTGCGATGTTTGGCCACATCGACGATGGCCAGCGTCTTGTCCTCGAACTCCGGATCGCCCGGATAGCGGCTGGGACGGCGCAGCAGCAGGACCACGTCGGCGTCCTGCTCGATGGCGCCGGAATCGCGCAGGTCGGAAAGCTTGGGCTTGGCGCTCTTGTCGCCGCGCTGTTCGGGGGCGCGGCTGAGCTGGCTGAGGACCAGGACGGGGATCTTCAGCTCCTTGGCCATGGCCTTGAGGTTGGAGGAAACGGCGGCGGTCTCAAGCTGGCGGCCCTGGCGCGCGGCATCGCGGCAGTTCATGAGCTGGAGATAATCCACGACGATCAGCTCGACGTTCTCTTTCTTTTTCATGCGCCGGGCGCGGGCGCGCAGTTCCATCACGTCCAGGCCGCCGGTGTCGTCCACGTAGATCGGCGCCTTGGTCAGTTGCGAGGCGGCGCGCGTGAGCTGCTGGGTGATCTTCTGGGCGTTGCCGATGCCACTGTCGATCTGGAAGGCGGGCACGCCGGCCATGCCGCAGAGCATGCGCAGCGCCAGGGCTTCTTGCGACATCTCAAGGCTGAAGATCGCCACGGGATGCGGGCGCGCGTGTTCGCCCTTGAGGCGTTGCCCGCCCACGCTCTGGCCGAGGGCCACGCACTCGGCGATGTTCATGGCGAGCGAGGTCTTGCCCATGGAGGGGCGGGCGGCCAGCACGCACACTTCGCCGGCGCGCAGGCCGCGCAGCTTGCGGTCCAGGTTGCCCAGCCCGGTGGGCAGGCCGGCCACGCTTCCCGGTCCGAGCTGGAAGAGCCGGTCCACATGGGCCATGGTGGCGTTGATGGCCTGCGGCCAGGAGAAAAGCTCGCCGTGCTGGTTCTCGGTGATATTGAGGAAGGCCTGTTCGGTCTGGCTAAGGATCAGGTCGGCAGCCTGATTGCTCTCATAGCAGGCGCGCTCCGTAGCGCGGGAGCATGCGATCACCTCGCGCAGCAGGTGCTTCTGCCGCACGATGTCGATGTAGTACTCGGCGTGGGCCGCGGTGGGCGTGGCGTCGACCAGCGCCTCGAGCGCCGCACCGCCGCCCAGCGCATCCAGCCGGCCGGCCGTGCGCAGGCGATCCACGACGGTCAGCAGGTCGATGGCTACGCCGGCGCGCTGCATGGCGACGCATTCGGCGAAGAGGCGGCGGTGGACCTCGAGGTAGAACGATTCGGGGACGAGGCCGCCGCCGATGCAGAGGTCCATGACCCGCGCCGCATCCAGCAGGATGGAGCCGAGCACGCCCCGCTCGGCTTCCAAGCTGTGGGGCGGCACCCGCAAAGCGGCCCCGCCGGAGGAAGGTGTGTCGGATTCGGCCATTGGGCAAACGTCCTGCACCGTCAGAAGATTCCGCCACCGGCGCGTACCGTGCGGGTCCACACGGCGGGCGACTGCTCCTGTCGCCTAAGACGCAACGGCGCCAAGGCGCCGTCAGGCGCCCCGGCGCCTGGCATCAGACGGCGGCGCAAGCGAACCGGGCGCCTGCTACTCCTTGACGATCCAAACCTTGATCGTCGCCGCGACCTCCGGGTGGAGGCGGACCGTCAGGTCCACCGCACCGGTCTGCTTCAGGGGTTCCGCCAGCTCCACCTGGGAGCGGTCGACGTTCACGCCCTGGGCCGACAGCGCCGCGACGATTTCAGCCACGGTCACCGAGCCATACAGCTTTTCGCCATCGATGGTCTTGGCGCGGATCGTGACGGAGACGCCGTCCAGCTTGGAGGCCTTGGCATGCGCCTCGGCAATCTGCAGCTTGGCCAGCTGTTCGCGCTCCTTGCGCAGCTTCTCGAGCCGCCGCATGGCTGCCGGCGTCACGGGCGCGGCCAGCCCGCGGGGCAGCAGGAAGTTGCGCGCGTAGCCGTCCGCGACCTTGACCACTGCGCCAGCCTTCCCCAGGTCCGGCACATCTGACATCAAAAGCACTTCAATCGACATAAAATCCCGTCCTTTTCCGCCGGGCGGGCTACGCCAGCAGGCCCATGTTGCGTGCGCGGCGGACGCCGCGCTTGATGTCCCGCTGCTGCTCGGCGGTCACGCCGGTCAGCCGTGCGGGAACAATCTTGCCGTATTCAGTCACAAAGCGCCGGAGCAGATCGATGTCATTGATATCGATCACGGCGTTTGGATCCAAATAACGTGTGCGTCGGCGCATGCCCACGCTTTCCGACTTGTCCCGATCGCGGTCTCGTTCTCGCCTCATCATAGTCTTCTGCTCTTTCCGGTTTGTCGCATCCACTTGCGCCATCCGCCCCACTCTAGAAGGGCAGGTCGTCCGCATCGGCGGGCGGTTCGCCGGCCGTTGCGGCAACCGCCGGGGTCGCCGGCGCGTCCACCGCAGCTGGCGCCGCGGGCGCTGGCGCGCCCTCCTGGGCCTCGCCGCGCTTGGGCGGCGCGCCCAGGAACTGCACCCGCTCCGCGCGCACGCGCAGCTTGTTGCGCGTCTCGCCTTGCGGCGTCTTCCACTCGTCGTAGGTCAAACGGCCTTCGATCAGCACCGGCCGGCCCTTGGCCAGATACTGCTGGCACAGCTCAGCCTGACGCTCCCAGACCACCACGTCCACAAAGCAGACCACTTCCTTGGGCTGGCCCGTCTGCCGGTCGCGATAGGTCTCCGAAACCGCCAGGCGCAGCTCGGCCACCGGCTTCCCCGAAGGCGTCTGACGCACTTCAGGATCGCGGGTCAGGTTGCCCACCAGGTATACGCGGTTCAAGGATGCCATGGCTGCCGCTCCTTCGCGGTCGCCCCGGCCACGTCTGCCGGGAACGCGCGTCTGCTAGACCTGCGCCAGCGCGGGTGCCGCGGCGGCGGCTGCTGCGGCTGCCGCCTCGCGCGCCCGGCGCTTGGCCGCCTGCTCGGCCACCACGGCCTCGCGCCGCTCGTCCACGGCCAGAATCTGCACGCGGAACAGGTCCTCGATCAAATGGTAGCGTTCGCGCAGCGTCGCCAGCTGCGAGCCGTCAATCGCGAAACGGATGCGCACATAGGTGCCGTGATCGCGTTTCTGCATGACCCGCGCGAAGGTGCGCTTGCCAACCATCTCGGCGTTCAGCACCGTGCCGGAGAGACGCGTGATCTCGCCGCGCATCTTCTCGACCAGTTTGTCCAGCGAGTCATCCTTCACCGTGTCGGCGAAGATGTACATTGCATCGTATTTTTTCACCATACGTCCACCAACCTTAACTTCCAGCCGACATGTCCGTCTGCTCGTCCTGCCAGCCGTTGAACCGATTCATCGCCTCTGCCATGCCCTGTTCGGCCACACACTGTACCGCGTCTGCCGCGGCTGCCACCAGCCGCCGTGCCACCGCACGCCGGGCCGGGTCAAACTTGCCCAGTACATGGCCCGCCAGTCCGTCCTCCGCCGCAGCGCGCCCGACGCCCAGCCGCACTCGCGGAAAGGCCTCGGTGCCCAGCGCCTCGATAATCGAGGCCAACCCGCGATGGCCGCCGCTGCCACCCGCTTCGCGCAGGCGCAGGCGACCCAGCGGCAGGTCGGCGTCGTCCAGCACCACCACCAGCTCGGCGGGCTCGCAGCCGTGGTAGCGCAGCACCGGGGCCACGCTGGTGCCGCTCAAATTCATGAAGGTCCACGGCTGGACCAGCAGCCACTCCGTGCCGACGCGCGCCAGCCGCGCCTGGAACCGCGTGCTGCGCCGCCACTCTGCCGCCAGCCGTTCCGCCAGCAGCGACACGACGTCGAATCCAACGTTGTGAGGCGTGTTGTCGTACTCCGGCCCGGGATTTCCAAGGCCCACAATAACCTTCACGTCGGATCCTGTCTGCCGTGTTACTTCTTCTTCTCGTCGCCGCCCTTCTTCTCGGCGCCTTTCTTCTCGGGCTTGGCGGCGTCCTTCTTCTCGCCCTTGCCGCCTTCGGCCGGCGCCGCGCCCTCTTCGCCCTCTTCCTTCTTGCCCTTGGTGATGATTTCGGGCTCCGAACCCGGCGTCGCGCCTTCGGCCGGCACCGCAGCCTCGGCAGCCACCTCTTCGGCCGGTGCCTCGACCACCGTGGCCACCGACACTTCGCCGTGGGTGATCAGCGTGTATCCCGGGCCCAGCTTCAAATCGCGCACAGCCAACGCCTGGCCCAGCTTCAGGGCGCTGACATCGACGGTCAGAACTTCGATGATGTCCACCGGGAGGCACTCGACCTCGATCTGGCGCAGGGTCTGCTCCAGGATGCCGCCCTCGTTCTTGACGCCATCGGGCTCGCCCGCGAGACGCAGGTTGATCGACACGCGCAGTTTGCGGGTGAGCGAGATCTCGCCGAAATCCGCGTGGATGACGTGGCCGTCCATGACGTCCGTCTGCACCTCGCGCAACAGCGCCGGCACCGGCTGGCCGTCGAGATCGAGGGTCACGAGCAACTGGTTGCTGGCGTGATGCCGCAGCATGTTTTCGAACTCGCGCGCATTCAGTTTCACCATCACCGAACCGCCCTCGATGCGGTTGATTGCCGCCGGCACAAATCCGGCACGAAGCAGACGGCGGGCAGCACCCGATCCATGCTCCTCGCGCCGTTCGGTCTTGATCTTGATCTCTTCCTTGGCCATGGTCTCTTCCTCTTCTCTTCCAATCGGTTTCCGCGCCGGCTACGCCAGTTTGAAGAGCGAGCTGACGGACTTGTCGTTGTGAATGCGCTGGATCGCCTCGCCCAGCAGTTCGGCCACCGACAGCACCGTGACGGGAAAGCCCTGCGCGTCAACGGGCGGCACCGTGTCGGTCACCACCAACTCTGTGATGGGCGAAGCCTTCAGGCGCTGCAACCCCTGGTCGGTCAGCAGCGCGTGCGACACCGCCGCGCGCACACTGGCAGCTCCATGCTCCATCAGGATCTTGGCTGCGGCACACAGCGTGCCGCAGGTTGTCGTCAGATCGTCCACCATGATCACGTCGCACCCGGCGACGTTGCCGACGATACTGTAGGCATCGACTTCCGTCGGCCCCAGCCGTTCCTTGGCGACGATCGCCAGGCCCGTGCCCAGCATTTGCGAGTAGGCGTAGGCCGCCTTGACGCCGCCCGTGTCTGGCGAGACCACCAGCGGCCGCTTGAGCTGCTTCTCGCGCAGGTACTTGACCAGCACCGGCGCCGCGTAGAGATGATCCACCGGAATATCAAAAAAGCCTTGAATCTGCTGGGCGTGCAGGTCCATGGTCAACACGCGGTTGGCGCCCGCAGCCACCAGCAGGTTGGCCACCAGCTTGGCCGTGATCGGCACACGCGGCTGATCCTTGCGGTCCTGGCGCGCATAGCCGAAATAGGGCAGCACCGCCGTGATGCGCGCGGCCGAAGCCCGGCGCATCGCGTCGATCATCACCAGCAGTTCCATCAGCATCTCGTTGGGCTGACGGCAGGTGGACTGCACGATGAAGAGGTCGCCCCCGCGAATGTTGTCACGGATCTTGACGAAGGTCTCGCCGTCTGGAAAGCGCTGGATGTCCACCGCTCCCAGTTCCGTGCCCAGATAGGCGGCAATCTTCTTGGCCAGCACCGGATTGGAGGTGCCGGAGAAGATTTTCATGTCCATATGATCTGCGACTGCCACAAACAACTCCCGCGCGCTGCCCGACCCGCTGGTTCGGCATGGTTGCCCGACTTGGATTCGAACCAAGACTCAGGGCTCCAAAGGCCCGTGTGCTGCCATTACACCATCGGGCAGCGTCTTCGTCAGCACGTTCCAGATGCCGGCACCCAAGTGCCGGCGCACCGCTTCGCCCTGAGCCGCGTCGCGCACCAGCGCAAACACCGAGGCCCCGCTTCCGGACAGCAAAACACCCAGACTCCCCGCGTCTTTCAGACGCGCGGCCAGCCGAGCTGTTTCGGGGTACGCAGCAAAAACCCCGTTTTCTAATCCGTTAAACAGGGCCGAGGCGGCGCCTTGCACATCGCCACTCCGGACCGAAGAGGTCATATTATTAAAGATTTCCGGGCTTCCCGTCAAGCCCGCCCTGTTGGAACAATGCCGGTAGGCGTCGCAGGTGGGCACACAGATGCCGGGATTGGCCACCACGACCCAGAACCCGGGGGCCTTCGCAACCCCCTTGTCCAGCAGTGGCCGCACCCGTTCGCCACGCCCTTCCATGCAGACCGCGCCACCATGCAGCAGCGCCGGCACATCGCTGCCCAGCGTGGCGCCCAGCTCCTTCAGGACTGCGGCAGACTGCCCCAGCCCGCAGAGCTGGTTCAGCCCTGCCAGCACCGCAGCCGCATCGGCGCTGCCCCCTCCCAGGCCGCCGCCAATGGGAATCTGCTTCAAAATGTCGATCCGCACCCCTTCCGGCACGCCGAAACGCGCCTGGATGAGCTTGGCGGCACGAACGGCGAGGTTGTCTTGAGGCGGCCCCAGTCGCTCCAGGCTGATTCCTGGGGCAGCCGTCACGGACAACTCCACGGCATGCCCGGTCAGGGTCAGCGACACCCGGTCTGACAGCGCCAGCGGCACCACGACACTGCGCAAGTCGTGGTAACCATCCGGGCGCCGGCCAAGCACCTCGAGCGTCAGGTTGATCTTCGCCGAGGCGTCAACCGTGTAGTGGGGCTTTTCGGCAGACATGTCGCGCGATATAGCATACCCCCCGGCAGGGGTCAAGGCCGGGAAGCAGGCTGGGCGCGGGTGGCAGCGGGCGCGTATCAGTTTGATGAGAGATAAGCGGCGGGTGGAAGGTCAGGCGGTCAATCAGTCGGGCCGTCTGGCGGTTCGACCGTCCAACCGCCCAACCGTCTGACCGGCCAACCGTTTCCACTCGCCGGCCCAAAAGTGAAGGGGTATGCTGCTTGAACCTAGAAAGAGCAGTTGAACCGCAGATAAACGCAGATAGACGCTGATTGGCATGATCTTGCAACAGAAACGGCTTTCATCTATTTGGTGAACAGGGTTTTGCGCTGCAACGTGTTGATTGCGATGAGCCTATCTGCGTTGATTTGTGTTTATCTGCGGTTTCAAGGTTGAATGATCAACGGCTCCGCGCGCCGCAGAGGAAAAACCGGGGTTGCTCATGCTTCTCGACGTGATCATGCTGCTGGTGAGCCTGGGCTGCATCCTGGCCGCCTGTCTGGCCTTCACCAATGGCATCGAGCTCCTGGGGCACTGCCTCAAAATGCACCAGGCCGCCACCGGCAGCATCCTGGCCGCCGTGGGCACCGCCCTGCCCGAGACGATCATCCCGATCATCGCCCTCGCCACCCACCCCGGCGACCAGCAGGCCAGGGACATCGCCGTCGGCGCCATCATGGGCGCCCCCTTCATGCTGGCCACGCTGGCCATGCTGGTGACCGGCGCCGCCGTCCTGATCTTCGCCGCCATGGGCCGCAGGAAGAGACACCTGACCCTCGATCCAGTGGCCTTCGAGCGGGATATGACCTGGTTCTTCGCCCTCTATGGCGTAGCGATCCTGGCATCATTCGCACCCAACTGGTGGCCGCTGCGGCTGACCGTGGCAATTGGATTGGTGATCGGTTACATCTTCTATACGCGCCAGACCCTGGGCGCCGAGGGTCACGCCAATGAGATCACCGAAAAACTCTACCTGAGCCGACTGCTGCCGGTGCGGGAGACCAGGCGCTGGATCACCCTGCAGGTGGCGGCGGCGCTGCTGTTGATGATGTTCGGCGCGCACCTGTTCGTCGACTATGTCGCGGATCTCTCCCACAGCCTCGGCGTCCTGCCCCTGGTGCTCTCCCTGATCGTCACACCCATTGCCACCGAGTTGCCGGAGAAGCTGAACTCCGTGGTCTGGATCGGACAGCGCAAAGATACGCTGGCCGTGGGCAACATCTCCGGCGCCATGGTCTTCCAAAGCGCCTTCCCGGTTTCCGTGGGCGTGCTCTTCACGAGTTGGAACCTGCGCGGCCCGGCCATCGTCTCAGCCGCCCTGGCCCTGTCCGCCACCGGCCTGGTGCTGATCTGGTCGAAGCGGCAGCGCAGCCTCAATCCCTATGTGCTGCTGGCCTGCGGCCTCTTCTATGCCATCTTCATCGTCTACATCTGGCAGCATGGCGCCATTGTCTAGCCGGTGACCGTGAGAGCGGTGATCTTTCGCCTTGCCACGCCCGGCAGCCTCGCCGACACTGCCCGCATGACGACAGCCATTCTCAAGCGCGGCCGCGATCACACCATCACGCGGCGCCATCCCTGGATCTTCTCGGGCGGCGTCGACCGCCTGGAGGGCGAGGCGCCAGCCGTCGGCGACACGGTCATCGTGCAGGATGCCGACGGCCAGCCGCTGGGCCTCGGCGCCTGGTCGCCCGCATCCCAGATCCGCATCCGCATGTGGACCTTCGACGCCGCACAGCCAGTGGATGCCGCCTTCTTCGAAGCGCGCCTGGCAGCCGCGCTGGCGGTGCGCGCCGCGCTGCCGGAAGCCTGGCGCAACACCGACGCCCTGCGCCTGGTGAACGCCGAGGCCGACGGCCTGCCGGGCCTCGTGGTGGACCGCTATGGCGACTTCCTGGTCTGCTCGTTCGCCGCCGCGGGCGTGGACCGCTGGAAGGCCGAGATTGTGGCCGCGCTGGGCAAGCTGCACCCCTGTGCCGGCATCTATGAGCGCTCCGACCTCGACGTGCGCGAGCACGAAGGCCTGCCGCCGGTCACCAGCGTGCTGGCCGGCGCCGAACCGCCGCCGCTGGTCGAAATCCACGAGAACGGCTGCCGCTATGGCGTCGATGTCCATCAGGGACACAAGACCGGCTTCTATCTCGACCAGCGCGACAACCGCGCCGTGGTCGCGGCCTGCGCCACAGGCCGCTGCGTGCTCAACGCCTTTGCCTATACCGGCGGCTTTGGCATCGCCGCGCTCAAGGCCGGCGCCACGTCGGTGACGCACGTCGACCTGTCGGCGCCCTCCCTGGCTCTGGCCAAGGAGAATACGACGCGCAATGGCCTCGATGCCGCCACGTCGGAGTTCATCGAGGGCAACGTCTTCGAGGTGCTGCGGAAGTTCCGCGACGCGCGGCGCGCGTTCGACCTGGTCGTGCTCGATCCACCCAAGTTCGTCGAGTCCAAGGGCCACCTGATGGCCGCCTGCCGCGGCTACAAGGACATCAACCTGCTGGCGCTCAAGCTGCTGCGCCCCGGCGGCATCCTGGCGACCTTCTCCTGCTCCGGCCTGCTGGGACCCGACCTCTTCCAGAAGATCGTCGGCGAAGCCGCGCTCGACGCGCGCCGCAACGTGCAGATCCTGCGCCGCCTCGCCCAGGCGCCCGATCATGTCGAGAGCCTCGCCTTCCCCGAGGGTCTCTACCTCAAGGGTCTGCTCGTGCGGGCTGAGTGAGGGAGGGGAAGAGGCTGAGGGCTTAAGGCTAACGGCTTAAGGTTGAAGGCCCTGAGCGAAGTCGAAGGGCTGTCACCGGTGCGTGCGGGCGCGGGTCGTCGTGTGCTTCGGCGGCGTGGGCGAGGTGTCCTTGTCGACACTGCCATCGTCGTGCTTGACGCTGACGCCGAGCTGCTTGACGCCGCACAGCTTGGCGGCGTCCATGGCCACGACCACCTTCTCGAAGGCCACGTCCTTGTCGGCCGCGATCACCACCGGCTGGGTCTCGGCATCGACCAGGTGCTTCTTGATCGCCGCCGTCACCTCATCTTCGCCGACCTGTTCGCCATCCACGTAGATCGAGCCGGCATGTGAAATGTTGATCTGGATCAGCTTGTGGGTGTCCACCTCGCTGTTGACCGCGTGCGTCTTCGGCAGGCTGATCTTGATCTGCTCCTTCACCAGGAAGGGCGTCATGACCATGAAGATGATCAGCAGCACCAGCGAAATGTCGATGAACGGGATCATGTTGATCTCGGCCACGACTTCGTATTTTTCGCTGTTGCTTCTCACGGCGTGGAGCGAATGCCGCTCCAGACGGGCGGTTCGTTCTGGGCCTGGCGGTTGGCGAACCAGGCGACCAGGTCATAGACCGCCAGTTCGGTTTCGCGCGCCAGGAACTTGATCTTGTGGACGCAGTAGTTGTAGGCCACCACCGAGGGAATGGCGACCAGCAGGCCGCAGGCCGTGGTGACCAGCGCCTCGGCAATGCCGGCCGAGACCACCTCCGCGCCGCCGCCGGAACTGACGGCGATGTTGCCGAAGGCCTTGATGATGCCGATGACCGTGCCCAGCAGACCGACAAACGGCGCGATGCTGGCGATCGTGCCCAGCGCCGCCACGCCGGCCTCCAGCTGGTGCACTTCGGCTTCGATGGCATGCTCCAGCGCCCGTTCGCGCGCGGCGGCATCGCCGTTCTGCTCCAGCACGGCCAGGGCGGCGGCCGCCACCGGCTTCTGGTGCTTCTCGCAATACTCGACGGCCGCGTCCAGCCCGCGCTCGTTAATCACGCGGATCAGGTAGCGCACGAACTGGCGGGCATCGCAGCGCGTGCGGCGCAGCGACCGCCAGCGGTCGACAAACGTGGCCATCGAGAAGATCGACATGATCAGCAGGATGGACAGCACGGGCCAGCCCTGCTTGATCATCCCAGCCAAGGAAAAATCATTCATGAGGCAACATCCACACGGTCGGTTTCGCGCCCAGGATAACCCAGCGCCTGGAAAACGACTGTCATCTTCTTACAAGCGCCCGGGGTTGTCAAACGACTGTGGCCGCAGACGGTTCCGCGAGGCCGTGAACCACCCCGCGGATGTCCATCACGGCGCGCGCGGCGGCGGTGCCAGTTTGACCACGAACCCGGCGTTGGTCAGCGTGTTGAAGAGCGCCAGCAACTCTTCCGGGCTCTTGGTGCCGGCCAGCGTGGTCTTGTCCGCCAGCAGCAGATTCTGGAACTTGAGCGTGATCGTGTTGCCGTGCGTCTCGACGTTCTGCCGCGAGAAATCGACGGTCAGCTTCGGCGCATTGGCTGCCGCCGCCAGCGTGCCACCCGCCTCGGCGCTGCGCGTCTGCGTTTCGCTGACGTTCAGCACGACCGTGATTTCCGCCGGCATCAGGCCGCTGCGGCGATCGAGTGGCATAGCCGAGAAGGCGTTCAGCCCGTCCGCCACCTGCCGAAAGGCCTGGTCCAGGGTGAGCGGCGCCGGTTTGGGCGGCGTGCAACAGCCCGCCGTCAGCAGTGTCAGGATGGACAGGCAACCGAACAGCATGCCGCGCATGGTGATCATCCTTCCCGGTTTGTCGCCGTCGTGTCGCCACCCGCCACCGGCGTGGCGGCCGGATGGCGCGCCCGCCAGCGCGCCGCGTAGAGTGCGAAGACGCCCGGGCCGAAGGCCAGCAGCATGACGCTCAGGCCAAAGGCGATGCCGAGGAAGGTGTAGAATCCGGCGCAGCAGTAACTCCGGTGACGGGCCACGATGTGCGTCGGCACGGCGACCAGAAACGACAGGATGCTGCCTTGGATCAGCGCGCGGCACTGCCGGGCAAGCACGTCCTGCGGTGCGGTTGTGCGTGCC
>Ga0316226_1002487_pt1 | contig 17222 bp, 9 predicted proteins | sample TBH18017metaG_FD_206009 | JGI IMG/M metagenome (GOLD analysis project Ga0316226, IMG submission 206009) | Freshwater microbial communities from Trout Bog Lake, Wisconsin, USA - TBH18017 | ecosystem: Environmental > Aquatic > Freshwater > Lake > Hypolimnion/Profundal zone | place: USA: Wisconsin... | reverse complement strand
TGGATCGCCCACGGCCAAGGGCTTCGGCCGCTACGAGATCAGCGGAGGGCAACTCGTTGTCGGGCCGATCAACATCCCCGCGTCAGGTCCAAGTTCCGGCGTCCTGATGATCAGCAGCAATGCCCTGATCAACACCACGAACGATTTTACCCTCTGCGCCGCCTGGTATTCAACCGGGACGGTGCAGCAGGCGGGCGGCGTTCTGAATCTGAATGGCCATCAGCTCATGATCGGTACGAACATGGGTACAATCTCGGCACAATACACCATGAGCGGCGGGGTGCTGTCGAACGCCGGAAACATCTATATTCCGTACGGCCTGTCAGCGGGCGAGATTGGGTTGCTTGCTTTGAGCAGCAATGCCGTTGTGGGCATGCAGTCCAGCGCCAGCATCATCGTATCCAGTTCAGCGAACTGCAAGGGGACCCTGCAGGTTGTAGGCGGCAATGTCGCCATCGGAACCTTCCAGAACTTCACCCACCAGCAGAGTTCGTCCACGCTGCAACTGCTGTTCCAATCCGAAGGGATTTCGAAACTGCCGTTGAGCGGGACGGCTTCGCTGGGCGGCACGCTGTCGTTGGGCATCAACGGTGGGATGGCGCTCTTCAAGACCAATGCCTTCACCTTCATTCAGGCAGGGACCATCAGCGGCGATTTCGCCGCCAAGACCTCCAGCGTGTTCTCCGCAACCAAGAACGGGGCCAATTACGTCGCCACGCTCGGAACGACGCAGAAGGTGACAACCGCGGTCTTCTCTCAAAGCGGAACAACGGCATCGTTTGCCGCCACCAACACCGGCTGGTTTGCAACCGCCATTTCCACCAACCGCGCCGCGTCCTTCAACCTCCTGTTGAATGTCTCCACCTCGGGATCGACCCCCACGGCGAAACTTGACGATCTGGTCGCGTACATCGGGCAGGGCGGACTGACGGCCAAGCGCGTTGGCACGGATTGGAACAGCTTCAACATCCAACTGACGCTGCCTACGGCACCCGTTGGCGCCGTCACCAACTACTTTGCCTGGGACCTGAGCCAATTCGACACCAATCTCCTCGTGGGTGCAGCCTCGGTCGCGTTCCAGGGCAAAGGCACCGCGGTGTTCTTCAGGTAGTGCAGATTGCTGTAGCCACGCCGCTCAGCCGGCGTGCAGAACCGGAACGCGCGGCGGCAGAGCGCCGCGACTACAGCAAGAAGACGGACCGCACGAAGCAGATGGTTGCAACCACGCCGCTCAGCCGGCGTGCCATACCTAAAGGAATTGGCCATGCGATTGAGTCTGTCTTCGTGTTTGTTGGGTTCGATCATGCTTGGATTCCTCTGCGCATCCGGCATGCTCCGTGCCGCTGAGATCGTAAGCACGCTGGCTTCGGTCGATCCCTTCAACGGACCACTCGACGCCTGGACCGCAAGATGCGGGGGGAACGTCCAGATTGCCCTATCGACGGCCACAACCGCAGCCGATCCAACGCGACGCGCGCTGGTTGTGGAACTCAAACGCAGGAAACCGGCCGACAATAGCGCAGCCGAGAATTACTTTCTCGTTCGACGCCTGCTGACAAACGCCCCGCCGGGAGCCGACAGTATCCGGCTCCGGCTCTCTGCCAGCGAAGAACAGTCTGTCTATCTCACATGCAGCGTGCTCGGCGGCGCCTGGTGGAAGGAGTACGGCTCCGGTCCGTTGCAGCCATCGAAACTGGGACCAATGGCCACGGATTTCGTGGTGCCGCTCGCCGGACTGAAGAGCGGCGACAAGGCCATGTTCGGCACGGCCGGCGAGACCGTCAGCGGCTTCACGCTGGCCGGACGTGCGCCGGTCGGGGTGTTGCGTGTGGAGGAACTCAGCTACTGCCGGAAGGTGATCGTCAGCGGCTGGGTCGCGGCCACGGCGGAATGCGGCAATCCCAGCAGTCTGTTCGAGCGCGGTGCTCCCGTGATCTTCACCCTGAAGACCGGCAAGGCGCCAGCGCCGGACGTGACCGGACTGCGGTACGTCGTGCGCGACTACCATGGCGATGAGGCGGCTTCCGGCACGCTGCCATTGGGCGCGACCAATGTTTACACGCTCACGCTTCACCCGTTGCCGACCGGATACTATGAGTTGACGGTGTATGCGCTCACTGGCGAGCGGGCGCTCGTCGACGCTTCGTGCCTGAAGACCACAGGCTCATCCCAGCCGGGCATTGCCTCGTTCGCCGTCATGCCGGCCACCATCGAGGAGAATATCGCGCGCATCCGCAAGGTCGGCGCAGACGACGCGTTCTTCGGGATCCATAACCTGCGCTTCCAGTATAAGCTGCACCAGTTGATGGCTTTCCCCTGGTGCATCCAACCCGTGCGCTGGGGTGAGGAGGAGCCCGCACAACCGGTACGTACCGCGGGTGCGCTGGCAGCCTGGGCAGCAAAGCGCATCGCTGCCGAAGCTCCGGTGCCCGACTATCTCTTTGCCGTCACCAGTTTCAACCCGAACCACTATCAGGGGCTGCCAAAATGGGCGCGCGGCAAGCCCGATGAGACGCCGTCCTTCCGTTGGGAGGAATTCGGCGCGTTTGTCACCGACCGCCTGCGCGTGAGCGCGCATCTCTTTCCTCACGAGCAGCACCGGCCTGTCGAAGGGGCCTGGGAGATTCACCTCAATCGCCCGCCCTACGACCAGAAGCCGGTCTATGACGATGCCGCCATTGTCGATCTCTTCCGTCACCTGAAGCCCGTGGTGAAGGCGGCTGAAACGCAAGCTGTCTTCATGGTCGGCGGGTTGGCGCCGGAAGGGGATTTCATCGGCAGGCTGTGCGATCAGGGGCTGCTGGACCAGGTGGATGCGATCTCGCTCCACTGTTATGGCGAACCCGAAAAACTCATTACCCGGCTGGCGGGTGTCCGCAAGGCACTGGCCGACCACGGTAAAGGATCCCTGCCGTTGTACGATACCGAGTGCGGGTTCATGTCGGTCGTGGGCGGCGTGCCGCGGCTCAAAGAGCAGGCCTGCAAACTGGTCCGCCAGAACATCGTGCTCAAGGGCGAAGGCGTCGCAGTGCATCTCACATTCTATCCTTTTGACTTCGGTCGCGACGGCGAGGGGACATACGGCATCAGTTTCTCGCTCGATGACAGTCTGAGCTTCGGCCCGGCGCTCATCGCTCCCAAGCCTGCCGTGCCGGCGCTGGCTGTATGTGCGCATGAACTCATGGGAGCCAAACCAGCCGGCACGCTGCATGGCTGGGGCGACGACATCTACGGCTACGTGTTCATACGGGACGGCAGCGAACCGGTCCTGGCCCTGTGGACCACGGGTCCGGCGCGTACGCTCCACGTACCGGCCGGCGACGCCCCCGTGGCGACCATCACGGACATCATGGGCAAAAGCGATCAGCGCAAGACCGTCGGCGGCATGGTGGATGTCGAGATCTCGGACGATCCGGTCTACGTGGCCGGCATCGCGCCGGAGATCTACACCGCTCCCCACGCGGGGACGATGGCGCGCGCTTACCCCGGGCAGCGGATCACCGTGGCGTTGCCGGACGGATGTGATGCGTGCAAGGCCTGGGGTCTGAAGACCACGCTCAATGCGGCGGCCAAGCAGGTGGCGATCGAAGTGCCGGCGACGTGTCCCTCCGGACCGAGGGCCGTGCTGCTGCTCGCAAGCGGAGAGCCGCAGGTCCAATGGCTGCTGGTGGCGCCGCCGGTGGAGGTCGTCGACTGTCAGCCGGCCCAGGACGGCACACGCGTAGACCTGCGTATGCGGCTTATGAATCATGCGGGGCAGGCCGTGGCCGTGGCGGCCAAGGCGTCCGTCACCGGGTCCGGTACCTGGCAGGCGCAGTCGGTCACCGTGCCCGCGGGAGGTGCGACGGATGTTCGCATCCCGCTGATGGAGCGTACGGCGCCACTCGATTCGCGCGAGATCCTGCCGGTGTCTGTCGATCTGCTGCTGAACGGCGCCGACCGCATTCGCCTCGACCGCCGGCTGACCTTCCTGTGCGCGCAGCGGATCGGCTCGACCAACAACGTCGTGGCACCGTTTGCCGATACCGTGCATCTGGAGGGACCGGGATCATCGGGCGCGACTGATACCGCCGACATCGGTTTCTCCTGGAACGACAAGCAGCTGACGGTGACCGTCGTGCGCCAAGACGATGTGCAATGCCAGCCCTATAGCGGCGGCGACATGTGGCGCGGCGACAGCCTGCAGTTCGCGTTCGACACAGAACCGGACAGCGACCGGCTCTACGATCCGATGGTCTTCGCGCTGACCAAGAAGGTTACGGAGGTCACCGTCTCCAAGACCGCCGCCGGTTGCGCGGTCTGGCGTCACACAACGCACAACAAGAACGAGCTGCCGCTGGGCGCAGCGACGGGTTGGCGCGTCACGTGGGATCGCGATGACGCGAAGGGCACCACGCGCATCGTGGTCGGCATTCCATGGACAGAGATCGGCCTGACTGCCCCGCCCACAACAGGCCAGCAGATTGGCATTGCCGCACTGGTCAACGACTTGGATGGCGATAAACTGCCTCGCCGGTTCCTGAATCTCTTCGACGGCATCAACAGCAGCACCAAGTCCTACAAAGAGTTCGGTCGGCTCACGCTGCGATAGGCCATGTTGTCTGGCGGCAGACGCCGCCACCCGGGGCGGGACGCACCGCAGCCGGGCGAAGCCGACCTCCGGGAGAGCGTCATGAGCGGCTGCGGCTCAGGCGCGTCGCTGAGGCGCTGGGCACCTTCGTGCTGGTGCTGTTCGGTTGCGGGTCGGTGGCCGTCACTGTGCTCTTCGGCGCCCACTCCGGCCTGATGCAGGTGGCGCTGGCCTGGGGCATCGGCGTGACGCTGGCCATCTACCTGACGCGGCACCTTCAAAGCGCGGAGGCGAGCGGCGAATTCACCGTCACCGAGACCGTCGGTGCATCGGCCATGTTCTACGCTTCGCTCTATGCCGAGGAGCAGAAGGCGCGGTAGAATCGCCGCATGAAACTTCTCCTGATCCGGCACGGCAAGATGGCAGGCGATCCTTACGTCCGCCCTGCGCGGCCAGTCACCGGCAGCCTCTCGGACGATGTCGGCATCCCGCAGGCGCGCGCGTTGTCCGCGCGGCTCAAGGATGAGCCGATCGACATCGCCCTGTCCTCGCCCTATGGCCGCGCCCTGCAGACGGCGGAGATCGCGCTCGCAGGCCGCGATGTTCCGATCCGCATCCTCGACTGCCTGCTCGAGTGGCAACCCGACCCGGCGCTCAAGAACGCCACCAGCACCCGGTTCGAGGCGATCATGCAGCGCGAGAGCCAGCGCTGTGCCGAGGAGACCTGGAAGACCGAGCTGGGCGAGGGCTGTTTCGACATGTATGCCCGCATCATCCCGCCCTTTCTCGCTGCCCTCGCCGATCTCGGCATCCGCGCGCGCCAAGGTGGGTTTGTCCTGGATGCCGCTGCCGCAAACAAGACCGTGGCGGTCTTTGCCCACGGCGGCTCGCTCAGCGTCGTGCTCGCCCACCTCCTCGGTGTGCGTCCCTTTCCTGTCGGCTCCTTCCACATCGAAGAAACAGCCGTCGCCACCATCGAGTTCACCGAACGCCAGGGCATCCATTACCCCGTGCTGCGGATTCCGCGAGGGTAGGGAAACCATGCGCCACCTAAAGACCATCCTGCGTCCCCCGCCACCCGGCCTCTGGTCGGCCTGGTCGACCGTCTCCACCCACTCCCATATGCTGCGCAGCAAGGCGCTCTCCTTCGAGGAGGCCAAGAGCCGGCTGGTCGGCTGGTGCCGCGAGCGGCAGATTGCCGCGCTCGGCGTGGGCTCGCCCTGGGAGCCGGTTTCCGGCGCCAGCTATGGTCGCTGCGAAGGCGTCGACCGCGACCGCTATGACGCGGGCCTGATTCCACCCGAAACCGTGATGGACCGCGAGCCCATCGGCCGGCTCTTCGACGACCTCAACCGCGCCTCCGCTGGCGCCACGCTCTTCTACCAGGACAACGAGAATCCCAAGGGCCGCTTCGGTCACATCTGGTACTTCGGCTACCACTATGACTTTCCCGCCTGGCACGACTACGACCAGAACCGCCCCGTCTCCTACTATGCCAGCGATCCGCAGCGCGAGATCAACCCCCTGACCGGACAGCCCCACCATCGCCGCTGCACCTTCGAGATCGTGGCATCGCAGCGCCGCGCGGGCGCGCTCGCTGTCTGGGCCCACCCCACGAGCTGGTGGCGCGAACAGGGCCGCTTCATCACCAACATTGCATCCGAAAGCGTGCTCCACCTGCTGGCCGACGGCCGGCTGGACGGCTTCACGGTGCAGGGCTACGACGCCTGTCATCGCAGCTACCAGGCGCTCTGGTTCCACCTGCTCGACACGGGCGCCATCGTTCCCGGCTTCGCCGAGATGGACGGCTGCTTCGACACCCCGAAGCTCCCCGCGCGCGAAAGAACGTTCCTGAATGCCCTGCCGCTGCCGCGTCCGCTCGAATCCTCCGCCATCGTCCGTACCGCACGCACCGGGCGTCTCTTCGCGACCAACGGCGCCTTCCTGGCGCTCGATGTGGATGGCGTGCCGATGGGTCGCGTCTGCCCGACATCAGCGGGCACAACCCACCGCGTGCGTGTCGAGGCCTATCCCGTTGCGGGGCAGTCGCGTTTCTCGCGACTCGACCTGATCGGGCGCGGCGGGCAGGTCCTGCTCTCTATTCCGGCGTTCGCCGGCGGCATCGTGGAGGCTGAACTCGCCGGTGCCGAAGGCCCCGGCTACGTGGTCGCGCGCGCCTTCGGCGAGCATGACAATCCGGACGCCGCGCGCCACCAGGAGATTCGCGATCTGGCCATCGCCAACCCGGTCTATCTCCATCCCGCCGGTTTTCGCCTCGCGCCCATGACGACACGCGCCACGCTGCGCATCGGCACGGGGAGCCCCTGGCTTGGCGGCGAACTGCGGATCGAGGCGGCGGACGGCTCATTGCTCGAGACGCATTCCGTTCGCGCGGATGCGCTGACGCGCGAGCTGCCCGCCAGTGCCCGCATCACGCTGCGCCGAGATGGCGTGACGTCCCGCCCGCTCTACATCGCCATGGAGAACGAGCGCGTCGAGGGCCTGCTGCGCTACCTGCACGACGGCGAGTTCCTGCACGAATGGCTGACGCTCATGCCCGGCGAGGTACCCCCGGAAGCCTTTCGCATCGCAGACATGCGCGAAGCGCTGGCCGAGGTGACGGTCGATCTCTGAGCGCATCAGGCACGACGCGCGGACGCGCGGATGCCATGGCGCACTGCATCTAGCTTAGCAATTCTAGAGATCGCTCTTGGCGGACTTCACGGACTTTCCAAAAGCACGATCCCGCTGCCTCTTCTCGCCATACGACGCGTGGTGGGACGCTGACTCTTCCTTGAGCTTGATGTAATGATCATAGTGATCTTGACTCAGATCGCCTGCGGTCACCGCCTCACGCACCGCGCAGCCGGGTTCGCTCGTATGCGTGCAGTCTCTGAAGCGGCAACCGGAAGCGAGCCCGATGATGTCGGCAAAGCTCTCGCCGATCCTGCCTTCGGCCCCCAGAATACCGAATTCACGCATGCCCGGGTTGTCGATGACCAAGGCACCGCCCTCGACGATGATCAACTCCCGGCGGACGGTCGTGTGTTTCCCCTCGCCCGTTTCGCTGACGCCCTGCGTCTGGAGCATCTCCCGGCCGAGCAGGTGGTTGATGATCGTGCTCTTGCCAACCCCCGATGATCCGACAAAGCAGTACGTCTTTGCGGGCAGCAGCGTCCGCTTCAGGTCGTCCACGCCTTCTCGCGTGACGTTGCTCAGGGTCAGCACCGGCGCCGTCACGCCTGCCGCGCGAATCTCCGCCAGTTGGGAAGCCAGGACGTGCGGTTCAACCAGATCCGTCTTGGTCAGAACGACGCAGGGATCAGCGCCGCCATCCTGCACCATCACGAGATACCGCTCGAGACGCTTCAGGTTGAAGTCCCTGTGGCAAGACTGAACGATCATCACGGAATCAATGTTCGCCGCGATCATCTGGTGATCGACGGCTTCTCCGGCTGCCTTTCGCCGCAGAGAAGTCCTTCGCTCCAGAAGCGCGTGCACCAGCCCGACGTCGTCAGCCGGGTGTTTCTCCACACACACCCAGTCCCCCACACACGGGAGTTCCTGCGTCAGGCAGCGTCGGTATCGATAGCTGCCATCCAGCTTCGCCCGGAAGGTTCCGGTGTGATCCATGACCAGCAACAGGTCACGATCGACCGCTGCAACCCGGGCAAGCGCGTCCGCGGGCCCGGTTGCGGCCCTCTCTTCGAACCACTCATTCCAGCCAAGTCGAGCCAGATGCGCATGCAGGTTTGTCATTCATCACCAGTTGTGTCGACAGCAATTCTGATTATCTGCATCACGGCAGGTAGTAGTAGCCGAAAAGCAGATCGTCGCGGCGGGGCTGGCGGGACTTGAGTTCCGCGCTGGGCTTCCAGTCATCAGACAGCAGCATGGCGCTGGCGAAGAGGCAGCCGGCCATGGTCTCGTGCACGGTGAACTCGCACTGCGCCACGTTGAGGTGGGGCTGGCAGGACCACTGGCGCCAGACCGGGCGCGCGACATTGGCGGGCTTGACGAAGTCGACATAGCCGCCGGGCGCGCCGGCCTTGGGCGCGCGCCAGACCGTGTTGCGCAGCTCGGCATAGGCGCCGCCGGTGACGCCGTAGATCGTGATGCCTGGGACCGGATCAAGGATGCCGTCGTTCTCGCTGGGGCCGTGCTGGATGTCGATCGGATAGGACCAGCCGACTCCGGTCGTCCAGCTCATGCCCATGGGGTTGCATCCGAGCATGAAGTCCATGTTCTGGATGGCCGCTTCGCGGTACTTGGCGTCCGGGCGCAGGGCGTTGGCGATCCAGAGCGCGCGATCATAGTTGTACATCGAGCTGGCGCCCCAGCCCATCCAGTAGTCCTGGTAAGCCGGCCAGCTGCAGCGGTAGGGCATGCCGGCGGCGTTGAGGGCCGCCAGCGCATCGCCCTGCTGCACGTAGAAATCGCGCCACGTCGTGACCGTCGCCGCCGGCAGTTTGTCGGCGAAGCGATGGGGCGCATCGAAGAAGAGCCACGGCGAGAAATCCTTGAAGGTGTTGGGCCACTGGCAGGGCATCAGCACGCCGTGCACCAGTTCGGGGACCTCCTTCAGATAGGAGGAATCGTTCTTGAGGATGGCCATCCGCATACGCGCCTGCGCCAGGAAGGGCCGGACCATGGCGTCCGTCTCCTCCCACGGGATGGTGTAGGGGGCGCCGGTGCCGCGGTTGCGCCGCGCGTCGATCGTGGTCTTCCCCAGCGAATGGGCGGGATTGTTGCCGAAGGCATAGGCCTTCTCGGCGGCGGCGGCGTAGTCGGCGGCGCGCGCCGCATCGAACGGCTTCACCAGATGGGCATACTGCGCGGCGGCGGCGGCGAAGAGCAGCGAGCTCCAGCGCGTGCGCCGCGAGAAGGAGTACTGGATGGCAGGATCGTCGATGGTTGGATGGGTCCAGGTCTCCCAGACACCCGCCACGCCGCCTTCGGGCGTCTGGCTCGTTTTCCAGATGCGCAGGCCGAACTCGGCCTCATCGAGAATGTCGGGGATGCCGTTGCCGGACTCGGGGATGTTGAGCTGGCTGTCGGTGAACTTGGCCGGGGCCAGCTCGTAGGCGTTCAGCAGGTCGAAGACGCAGCTGTAGTGCGTGATCTCGTGATCCCAGTCGGCGGCGTCATGCCAGCCGCCGCCGGTCGGGTTATCGGTGTGGCGGACCGAGGCCAGTCGCTCCGGGGCGACCGGCGCGCCGTTGGTACGGCTGGTGATCGTGCCGCCCACGACATCGAAGATCACGTAATCTTTCGGCACCTTAAAGTCCGCGCCCGCACACCACGGAATGGTCTGCGACTCATAGACGGGGCCGGTGTGGCAGCGTGGGCGCGGCCAGGCGGTGAAGGGCTCGCCGAGCGCGATGCCGCAGCGCTGATGGAAAAGGCCGCGGCAGGCGGTATAGAAGACCTCGCCATACGCGTCAGGCGCATGGCGGAAGGTCCAGGAGCGGCCGACGCCGGGAATGGTGATGAAGAAGTTGCCGACGGCCTGCAGGCCGTCGAGGTTCATCTCGTAAACATCCTCGCCGGTGATGAAAGGGCGCACCTCCTTGGCGACCGCGCCGCTGTCCGGCTTGGGCGGGCAGCGCGAGGCGGCGTCGCGCAGTTTGAGCGTTCCAGTGTAGACCACCCTGCCGGAGTCGACCGAGACCACCTTGAAGGTCGGCGCGAAGCTGAAGTCGTGGCCGCCGTACTCCAGCAACCAGGCGCCGAGGTAGGCGTACTTGCCGCGGGCGTCGGGCAGGTAGCCGGCCTGGTTGACCTTGATGGCGCGCGAGACAAGGCGCGTCTCGTCATAGACGAAGGTCACTTGGCGCCCGTCGCCGAGGGCGATGGTGTAGCGGTGGCCCTGCTGGAGCGGGGAGGGCATCTCGAGGTAGGAGTCGTGGGCGTAATAGACGCCACCCACGCCGCGCAGCGCCTGGTGGGCCTCGGCCGCGGTCTCGCCGCCGACGCCGGTGATCGTGCGCGCGACGCGCGCGGGGGCGCGCGGCGTGGCATAGGCCGGGTCGTCGCCGGTGATGGCGTAGAAGGCGGGCTCGTCGAGACGGCGTTCGCCGGCGCGCTCGCGGGCCTCGGCGACGAACTGGTCGCGGATCGCACCGCGCGCCTTGTAGGCAGTCCAGTCAGGGTGGGCCTTGTCGCACGCGTCCCATTTGGCGATGGCGCGGAAGAAGGCGCCCGAGGAGAGGGCGTCGATCTGGCGGGAGACCTCGTCCTGGTTCACGGTCACCACCACCACCCAGCGGCTGGAGAGCGGCAGCAGCTGTTTGACGCCATCGAACTTCGGCTGGTGGATCGGAAATTTGCCCTGGCGGTCGGCCGGGAGTCCGTCGGCGTGTTCCCACGGCTGCAGCGGCGTGGGCGTCAGAACCTCATCGGCGGCCAGCAGCGGCAGGCAGAAGGAAAGCGCCGGAGCCAGAAAGGCGAACAGATGGGATCCCTTCATCGCGCATCTTCTCCGCAACGGGTTCATTCGGACACAGGCAACGGCGGCAGCGTAACACGGGCGCGCCGGGCGGACAATCTTCCGCGGGCGTCGGTCGTGTATCAGCTTGGTTGGCGGCGGGTCCGGCGGCCCCGCCCTTCTACCGTCAGCAACCCGGCGCAGGTAGGGCGCGGCCGCTGGACGCACCGCTTCTCGTTCCTCAAACTGATACATGCCCCGGGCGTCTGACTCCATGGTGGCGCACCGGCTTGCGAGGACGCCGGCCCGTGACGGGTGTTGCCAAGGTTGCCAACGGCACGCGCAGAACGTAGAACTCATCCGGGGATGGCAGTCCGAGCGGCACGTGCACGAAGCCATGGGCGAACACCGGGCGGAAGCGGCGCGCCGCGAAGCCTACGAGCACGCCCGCATGCTCACGCCCGAGCAGCGCGGTCTGCGGCGCGCGGGGACCGCAGCGAAGAGCACGGGCGCCACGCTGTTCTTCGTCCTCCGCCAGTAGAAAGCGTATGGCGTGACCGGAGGAGAGACGGTCTGGCGCAATCACGGTCCCGCGGATGCCCCCGGAACGGGCGACTCCATGTGCGAGCAGCCCGCGTGACACGATGTGCCGATCAGTAGTAGGAGGTGCCGGCAGCAGCGCTGTCCTGCATGCCCGTCTTGACTGCTCTGGCATGAATCACCGTTGGCACGTCCAGCGTGAATGTCCCTTCATAGGGCAGGGCGTTGGTCGTCGGCTCGCTGCCGTCGAGCGTATAGAAGATCGACGCGCCAGGCGTCGCGCAGAGGATCGTCACCGACATGCCGGGCTTATAACTGCCGCCCGCGGGCTGGAAGGCGGGCGTGGCGACACGCGGCAGCGGAACCACCGTGTAATAGGCTCCGGCTGACGCACTGTCAACGAACCCGGTCTTGGTGGCCTTGGCCATGATCACCGTCGTGGTTGTCACCGCCATGGGACCCGTGTAGGTCGTGAAGTTGGTCGCATTGCCCGATGTCGTGCCGCGCGTGATGAGGATGGTCGCATCCGGCGTGGCACAGGAGATCGCCACGGTGACTGATCCCGTATAGATGCCGCCAGGCGGCGCGAAGGTCGGCGGCGCAACCTTCGGAACGATGACCGTATAGGCGGCGCCGGCGACGCCGCTGTCCTGGTAGCCGCTCTTGGTGGCCTTGGCCATGATCACCGACGAAGCCGGCAGGGCGATCGGCGCCGTGTAGGCGACGAAGTTGCTCGCATTGACCGAGGAACTGCCCAGCGCATAGAGAATCGTGACAGCGGGCGTGGCGCAGGAGAGCGCCACGGTGACCGATCCCGTGTAGATGCCGCCGGGTGGCGCGAAGGTCGGCGTTGCCACCTTCGGAACGATGACGGTGTATGCGGCGCCGGCGACGCCGCTGTCCTGATAGCCGGTCTTGGTGGCCTTGGCCATGATCACCGACGTGGCGCCGAGGGTGACCGGCACCGTATAGGGAGCAAAGTTAGTCGCATTGGCCGACGAGGTGCCCAAGGCATAGAGAATCGCGGCCCCCGGCGTCGCGCAGGAAATCGCGACGGTGACCGAACTGGTATAAATGCCGCCCGCCGGCGTGAAGGTCGGCGTGGAGACACGCGGGACGGTCACCGAATACATGGCGCTAACCGTAACGCTATCCAGAGAGCCACCTGCGACCGCTTTGGCAGTCACCACGGACGAGGTCGTGAGCGTGATCGGCCCCACATAGGGCGTGAAGCTCGATGCGTCAGCCGAATTGGCTCCAATGGCATAGAGGATCGCGGCTCCAGGCGTGGCGCAGGAGATCGTCACGATGACCGAACCGGTGTAAGTCCCGCCGACGGGCGCGAAGGTTGGCGCGGCGACCTTCGGGAGGAGGATCGCATACGAGGCATAGGCAGTCGTGCTGTCCTGATACCCGCTTTCGGTGGCCTTGGCCATGACGACGGTCGTCGTTGTCAGCAGGAGCGGCGCTGTGTAGGTGGTGAAGTTCGTGGCGTTCGCCGACGAGGTGCCTAGCGCATAGAGAACAGTCGCTCCAGGCGTGGCGCAGGAGAGCGCCACAGAGACCGAACCGGCGAAGGTGCCACCGTTCGGCGCGAAGGTCGGCATGGCCACGCGCGGGAAGATGACCGTATATGAGGCGCTGGCCGTGGCGCTGTCCAGGTAACCGCTTTCAACCGCCTTGGCCGTGACAACCGCCGAGGTCGTGAGCGCGAACGGCCCCGTGTAGGTTGCGAAGCTCGCCGCGCCGGACGACGTGGCGCCGGTGGCATAGAGAATGGTGGCCCCTGGTGTGGCACAGGAGATTGTCACCGTGACCGAACCAGTATAGGTGCCGCTGGATGGCGCGATGGTCGGCGTGGCGACTTTCGGCAGGATGATCGTATACGACGCGTAGACGACGGCGCTATCCTGATATCCGCTTGCTGTGGCCTTGACCATGACGACCGTTGTGGCCGGAAGCACGAGGGGCGTGGTGTAGACGCTGAAGTTCGTCGCATTAGCCGACGACGTGCCCAACGCATAGAGCAGCGTGGCGCCAGGCGTGGCGCATGCGAGCACAACCGTGACGGCGCCGGTGTAGGTGCCGCCCGGCGGCATCAAGGTCGGTGCGGCGACCTTCGGGATGATCACCGTATACGAAGTGCTGGCCGTGGCGCTGTCCAGGTAACCGCTTTCAACCGCCTTGGCCGTGACAACCGCCGAGGTCGTGAGCGCGAACGGCCCCGTGTAGGTTGCGAAGCTCGCCGCGCCGGACGACGTGGCGCCGGTGGCATAGAGAATGGTGGCCCCTGGTGTGGCACAGGAGATTGTCACCGTGACCGAACCAGTATAGGTGCCATACGACGGCGAGATGGTCGGTGCAGCCACCTTCGGGACGATCACGGTATAGCATGTTTCAGTTGAGGCGCTGTCCTGATAGCCGCTCCTGGTGGCCTTGATCATGACGACGGTTGTCGTCGTCAGAAGGAGGGGCGACGCATACGTGGAGAAATTGGTCGCGTTGGCCGTCGTCGTGCCGAAAGCGTAGAGAATGGTGGCCCCCGGTGTCGCGCAGGAAAGTGCCACGGTGACCGAGCCCGTATAGGTTCCGCCGAGAGGCGCGAAGGTCGGCGTGGCGACCCTCGGGGTGACGATCGTATAGTAAGTCTCGGCCGCGGCACTGCCCTGATAGCCGATGGTGGTCGCCTTGGCCATGATCACGGTCGTGGTCGTCAGCAACAGGGGCGACGTAAAGACGGAGAAGTTGGTGGCGTTGATCGACGAGGTGCCCAAGGCATAGAGAATGGTGGCTCCCGGCGTTGCGCAGGAGATCGCCACGGTGACCGATCCGGTGTAGGTGCCGCCGGCCGGACTGAAGGTCGGCGTGGCCACCTTCGGGATGATGACCGTATACGCCGCATAGGCGAGGGCGCTGTCCTGAGATCCGCTCTTCGTTGCTTTGGCCATGACGACGGTCGTGGTCGTCAGCAAGAGGGGCGCCGTGTAGGCGGCGTAGTTGCTCGCATTCCCCGACGTGGAGCCCACCGCATAGAGGATCGTGGCTCCCGGCGTGGCGCAGGCAAGCGCCACCGTGACTGAGCCGGTGTAGGTGCCGCCGGGCGGACTCAACGTGACGCTGGCCACGCGCTGGGTTTGGGCCGCCGCCATCAGTGGCAGCAAGGGGATCAGAACAGCATAACGCGTCCACGACAACCATTGCTGGATCTTCATGTAGCCGCCTCCTGTTATCCACCCATGGAACAACAATTAGAGAAAAACACTTTAAACAGAAAAACGAAGCCCAGGCAAGAAATATTGTGCTCCTGCGAACGCCTTGACGGAAACCAGATCACGCGTTGCAGATCAACAGGTTACGCATCTAGGCGAGGATCCAGGCAGGCCCGCCTGATACAGGGACGGAGTCTGGCGTACCGCCGGTCCTCATCAGACTCACGGGACGCCACGTAACACGCCAATAGACCATAACTCACACGCGTGAGATTGTATTTGCATGGCATTTTAAGCCGTGGCAGAATGGGCGGCATGCAAGCGACGCAGAAAGCCATCGCGGCACGGCTGGGGGTTTCGGCCTCGCTGGTGTCGCGTGCCTTGCGTGGCGAGGCCGGCCGCATCGGCGCCTCACCGGAGACCATCCGGCGCATCTGCGAGGAGGCGGCGCGTTGCGGCTACGCACCCCACCTGGCTGCCCTCTCGCTGCGCGGCGGCTCAAACCGTCTGCTCGGCGTGGTCGTGCGCGATTTCGCCGATCCCTTCTTCGGTCCCATGCTCGGCGCCTTGCAGCGTCTGGCCGCGGCGGAACCGGCCTGCTCGCTGGTCATGACCGGCGGCGGCCCGGGCGATCAGACACCGTTTGGCCGCCACCGGCTGGACGGCTTCATCCTCGTGGGGAGTGATTTCCAGCCGCCGGGCCTGGAGCGTCTGGTCCAGTCCGGCACACCCCTGGTCCGGCTGGGCGAGGGAGCGGATGACGAACCCATCGCCCACGTGCGCGTGGCGCAAGCCTTCGGATTCAACCAGCTGCTCGACTACCTTCGCGCGCTGGGCCACCGCTACATCGCCTATCTCGACAACGGCACGCCGGCATCGGCGCGCCGCGCCGCGCTCCTGCGCCAGGGGTTTTCGCAGGCCGGGCTTCCCGCGCCGCCGCAAGCCTTCATCACGCTGCCGGATACCAGCCCCCAGACGCTCTCAGCCGCCCTGCGCCGGTTGATGCAAGACCAGGGAGCAGAGCGCATCACGGCCGTCGTGGCCGCCGATGATGTTCTGGCGCTGACCGTGCTGCGTGTGCTGCACGAGGCGGGCGTGAGCGTGCCGCGCAATCTTTCGGTCGCCGGCGTCGACGATATTCCCTTTGCGCCCCTGGCCGTGCCGGCCCTGACCACCATCCGCGCGCCGATCGCCGCCCTGGCTGAACAGGCCTTCCTCCTGGCACGCGGCCGGCAGCCGCCCGGCCCGGTGCGCATCGACGTCCAACCCGAACTGATCGTGCGCGAATCGTGCGCAAAGCCGCGCGAGGACAGGGCATGAGAATGAAGAAGGGTTCGGGGTTCAGGGGAGCAGGCAGCCTTTGCAGTTCCGTGATCATCAGTTTGCACATGGGCTCTCCCTCTCTCCTGAAACCTGAACGCTGAACACTGAACCCCATGCCCGCGCACGGCAAAAGGAATCGCACCCGATGAAGCCTATGGACGTCCTCATGATCGGCGGCGGCATGATCGTCAACGATCTGATGCTGCCCTGCGTCTACCACCTGCAGCGCACGGGCCGCGTCGGTCGCATCACCATCTGCGCCCGCCACAGCGCCCCGCTTCATGCACTGCGGGACAACGCCGAGCTGCGCGACGCCTTCCCCGGCCAGAGCTTCGAGGCGCTACCCGGCTTCGACGAGCCGCCGGAGAAGCGCTTCCCCGATGACCTCTACCGCGCCGCGCTCAAGCGGCTGGCGCCGCGCCAGGCGGTGATCGTCGCCGTGCCCGAGGCGCAGCATGCGGCGGTGGTCACCGACTGCCTGCTGCACGATCAGCACGTGCTCTGCGTCAAGCCGCTGGTGATGACCGCCGCCGAGGCGATCGCCATCGAGCGGCTGGCGCGCACACGCGGCCTCTTCGTGGGCATCGAATACCACAAGCGCTTCGACCGACGCTCCCTGGTTGCCAAACGCCAGTATGCCGCCGGCGCTTTTGGCGCGCTGGCCCTCGGCGAGGCCAAGCTGATCGAGCCCTACTACTACCGCCACTCCAATTTCCAGAACTGGTTCACTTGCGACCAGACCGATCCCTTCGTCTACGTCGGCTGCCACTACGTCGACCTCGTCACCTTCATCACCGGGCTGCGTCCGGTGGCCGTCTCCTCGTCCGGCGTCAAGCGGCGCTTTCCCAACGGCAAGGAAGGCTACCTCTGGGCCAACGCCCGCCTGCGCTACGAGAACGGCGCGCTGCTCTCGGTCTCCGCCGGCCTGGGCTATCCCAACGACGCTGCCGGCAGCAACGACCAGGGCTTGCTGCTCTATTGCGAGGGCGCCGACGCCACCGGCATGATCCAGCACAACGACCAGGACCGCGGCGTGCGCTACAGCTACCTCGACCCGATCGGTTGCGGTGGCTCGAAGTACAATTACGTCAGCCCCGACTTCTTCCGCTTCGTGCCGTGGGAGGGTCCCGGCGCCAAGCCGATCGGCTACGGT
>Ga0316226_1002484_pt1 | contig 17224 bp, 14 predicted proteins | sample TBH18017metaG_FD_206009 | JGI IMG/M metagenome (GOLD analysis project Ga0316226, IMG submission 206009) | Freshwater microbial communities from Trout Bog Lake, Wisconsin, USA - TBH18017 | ecosystem: Environmental > Aquatic > Freshwater > Lake > Hypolimnion/Profundal zone | place: USA: Wisconsin... | reverse complement strand
CACCAAAAAGCCAAAGTTTGCACGGGAAAATGCCCGCTCAGTTTGGCCCATTCGCAAGCCCAACCGCCTATAACTTCCCAAACCAAAAGTGGCAAACGTGGCGCGGATCGGGTCTCCGACCGCACGGGAGACCAACGCATCAAACCGGCCCGGCTGCAAGGCTTGAGCCGAAGGGGCTGGACTCGTGTCCGCCCCGAGGTGAAAACGACGCAGACGGGTTGGTTTGATGCGCGATCCGTGCGGCCCCGATCCGCGACACCGGTGCGTTAGCCTCCCCCGCACGCTTCCTGCGCGATCCGCGACGCACGTACGCAGGGCAGCGCCACCTTGAACTTTCCAACTGCTCCTTTTAGGTTGACTGCTGACCAATGACCTTCCCTGAAATGCGCCGGAGTATGACCGAAGTCGAGCAATTGGGAATCTGCGGCAGGTAGCGGATTTCGCCGCCGTAGGCGCGCACGGTGTCCGCTTCCGGCATGGGCTTTCCATGGGGTGGCGCATATTCGGCGCCTTTGCAGTGAACCTCGGGCTGCAGGCGCGCAAGCACGGGAATGGGCGTGTCGTCTTCAAAAATGAGCACGAAGTCCACACACGCCAAAGCCGCTAATACTTCGGCGCGTTCCTGCTGCCCGATCACCGGCCGGTCGGGTCCCCTGATACGCCGCACCGACGCATCGCTATTGATGCCCACCACCAGCACATCGCCCTGCTGCGCCGCGGCGTGCAGATTGCGGATATGGCCGAAGTGCAACAGATCGAAGCAGCCGTTGGTCCAGACGACCACGCGTCCCTGCCGCCGCCATTCGGCGCGCAACGCCAGTAGGGTTTCCAGCGCGACGATCTTGGTTTGGGGACCAGCGGTTTTCATTTGGTCGGATCGCGAAAACAATTTTGCGGCGAACCGCATTGATGCAGCGTTTCCGCCGTGACGCCGGCGGTGACCGGTTGCCAGGTGTAGGGATGCTGCGCGTTGCGGATTCGACGTCGGTAGGATTTAGTCCAGCGTCCCAGTTGCGCCAATGGCCGGTGAAAAGCATCGGCAAGACGACGTTCGTATTTGATTCCCCAGCGTCCGCGGTTGCGGCGGAATGCCTGAGCCTGGGGCGGGTCAAAGATGTTTGCCAGAAATGCGCGAAAGGTCTCCTCGCGCAATTCCTCCGGTTCGCGCCCATGGCGAAAACAGGGCGCAGCCAGCATGCGGCGATAGCGGTTGTCGTCGTGGTCAATCTCCCGCACACAGGCCGCCGCCGCCTCCAGCGATGGGAAGTCATGGCAATTGACAAAGGCCTCGGGATTAAAGTCCTGCGCGACCTTCGGATCGCCCCAGTAGATCGGAACTGCGCCACTGGCAAAGGCATCGGTGATTTTTTCCGTTGTATAACCGGGCGTAGACGCATTTTCAAATGCAATGGCGAATTTGTAGCGTGACTGAAACGCGTACTTGTTGGACACAGGACCGCCCACGTTGTTCAGCCAGCCACCACCCATCGCCACACGTTTGTGGGTGTCGAGCAGCGCGACGATTCGTTCCCGCGCAATGTCGCCGGCCGAACTGGACGCCACAAACGCACAAAAGCCGGTCTTGGCGCGCAACAGGTCGTCCACCGGCGGCGGGGCGCGGAGCAGGCGCTCGTATGCTGGTTTGTAAAGACGGTAGAGAGGCAACCGGCGGTAGCGGTCGCCGAAGGAAAGCCGCTCAAAGCCTAGGGCGTAATCACTGAGGTTGAAATCCGTGAGCACGTTCTCGCCGGGCACAAAAATACGCACGCCCGGATGCTGCAAGACATCATAGCCATGGCAGGAATGCAGGATGTAATCCGCGTCGCGGGTGACGAATGCCACGTCGTATTGGTCCACCACCCAGTCCAGCACGCGATCGGCAAGGCCATATCCCAGGCCGAAATCCACTACGCTGATCCGCAGTTGCTTCATCACCCGTTTCCCCAGTGTTTTCGTAACGCTCCAGCCGCGTCAAGCATCGACCCCTGCAAAATAAACTATAACATGCAGCCACGGATACTGTCACATGGAAGGTGCGTCGGGGTGGTCGCGTCTTGACTCTGCCGCCGCGATCTTCGATGCTGCTGGGCATGCGTGCGCTTCTCAGGAAAATGCGGCAGGTCCGGATCCTCGTGGTGGGCGACATCATGCTGGATCGCTATCTGTGGGGCGATGCGGAACGTCTCTCGGCCGAGGCGCCTGTGCCGGTGGTGAAGGTGGTGCGCGAGACCGTTGCGGTCGGCGGCGCGGCCAACGTGGCCCATAACCTGCAGGCGCTGGAGATTGACGCGGAACTCGTCGGCGTGATGGGTCGGGATGCGGATGGCCGCCAACTGGCCGCCATGCTGGCCCGGCAGCATCTCCCGCTCGATCCGCTGCTGCAGCGGCGCGACATCGCCACCATCGTCAAGACACGCGTCATGTGCCGCCAGCAGCAAGTCTGCCGCCTGGATCGGGAAAGCGACCCCGCGCGATACGCGCTGCCGCCGGCGTTTCGCCCGCCTCGTCCCTAAACTGCGCTCCGCCGATGCCGTGATCCTCTCCGACTATGCCAAGGGCGTGATCACCAGCGCCACCATTCGTTTTGTGCAGGCGCATGTGCGGCCGCACACGCTGGTGGCGCTTGATCCCAAGCCGCGGCTGGATCTGTCCTTCCAGGGTGTTGATCTGCTGACACCCAACCGCGCCGAGGCCTTGCAGCTGGCCGGACTGCACGGCGTGCCCGCAGGCGCTTTTCCCGCCGCGGAGGTGGCCCGCCGGATTCAGGAACGGCATCAACCGAAGATGCTGGTGGTCACGTTGGGCAGCGATGGCATGCTGGTGTGCCGCGACGGAAAATCCGGCCGGTCAATTTTGACCGCGGCGCGTGAAGTGTTCGATGTCTCCGGAGCAGGCGACACCGTGATCGCGGTGTTGACTGCGGCCCTGGCTGCCGGCGCATCGCTGGAAGACGCGGCGGCGCTGGCAAACCTTGCCGCCGGCGTGGTGGTGGGTAAGATCGGGACGGCGACGGCGACGGCGGAAGAGATCTTGAGGCAGATTGAATAGTGTAAACAAACGTAGCGGACGGCTCGGCGAGCCATCCTTACCCGGCAGGGTGCTTTCGCCGCAAGCGCCGCACCCTCGGGTTGTTCCCGCCGGTTCCCGCGCCGCACTCTTTCTGGATCGCGATGGCGTGATCATCCGCGACGTCGGGTATCTCGGCGATCCTGCGGGCGTGCAGTTGCTGCCCGGTGCGCGTATGGCCCTGCGACGCGCGCTGCGGACGCATCGCTTGTTCGTGCTGACCAACCAAAGCGGGATCGGACGCGGCTACTACACCTGGCGGGATGCGGAAGCGGTCAATGCCCGCATGCTGGAACTGCTGGAGCTGCCGTTGCCCGGCATCGAGCAGATTGCCATGGCGCCGGAACGGCCGGATGAGCCGGTCATCTATCGCAAACCGTCGCCGCGCTTTCTGCTGGAAATTCTGGCGCGGGAAAATTTCGACCCGGCGCAGTGCTGGATGGTGGGCGACCGGTTGGATGATCTGCGCGCCGGCATCCGCGCCGGGATCCGAACGGCACTGATTGCGACCGAGCCCATTGCAGACAAAAAAACCCGCGCCTGTTGCCTGCGTCATGGCGTACCGGTATATGCCTCGTTGCGCGTATTTGTGGTGGAAATGCTTGAACCGCAGCGGCGTCGACGGCGTGCCGCCCTCCCGAAAAGCAAACACCCTTACATGAAAGAACTGGAGGGTGCCGCGCCGTCGGCACCGGGCTTGGCGCAAGCAGGAGCCAATCGTTCAAGCGTGATTTTGGCCAGACGACCGAAAGGGAAATGCAGATGCCCGAATATATCGTAACCGGCGGCGCAGGATTCATCGGCAGCCGTCTGGTGGCGGCGCTGAATCGGCGCGGCAGCGAGGATATTCTGATCGTGGATAGCCCCGTTCATCCGGCGCAGGAGCGCAATCTTGCGGCGTTGCGGTTCAAGGCGCGGATGGGCATTGACGAATTTCGCGCGGCGATTCACGCTGGCAGCGTGCCGCCCGCAAAAACGATTTTTCACCTGGGCGCCTGCAGTTCCACCACCGAGACCGATGCCGCCTATCTTGCGGACAACAATACGTACTATACCCGGGAGCTGTGCCGGCGGGCACTGGCGCAAGGCGCGCGGTTCATTTACGCCTCCAGCGCCGCCACGTATGGCGACGGATCCCGGGGATTTTCGGATGACGATGCCGTCACAGCCATCCTGCAGCCGCTGAATCCGTACGCCCGGTCCAAACAGGCCTTCGACTTGACGGCGCTGCGGGCGGGTTGGCTGCGCCAGATTGCGGGATTGAAATATTTCAATGTGTATGGCCCGGGCGAGGATCACAAAGGCGCGATGCGTTCCGTGGTGCACCAGGCGTTCCACCAGATTCGCGAAACCGGCAGATTGCAACTGTTCCAATCGCACCGGCCGGATATTCGCGATGGCGAACAACGACGCGATTTCGTGTTTGTCGAGGATGCTGTGGCGGTGACGCTGTTTTTTCACGATCACCCGGAGGTATCGGGCTTGTTCAATTGCGGCACGGGTCAGGCCCGTACCTGGCTGGATTTGGGTCGCGCCGTGTTTGCGGCCATGGGGCAGACGAGAGTCTGCATCGGTAGGGCGGGGCCGCCGGACCCGCCGCTTTCCTGCAGTACGGAGGCAAGCCCGCTGCTTGCCTCCGCCGGCGGCGGGTCCGGCGGCCCCGCCCTGCCGATGCAGCACGCGTGCACCGGATTGCAGATGCGCCCGCAGATTGATTTTGTGGAGATGCCGATGGCCATTCGCGAACGGTATCAGTATCATACCGAAGCCGACTTGACGAAGTTGCGCGCCGCCGGCTGTCACCATGCGTTTGTTTCACTGGAAGACGGCGTGCGCGAGTATGTGCAGGGATATTTGCAAATAGAGGCCAGGGAAGTATCGCAGGAAACTGGAGACTCGAAACTGGAAACTGGGCGGGAAAAGCGGAGGCACTAATTTCCAGTTTCGCACTTCAAGCCTCAGCCACTTGAAAACAAAGAAGTGTAGAGAGGATATAAACCATGAAAATTCGAGCCAAACAAAAACTGGTGATGATTGGCGATTCGATCACGGACGCGGGGCGTACGCAACCGGTGGCGGAAGGGCTGTTTGATCCATTGGGCCGCGGCTACGTGACACAGGTGGAGGCGTTGCTGGGCGCAACGTATCCCGAACTCGGCATCCGCGTGGTCAATGTCGGCACCAGCGGCAATACCGTGCGCGATCTCAAGGCCCGCTGGAATCGCGACGTGTTGGCGCTCCAGCCGGACTGGCTTTCCGTATTCATCGGCGTCAACGATGTCTGGCGGCATTTCGATTTGCCGCGCATCAAGGAGGCGCATGTCGGCATCAAGGAATACGAGCACACGCTGGACGATCTGCTGGCGCGGACGCGACCCCTGGTCAAGGGGTTGGTGTTGATGGCGCCGTATTTCATCGAGCCCAATCGCAAGGACCCCATGCGGCGGCGCATGGACGCCTATGGCGCGGTGGTCCGGAAGCTCGCCAAGCGCCACGACGCCGTACTGGTGGATGTGCAGGCGGCGTTCGATTTCCAGCTGCGCCGCCAGCACCCCGCTGCACTCGCTTGGGACCGCATCCACCCCAATCAAATCGGCCATATGGCCATCGCCCGCGCCTTCCTGAACGCCATCGGATACAAGTGGTAATGGCTCTGCATCCAGATAACAAGTTGACACCCGAGATCGAGGCCGAGTTGCGGCGCGTGATGGACGCGCTGACCGAGGACGAGCTCTCCCTGCTGGCGCACAACGATCCGGCCTTTCAGGCCGGTGGATTTCGCGCCGGCAACACGGCTGCGCTGCGCGCGCGTGCTTTTCAGGTGGCATCCGGTGCGCAATCGATTTCCAGCACGCTGCGGCGGTTGCTGATGACCCATTCGCTCAACCGCACGCTGGTTGGGCTGCTCTCGGCAGCCGTGCTGACGGACCTGCGAAACGAACTCGCCGTGCTGTTTGGATCGCCGCGGCTGCTGTTGGCCATGCTGGTGGACGATCGCGACGACGTGCGCGAACTTGCTGCCCGCTGGATGCGGCAGGAACCGGTTTTTCTGGCAATGGATCCTGTCGCCGCCACCGCGCGTCTGCATGAAAGTTTCGCCCGTTTGCTGGAAGCTGCCGGTTCGGGCGAGGCAGCCAAAGGCGCACCCGTGACGCGCGAGACGTGGAAGGATGCCCGTGAGCATCTGGAACAGCAGCTGCGCGACGCCCGTGTCGAAGCCCGGCGGCTGAAGGGCGTGGATGACCGGTTGGCGCGCACGCGGGATCAGCTCGCTGCGCGGGAACGCGAATGGACAGAAGCGCAGACGCGATTGAACGAAGCGGAGGCGCAGGCGCGCGCGGCGGTGCGCGAGCGCGATGCGGCAAAAATCGAGCTGGAGCGCGAACTGCGCCATCGCGAGGAGCGTCTGCTGGCGGCTGTCGAGTCACGGCTGGCACTTGAAGCTGGCGCGTGGCTGACGCCCGTGCGGGCCGTGGCCGTCGAAGCGGCCTCGCCTGCCACAACCGGCGATGCCTTGCAGGCGCGTGCTGCAGGCGCGCTCGCCCGTCAGGCCGCGACCGATCGCCACAGCGGCAACCGGCGGATGCTGGCGGCGCGGCATGAAGCGCTGACAAAGCAACTGACCGATGTGCGCGACGCACTGGCAAATGCATTGCAACCGCTGCCGGAACTGGCAACCATGGCAGGCGAATTATCCGCAGAGCTCGAACGCCTCGGCCGCCTGATCAACCGCGGCGCAGAACGCCCGGCCGTGGAGGCGCAACTGGCCGCTCGCATGGCGATGGCCGCGCCCGACGAACTGCAAAACATGCGTGGATTGGTGAAACAGCTCGCGACGTTGGGTGTTTTTGATGCGGAAGCCGCCGTGCGCCTGAACGGGATGCTGGAAAACCGCCTGCGTGTGGCGCGCGCCACGTCGTTGTCCTTGCCGGACGTGGACGACGAGGACCAAACCCCAACCGCCGTCCTGCGTCGCGCGCTGCGCGGCAGGTGCGCGGCAATTTTGTTGATTGATGGGCACAACGTGCTGTTTGGCCTGCAAGGGCGCTATTTTCCGCCACAGGGCGCGGTTGTGCCCACGGGCTCCACGCGGGTGCGCGTGGTTGAGGATGTCGTGCGACTTACCGCCGACCGCCCGACCTGCCGCGCATGGATTGTGTTCGACGGGCCCACGCGCTCCGAAAGCACGCCTTCGGCCAATGTGCGCGTGACCTATTCGGGCGGGGAAGGCGAACATCGCGCGGATGCGGCGTTGCTCGACAATATCCGGTTTTTCCGGGCTGCCGACGAAATTCCAATTCTGCTGGTTACCAATGACAACGCGCTGATGGCCGCGGCACGCCGCTTGGGCGCCCTGACGCTATCGGCTCTGGAATTTGGCGCATTCCTTTGATGCGGGGTATTGCTGCACGATCTATCCATGCGCGTCAGGAGCTGAAATGAAAACGAATGCCACAGAGCGTGCGATGCTGCGCGAACTGACCAAACGCTACGTTGAGCTCTGCCATGATCCGGATCAAAAACGGCGGCGCGATGCGTGGCGGCGACAGAACAGTCTCCAGGCGGTGCGCCCGCTGGTGTTCGTGCGCGCCTTTGCCTGGCGTGAACTGGGGCAGTGCGTGTGCAGTGATCCGGTTTTCCGTAACATTGAAAACCAGTTGCGTGGCGAGCTGTTCCGGGCTTCCTTTCAGGACGATTTCATTTTTGAACCGTGGGTGAATGTGGATGCCGAATATGCCTGCACAGGGTGGGGCGTGGGGATTCACCGCCTAGAGAGCGGCGAGGAACATGGTTCGTACAAGGTGGATTACCCGATCCGGGATCCCGGCGACGTTGCAAAACTGAAGCCGCCGCGACATGCCATCGACGAGGCTGCCACGGCTGCGAAGCTGGCGCGCGTGCAGGATGCCGTCGGCGATTTGATCACCGTCAATCTCGACCGCGGCCCCTGTTATCGGATGTGGTCCGGTGATTTATCAACGGATCTTGGTTTCTTGCGCGGCATTGAAAACATCATGCTGGACATGGTGGACCAGCCCGCGTGGTACCACCAGTTGCTTTCCTTCATGCGCGACGGCGTGCTGCGCGCCCACGATCAGGCCGAGGCCGCCGGTGACTGGGGCCTGTGCGACCACCAGAACCAGGCCATACCGTACGCGGAAGAACTGCCTGACCCGGCAGCCAACGCGCGCGGTGTGAAGCGGAGCCAACTCTGGGGCTATATGGCGGCGCAGGAATACACCGGCGTTTCGCCGGCCATGCATGACGAGTTCCTGTTGCAGTACCAATTGCCGATTCTGCGCAAGTTCGGCCTCGTGGCGTATGGCTGCTGCGAGGATTTGACCAATAAGATCGACATCCTGCGCCAAATCCCCAACCTGCGCCGCATCGCAGTGTCACCGTTCGCCAATGTGGCGCGCTGCGCAGATCAGATTGGTCAGGATTACGTGCTCAGTTACCGTCCCAGCCCGGCGGACATGGTAAGTTACGGGTTCGACGAAAATCGCATCCGCACGATCCTGCGACGCGATCTACAAGCCTGCCGGAACTGCCATGTCGATGTCACGCTCAAGGATGTCGAAACCGTGCAGGGCGATCCCGACCGCCTTCGCCGTTGGGTGGCCATCACACGGCAGGAGATCGCCGCTGTTTTCGGTTAAGGAAAGGCCCGCAGCAGCAGAGACATCGCCAACATTTCAAATGTTTCCACCTCCAGCTTGCTCCGCGCGGGCTGTCGCGCTATTCTCTGGTGCATGGCTGCTTCTTTGGAAATACGCTGCAAGGCATGCAACCGGCTGGCGCTCGCGCGGGCAGAACCGGTGTACGAGGATTTTAAGAAGGTTGCGGAAACGTTTGTCTGTTCGGCGTGCGGGCATCGCTACCCGTCGCGCGAGAAAACGCCGTTTGTGGACACGGAGGGCCGCCCCCGGGTGTTTTCGGAGTCCGACAAGCCGGAAGCGGTCAAGGTCTTCAAGTCCGACGAACGGCGACGCAGTTGTACATGGTGCCGGTTGTTCATCGTCAATCCGTTCAGTCAGCGTTGCGGTCTCGGCAATCGCGAGGTGCAGGCCACGGACGTTTGCGCGCGTTTCACGGCGAAACCAGATCCAGCGGCGGATGCTGGTAAAAATGGCGCTGGCGACGCGAGCAGCCGCTTTGATGCGTTGTTTGGCAAGGAATCGTCCGCAAGCGCGACGAATGCGGTGCCGACCCCGGTGACGGGTGCGCCGCAGCAGGTACCTGCGGCAAAAAAACTGGAGCCCCAGGCGCCTGCCGAGAAGCAGGCGGAGGCCAAGCCATCGCCGAAACCAAAGGCGAAGAGAGCGGCAGCCAAGCCAAAGGCAACGACTGCAGGCAAAAAACCAGTCGGACGGCCGCGGAAAAAAGCCGAGTGATGCCGGATGCGTAAACCGCACTGTTTGTTCCTGCTGGCCGCCGTGATTGCCTTTTGCGCCAGTTCTGCCGCTGCCGCCAGTCTGCCGCTGGAGATGCTGCCGGCAAGCACCCGATGGGTACTGCACCTGGACATGCAAGCGCTTCGCGAATCGATGCCGGGCAAAGATCCCTTTGCCGTACTGGCCGGCACCCCGCAGGAAACTGTCCTCCGCACATTTGAGAAGGAGTTTTCGTGCGACGTTCGGCGCGATCTATCGTCGGCGACGGTCTGTGGCTCCGGAGGCAGGGCGCAGGGATGCGTGGTCTATCTGCGCGGGCGCTGGGATTTCCAGAAGTTGTCCAGGGCATGCGCCGGCAACCCTGCGTTTGCCACCGCGAGCTACGGACGGCATGCGTTGCTGAGTTGGAGCAAAGCAAGGGTTGCGGACGGAGCCGACCGCGCAAATGTCTGTCTGGTGTCGTCCAGCCTGGTGTTGCTGGCGACCCGGGAGACAACATTACGGTGGGCGCTGGACGCGTTGGATGGCAAAACGCCGACGCTTGCGATGGAGCCGCGCTTCCGGCAAATGGCGGCCATGGATGCCCATTCTGCGGTGCGCATGGTCGCGGTGGATTTGAAGGAGATTGTGGCGGAAATTCCGATGGTGGCCACATTTCCGGTAGGCGACACGCTTCGCGCCGCGTTGAGCGCCGACGGGCAGAATCTTCATCTGAATGCTGTCTTGACGGCGCGGACGTCCGAGGAAGCGCAGCAAATGCATCAGGCGCTGGTTGGCATGCAGGCCGTGATGATGTTCCAAGGCTTTAAAAAGCCGGAAGTGGCCGCAATGGCGCAGTCTGCGCATGTGAGTGTCGACGGAGACAATGTCTATCTCGCCCTGTCGGCCCGCGTCGACACCTTGAAATGCCTGGTTTTCAGGCCGAAGTAACTGGACGCAAAGCTTGTGCGGGACAAGCATTTGCGATATATTGAAAATGGTTACGCAAACGCGAGAATAGGCATGTCCGACGAATCTGAAATCAACCCGATTGCACCCGCTAAAACCGACAGTGAAGGCAACTACAACGCCGGCAGCATCACGGTACTGGAAGGGCTGGATGCTGTACGCAAACGCCCGGCCATGTACATCGGCGACACGGGCACGCGCGGTTATCACCATCTGGTCTACGAAGTCGTGGACAACTCCATTGACGAAGCCCTGGGCGGTTATTGCAATCACATCGAAGTCACGATCAATCCCGATGGCTCGATTTCCATTACCGACGATGGCCGCGGCATTCCCGTGGGCATGCACCCCACCGAGGGCAAACCGGCCGTGGAGGTTGTGCTGACCAAGTTGCACGCCGGCGGCAAGTTCGACGGTTCCAGCTACAAAGTTTCCGGCGGTCTGCACGGCGTGGGCGTCACGTGCGTCAACGCCCTCAGCGAGTGGCTCGAAGTAGAAGTGCGGCAAAACGGCAAGATTCACCGCCAGCGTTACGAACGCGGTCATCCCGTCACCACCCTCGACGTGGTGGGCGAAACCAAAGGCACCGGCACCCGCATCACCTTCCTGCCGGACCACACAATTTTTACCTGCAAGGGCTTTGAATGGGACATTCTCGCGAACCGCCTGCGTGAACTGGCGTTCCTGAACCGCGGCGTGGAAATCAAGTTTTCCGACACCGAAAAGAGTCGCGAGGAAACCTTCCTGTTCAACGGCGGCATCACGGAATTTGTGACCTACCTGATCCGCAACAAGGCAGTGGTTCACCCCAACGTCATCTACCTCTCGGGCCGCCGTGACAACATCGAATGTGAAATCGCACTGCAGTACACCGACGCCTACAACGAGAACGAACACAGCTACTGCAACAACATCAACACCATCGAGGGTGGCACCCATCTCAGCGGCTTCCGTTCCGCGCTCACGCGTACAGTCAACAAATACGCCACGGACAGCAAGCTGACCAAGCCCGGCGATGAGCCCATGGGCGGCGAGGATATCCGCGAAGGGATTACCGCGATCATCAGCGTCAAGGTTCCGCAGCCGCAGTTCGAGGGGCAGACCAAGACCAAGCTCGGCAATGGCGAAGTGGAAGGCATTGTCTCGGCCATCGTCAACGAGCAGCTCGGCACTTTTTTCGAGGAAAATCCGGCCGTAGCGCGCAAGGTGGTTGAAAAGGCCGTGCTGGCGGCCCGCGCCCGCGCTGCTGCGCGCAAGGCGCGCGATCTCACCCGCCGCAAGGGCGCGCTCGATTCCGCCGCGCTCCCCGGCAAACTGGCGGACTGCTCCGAGCGCGATCCCGCCAAATGCGAGCTCTACATCGTCGAAGGTGACTCCGCCGGCGGCTCTGCCAAGCAGGGGCGCAACCGCGAAACCCAGGCCATCCTGCCGCTGCGCGGCAAGGTGCTCAACGTCGAAAAGGCGCGCCTTGACAAGATCCTGAACAACAACGAAATCCGGACGCTGGTGACCGCCATCGGCGCCGGAATCGGCACGGATGATTTCGACATCGCCAAAGTGCGCTACCACAAGATCATCATCATGACCGATGCTGATGTGGACGGCGCACACATTCGCACGCTGCTGTTGACGTTCTTTTACCGCCAGATGCCCCATCTTATTGAGCATGGGCACGTCTATCTGGCGCAGCCGCCGCTGTACAAGATCACGCGCAAGCAGCGCGAGGAGTATGTGGATAGCGAGCCTGCCCTCACGCGCAAACTGCTGGAACTCGGGAGCGACGACATGACTTTGCGTATGGCCGACGGCCGCACGCTGGTCGGTGAGCAGCTCCGCGGCCTGCTGGACGTGCTGGTGCAGATCGAGGAAACCAGCGCCAGCATTGCGCGGCGCGGCGTGGATGTCGCCACTCTGCTGCGTCAGCGCCAGGCAACCACCGGCGAACTGCCACGCTTCATGGCGGTGACCGGTTCCGGTGACGAGGCGGATATTCGTTTTGCCCGCAATGATGCCGATCTGTCCGTCATTCGCGTGGCGGCTGAGAAAAAGCTGCAGACCGTCATTGATCTGGCCGACACGCAGGTGCGCGCGTTTCACCGGAAGGCGGCGCTGCCGTTCTGCTGGATGGAGATCTTTCGCGCCACCGCGCTGCGCAAGGAAATCGAGCAACTGGGGCCCTTTGGTTTTACCGCTGAGCAGGTGGCGGGGACCGCCGAACCGTTCGCGGTCATCCAGGATGGCGAACCTGAAACGCCGGTACAGGCGCTGGCCGAACTGCTCGAGGCGGTCCGACTGCGCGGACGCAAGGGATTGACCATCCAGCGCTACAAAGGTCTCGGCGAAATGAATCCCGACCAGCTCTTCGACACCACCATGGATCCGAACAACCGCCGGCTCCTGCGCGTGATGCTCGAGGATGCCGTCAAGGCCGACGCCATCTTCACGCTCCTCATGGGCGACGAAGTCGAACCCCGCCGCCGCTTCATCGAAGAAAACGCCCTCAACGTCCGCAACCTCGACGTATGAGTTTGCCGTGCCGGCAAATTCATTTCAGGTAGGGCGGGGCCGCCGGACCCGCCGCAAAGGGGCGGGCGTTTTGCCCGGCCCGATTCCGAATGGCACACTGCCTATGAACACATAGGCGCACAGCGGAAACACACTCATTGATTGGCAATGCCAGCACCTTTCGCGACACGGATTATATTCTCTTGCAGAGGTTCTGATGGAATACCATGTAGAGATCATCGAAGAATCAGCTGGCATTCTGCAGGAATATGCTCGGATTCCGATCTCCTTTGAAGTGTGCGCTATGTTTGATGTGCAACTCCTGGATGGCGGCCAACTGACTGAGCGCCCTGTCGACACACCCTGGGTCAAAGATTACGATGCGTATGCAGGCGAAGGCCCGCAGCGGTGGGTTGATCATTGGGACATTTCAAATTGGGGCATTCTCTCGGCATTTGAGAAGGGTTTCCGAATCGGCGGCTGTGCCATTGCCTGTAATACACCTGGGGTGATGATGCTGGAAGGAAGAAAAGAACTAGCCGTCCTCTGGGATATTCGTGTGGCGCCGCAGTATCGGGGGAAAGGAATAGGCGGACGATTGATCGAATCGTCGATCGCATGGGCCCAACGTCACGGATGCCGCCAAATAAAGGCGGAAACGCAGAACATCAACGTGCCGGCCTGTCGCCTTTATGCCAGGCATGGATTCAAGCTGAACTGCATCAACCGGCATGCGTATCCCGAGTTGCCGGACGAGATACAACTCATCTGGCGCAAGGAACTGTAATGAACCCTTTTCCGCTCGCTGCATCTCCAACGATTCCCATCCCCGAAAACGCCGCATGCAACGCCGCAGCGTTGCATGCGGCGTTGCAGCAGCACTTTGGCCACGCGGAATTTCGCGAAGGGCAGGCGGCGGCGATTCAGGCGGTTTTATCCGGGTCGGATGTGGTGCTGGTCATGCCCACGGGATCCGGCAAATCGCTTTGCTATCAACTTGCGGCGTTGATGCTGCCGGGCACGACGCTGGTGATTTCGCCGTTGATTGCGTTGATGAAGGATCAGGTCGATGCGCTGGAACGGCGCGGGATTGCAGCGACGTTTCTCAATTCCAGTCTGGATGGCGGGGAGATGGCCAGTCGTCTGGCAGGTGTGCGAACCGGGCGCTATAAGTTGGTCTACATCGCGCCGGAACGTTTTCGCAACCAGCGCTTTGTGGATGCACTGGCGGAAGCGCAGGTGGGGTTGCTGGCCGTCGATGAAGCGCATTGCATCAGCCAATGGGGGCATGATTTTCGGCCGGACTATCTGGCGCTGGGGCAGGTGGTGACGCGGATGACGGGCGTGCGTATCCTGGCGGTGACAGCCACGGCCACACCGGAAGTGCGTGAGGATATCGTCAAGCAGTTGGGACTGGGCACATCGCCGCGCCAACCGCCCATGATCCATGTGCATGGCTTTGAGCGGCCCAATCTGTATCTCTCCGTGACCCGTACCGCGAAGCATACGCACAAATTTACGCAACTGATGCGCGTGATCGCGGCCTATCACACCGGGATTGTCTATTGCTCCACGCGCAAGATGGTTGAACGCGTGCATGGTCAATTGAAAGAGGAAGGCGTGTCGCCGCTGTTGTATCACGGCGCGCTTTCGGACGATGATCGCACGCGCGCGCAGGATCAATTTCTATCAACGACCTCACCGGTGATTGTGGCGACCAATGCATTTGGCATGGGTGTGGACCGGCGTGATTTGCGATTCGTGGTGCATTGGGATATACCCGGCAGTGTGGAAGCCTATTATCAGGAGGTTGGTCGTGCCGGACGCGACGGGAAGCCGGCCTGGTGCGAGTTGCTGTTCAACTATGTCGACCTGCGCACGCAGCAGTTCTTCCTTGATGGCGCCAACCCGGAACCGCGCGACGTACTGGCCGTGTGGGAAGCCGTGCGTAGAACCTGCGCCAAGGGGCCGGTGCGGCAGGCGGGGGATGAATGGGCCGCGGCTGCGGGCGTGAAGAACGAAATGGTGGTGCGCACGGCGCTGGCCATGCTCGAACGCGCCGGACTCATCTCCCGCCAAGTCGAGCCTGGTCAGCGCGCCTACACCACGCACCTGGTGGCTGGCGCGGACCCGGCTGCGTTGCGGCCGCAGTTTGCCAACCTGACAGCCAAACGCGAACGCGATCAGCGCAAACTCGACACCATGTTGCGGTTTGTGGATCACAACGGTTGTCGTCATGGATACATCCTCTCGTATTTCGGCGAACGCGATGCGCAAGTGCGGTGTCAATCGTGCGATCGCTGCATGCGACGGACGCTCACGCCGCGTCACGATCTGACCGAAGCGCAATGGATCGCCATCCAGAAGGTGCTGAGCTGCGTGGCGCGCATGGAGGGGCGCTACGGCGGAAACTGTTTGGCGCAGGTGTTGCGCGGCGAGGATGACCCGGTGTTGCGTGAGCGGGAACTGGACAAACTTTCAACCTTTGGCTTGATGCGCGATTGGACGACACAAGCGCTGCGTGCGTTGCTGGATGCGTTGATTGCCGAAGGGTGCGTCGCGGCCACAAAGGATGCATACCGCACGGTTTCGATCACGCCGCTCGGCGTACAAGTAGCGAGGCGAAAAATTTCGTTTGTCATGTCCTGGCCGACAGGTTGCCCACAGGCCGCATCCTCGCGCGCTGCTGTTTTTGCAACACGGCCGGTTGCGGAAAATTACGTTAAGCCGCAGAACGCTGTCCCGGAACTGCGGCAGAGCCTCTCGCCCGAGGCTAAAATGGATGATGAATCCAAGGATCGTCTGACGCGCCTGCAGCAATGGCGTAATGAAGAAGCGCGGAAACAGGGGAAGCCAGCATATTGTATTCTGCACAATCGCACGCTGGCTGCCCTGGTGGAAAAAGATCCGCAATCAATCGCCGACCTGGAAAACATCCACGGCCTTGGGCCGGTGCTTCGCGCACGTTACGGCGAGATTGTTTTGGCGCTGCTCAAACCGGCGGAATAGCTGACGCAGCTGGGTAGGGTGCGGCCGATGGACGCGCCGTCCGGCAACGGCAAGCACGCTTGCCGTTGTCCACAGGTTCGCGGCGGGTTCGGCGGCCCCGCGCCACGCTTATTTTTGGACGGGCACTAAGATGCGGCGCGCAGCGGCAATGTCGCGTCGGATTTGTTTCATCAACGCGGCTGGCGACGGATATTTCCGTTCCTCGCGCAGGCGGGCGATGAAGGCAATGTCGAGCGTGGCGCCGTAAAGATCGCCCTCGAAATCGAGAAGATGCGTTTCAAGAAGCGGCGTAATCGGACGCGCGTCCGCAAAGGTCGGGCGGAAACCAAGACTGGCCACGCCATCCACGGCCCGGTCGCCGATCCACGTGCGCACCGCGTAGACGCCCAGCGGCGGCAACACTTCCGCGGATGGGTGCACATTTGCCGTGGCCACGCCAAGTTCCCGGCCCACACCACGCCCGCGGACCACGGTTTCACGAATGGAATAAGGCCGGCCCAGCATGGCGGCGGCATTTGCCAGATGGCTTCGTTGAATCTCCTCGCGGATGCGCGTGCTGGAAATCGGGTGTCCCTGATAGCGGGCAGCCTGCACCACGGTGACGCGAAATCCATGCAGTTTTCCCAGCCGCGCAAGTTCTGCGACGTCGCCTGTTGCGGCGGAACCAAAATGCCAGTTGGCGCCGCAGCGGATGTTGATCACGCGCCGGGCGCGGCCGCAGATGAGCGCCACGAATTCTGCCGGCGTCAGGGCAGCCAGCGCGCGTGTGAAAGGGAGCACAAAACAGCCGTCAATTCCGGTGGCCGCGAGGCGGTCGAGGCGCACTTCCAGCGGGGTCAACAGCGGCGGACGAAGTTCGGGCGCGATTACCGAAAGTGGATGCTGGTCAAAGGTTAACGCCCAGGCTTGTCCATTGCGGCGATGCGCCTCCCGCACAGCGCCATCCAGCACACGCCGGTGGCCGATATGCACACCATCGAAGAATCCGGCGGCCAGTACAATGGGACCGCGCAGCGCGCGGAAGCGTTCAGGTTGGATTAACGTGCGCATGGGAAAGTCAATGATCATTGGCGCCTGCGGCGCGTCATTAGGCATCACGCAATAATGGGGACGATACACATAAAAAGGTGCAAAGACAAGACGGGCCTGGCGTGAGGATGCGCCCGCAATGCATGAGAACCTGTAACCCGGTTGCTGAAAGGGTAGGTCAAGGCAAAAGAAGGCAAAATTACAAAACGAACTCAATTGCAAAGACCAATCGCGCGAAACCATTTGGAATCGGAAGAGGGGCGCATCTGCGA
>Ga0316226_1002476_pt1 | contig 17267 bp, 12 predicted proteins | sample TBH18017metaG_FD_206009 | JGI IMG/M metagenome (GOLD analysis project Ga0316226, IMG submission 206009) | Freshwater microbial communities from Trout Bog Lake, Wisconsin, USA - TBH18017 | ecosystem: Environmental > Aquatic > Freshwater > Lake > Hypolimnion/Profundal zone | place: USA: Wisconsin... | reverse complement strand
TGGCTGGAAGGACGCGGGCCGCGGATGGTGCTGGTGGTAATGATCGACGATGCCACGAGCCGTGCGACGGCGCGGTTTTATGAGGCGGAGACGACTGAGGCGTACATGGATCTTCTGGGGCGGTATCTGCGCAAGCGTGGGCGCATGCGGTGGATGTACGTGGACAAGGACCGCATCTTCCGGGCTGAAAAGCGGGACGTGGATTACGTTGAACCATCGCTGACACAATTTAAGCGTGCGTTGAAGGAGCTTGATATCGGCCTGATCCTGGCTAACCGTCCACAAGCCAAGGGGCGTGTGGAGCGTTTCAATCAGACTGCGCAGGATCGACTGGTGAAGGAACTGCGTCTGGCGAATGCCAAGACGCTGGAAGAAGCCAACGAAGTACTGGAATGAGTGTTCCTGCCCTGGTTCAACCGGGTGTGCACAGTCAGGGCTCGAAGTGGCAACGACGCCCATCGTCCATTACATCAGTCGATGAACGTGGCGGCGATCCTAAGCCGCCAGGACAGACGTCACGTGAGCAATGACTACACGATCCGGCTGAACAACGTCTTCTATCAGTTGCTGCCACCTCCGGTGCCTGGCCTTCGGGGAGGGTACGTTACGGTGGAAAAACGGCTGGACGGCAGTCTGCATATTCGCTTGAAGGGGCAATACCTCAAGTACAAGATTTGCGGCCCCACCCAGGCCCTGGGGGCTCTGCCCCCAGCCCCCCGGAGTTTAGCCCAAGGGAGGATCCCAGCAGAGAACGTGGCAGAGCCGACTACTGTGGGCGAAGAAGGCCTCGCCGCGTTGACGGCGAGGCCCTCTGCTGTGCATCCTGCAGTCGGTCGCTCGGGTCGCACTCCTGCGGAGCTCTATCCTCCCGACGGCATGCGGAGTATAGCATGTAAACCCAAGTACCGGCGTCCCCTTGAACATCCATGGAACCACTTCCGCTTGCCCGGCTCGTTACCGAGGCGGACATTCTTATCGAGTTCAACTACCGGACATTCTTAAAGAGCTTTGACACGTAATTCCAGGCTGTTCCGACCGAAGATGGTGACCAAGCCTGGCGCGATCGTCTGACGCCCAAACCCGCCGTCCCGCCCACCCATAACGGCAAAGCGTGCGTTAACCATGCCAATATCCCCAATGCCTTCCAATCGCACGCTCCGCGCGCCGTCCACCTCTCACCCGCCGCCCTTTCCCAGCATGAACGAGATCAACAGCAGCAACAGCACGATGCTGGTGATAATCACGAACTTTCGGTCGCGTTGATGGACGAAGGCGAAGATCGATACCGCGACGCACAGCACCGGCGTCGCCGCCAGTAGCAGCAGCCCCAGCACCGCGATGCAGCGGCCGCGCCATTGTAAGGCCCCCTTCAATGACTCCCGGATAGTGTGCGGGAAGGGAGCGCCGTAGCTAATGAGATGCCGATAGGCATCCTTCGAGGAAAAGTAATCCTGATGGTGGTAAAAACTCAGGCATATCCCCAACACCACGACAGCCAGGCTGATTATCCCCCCAAAGCGCAGCAGGTAACTGATGATGATCTCCACCTGGCGCACGCGCGGATCCACCGGCTCCGGGAACTGATGCTCGAGCGGCGCGGGATTTCCCGAAGGTTCAGCCATGGCCGGGATGTACTCCTTTCCAGAGCATCTGCAGCGAAATCCACAGCAGCACTGCCACGAAAAGCGCGCGGATGTTATGGCTGTGCAGCCTGGCCAGCAGGTGCGAGCCCAGGGTGGCGCCCAGGAGCACGCCCACCGCCACCGGAGCGGCGATGAAAGGATTGATCTGACCGCGGGCGAAATACACCCCGGCGCTGGCCGCCGCCGTTATGCCGATCATGAAATTGCTCGTGGACGTGGAAACCTTCATGGGCAGCCGCATGGCCAGATCCATCGCCGGCACTTTCAACGCCCCGGACCCTATTCCCAGCAGTCCGCTGACCACTCCCGCCACGTACATAAGCACCAGTCCCATCCGGCACCGCGTCACCCGGTAGACCACTTGCCGCCCCAGGGCATGGTCATAGTACGAGTCGTGCAGATGCAGCTTATCCGCCCAGTCGTCCGCCGGTACGTTGACGCCCTCCACAGCGTGGCGCTTGCGGAACATCATCAACGCCGAGTAGGCCAGCATCCCTCCGAACACGATGTTCAGCCAGCTCGTGGGGATGATCCCGGCCAGGTACGCCCCGGTGATCGCCCCGGATGTCGTCGCCAGCACCAGAAACAGGGCCACGCGCAGGTTCGTCATTCGCTGTCGCACGTATCCTGCCGCCGCTCCGCTGCTCGTCGCGATCACCGAGATGATCGATGCCCCGATCGCGTAACGTATGTCGATCCCCAGAAACGGCAGCAGCGTCAGCGCCGGGACCACGATGATGCCTCCACCCAACCCCAACAGCGACCCCAGCACCCCGGCGGCCACCGAGATGCCGAAAGTCGTCAACATTAACAGCAACGGCGTCATCCCCGCAGATTAGGGGTTCTTGACTCCCGGCACAAGTCCCTCCTCCCGCTTGCCTGGAATTACACGCCATATTGCTTGGTCTGGCTTGCGCCTGTGGATATTCCAACTCACCTCCGCGTGTACGAAAACAACAATATCACCAGCACCACCGTGCTAATTGCCATAAAAACCTTATCGCGATGATATATAAACGCCAGCAGGCAGGTCGCCACCACAATCAGCGGGGTGGCTATGAGCACAATCAATCCCGCCACCACGATGGCCGGCCCATCCAGGGTCATAATCCCCGCTACGACCGCCGCCAGAGTCCGCGGAAACACCGCCCCGGTCTCCAACAGCGGCGGCAGGCTCGCCTGTGAGAACGTGTAATCCCAATGACGCGCGAACGTCAACAACGTTCCCGTCACGACGATAACCAGGCTGATCCTTACGCCCAACTGCAGTAATGCGGCTATCAATAATTCGACGGCCAGGCCGCGCTTCTCGTGCGCCGCCCCAACCCCGTATGCATTGTCATGCGAACCGGTCGTCAGACCGGCGGGATGGCTGTCGTCATACATGTCGACCTCCCTGGTGGCCCCAGAGCCACTGGAGCCAATGCGTCAATTCATGCCAGTGGCTCGCCATGTTAGTACACTTCCACAGCATCTGAATCGCCAGCACCAGCAAGACGATCACGAATAGTTTGCGAAGATGGCGACTGGGGATTCGCCCCAGCAGCCGCGATCCTATCATGGCCCCCAGCAACACTCCCGCGGCCACCGGCGCCGCCACAAACGGGTTGATCTGCCCGCGCATGAAATAGACCCCGGCGGTGGCGGCGGCGGTGATCCCGATGAGGAAATTGCTGGTCGCCGACGATACCTTGGTCGGCAGCTTCATCGCCACGTCCATCGCCGGAACCCGCAGCGCCCCCGACCCAATCCCCAGTAGCCCGCTGACCACTCCCGCCACGTACATCAGCCCCAGTCCCAGCGGCGACCGCGCCACCCTATATAGCACCCACTCACCATCCTCCTCTTCCTCCGTCAAGGCCGGCGCCGCCTCGGCGTCTCGGGCCATACGTCTGGCGATCCCTCCCACCGTCCAGCTAACGGCCTTGCCCAGCCAAGACCGTCCCGCCCGCGATTCCTTCCATCTTCCGCTGGCCGTATCATAGTACCGGCCATGCAGGCGCAGACTATCTGCCAGTCGGTCGGGAATCTCCTCTCCATCCAACTCGTGTTTCTTCCGCAGCATAGCGAACGCCGAATAGCCCAGCATTGCCGCAAAGATCAGGCCGAGTTGCCTCTCCGGCATGCGCCCCGACAGATACCCACCCGTCAGTGCCCCGGCGGTGGTAGCCATGGCCAGGAACAGTGCAATCCGCAGGTTGGCCATGCGCCGTCTCACATACGCCGCCCCCGCGCCGCCCGAAGTAGCTATCACGCACACGATTGATGCCCCCGACGCAAACTTCAGCGGCACATGCGGCGGCAGCAGCCAGAGAATCGGGACCAGGATCATTCCCCCTCCCAGCCCCAGCAAAGAACCAAGCATCCCCGCAACGACGGAGATTACGAAAGTCGTGATAGTAAATACCAGCGGCGTCATGCAGCCCCAGAGAATAGAGACTGTCCATACGCCATACAATAGGAACAACCCGGGCAGTTACCTGGGTTGGTTTTGTTCCCGCTCGATGATCTGTTGTTTCATCAGGTCAATCGCCTGCTGCAATTCCGGCGTAGCCTTGGCTCGCTGCTCGGCCAGGTAATCAAAGCAAGCCGAACCCATGATAAGAATGTCCTGTTACGCCATCTTGCGCACGATCGGGTCGGCATCCAGCAGCTTGGTCGACTGGCATATCGGACGTATGCCCGGCCGCGGCATAAGCGGCAAATCACGTCGAGTATTGGCTTAAAAACCACAAGGCGTATGATGGACTAATGCCCTCACGTTGCACGATAGCATTTACGTGCCTTGCGGCATTCCTGGCATTCGCCCAGCCGAGCCGCGCACTGATCAATCCTAAATTTACGCCTGTAGACCTGGTCCGCGAATCAGAACATATCTGGGAACTGAAACTCAGTCCCATCGTCGACAATATGATCGAGGCGAAAGTCACGCGGACATTGAAGGGTAAGAACGATACGGCCGCTATAATGCTCGATCTGTCGCAGCCCCAGGCCAGGGAACACGCCGAGGCATTTGCCGGAGCCCTCAAGCAACGCGGCGATTCCGCAGCGCCATGTTTATTTTTCGCCGGCCGCGGCGCTGGAAACGAGGCTGACGGCCCGATGGGATACATGCACTTAGACGGCATCTGGATCGCATTTATGCCACGGAATGACGGTAAATGGCGGATGACCGTCTACAACGATGAACACCTGCCCGGCACCTGGCGGGGTGGAACGGACATGCTGCTGCGGGCGGTTGAATACGTGCTGGCCGAGCCCGAGGCCGAGTTTCCCAGCGATGATGGCGCGGCCTGGGTTGACCCGCTCCAATTCGCCAGGATCGAAGACCGGATTAACGGCTGCATGGGCGTCGATCTGGCGGAGGATGGAACGTCCTGCCTGTTCGTGGCTTGCGACAACGGCGACAGGTTTTTCGCCTATGATCCGGTCCTGAAAAATCTGAAAGACGTCACCAGCTTTCATGCCACGGCGTCCAAAAGCAAGGTGTTCGCCTGGGGCAATTTCAATTCCGACGGCAGACTCGACCTGATCAGCGCTGATGGAGCAAATGTAGTAGTCTACAAGCAGACGGCCGACGGCAAGTTCGTCGCTGGGGCAAAACTGCCGGCTGAGATCATCAAAGGCAGGGTGGTCAGCCTGGCAGTTCTGGCCACGGGAATGGGAAACGCCACCGGCATACTCGTGGGCACCGAATCGCAAATGCTCCTCTGGACGGGCCAGGATGGCGCAGCAGCGCCCCGGGTCATCAGCGATGGGTCGCTGGCAAAGGATCTGGGCAAAGCCGGGCGCTGCCTGGTGGCTGATTTTGATGGGGTTGGCGCGGCCGATATCCTGCAATGTTTCGAGAAAGGCGCCATCCTTTGTCGTGGCCAGGCCATAGGGAAGTTCGCAGCGCCGCGGATGATTGACCTTGCCGCCGGCGACGGGCGCTGCGAAGCATTCGTGGGAGACTTTGCCGCCGATGGCCGGCTGGACATCGTTACTCTGTCGGATGATGCCTGTAAAATGTGGCAGAACCAGGGCCATTGGAAGTTTACGGAGACTCTGAATCTCAGCGGCGAAGTGGGCTATAAAGCGGCTGGCGGGGCGGTGGCGGGGACAACCTGCGATTTCAATAACGATGGGAGGCAGGATATCGTGCTGTTCTATGGGACGGCCATGAGCCCTCAGCTCTTCTTCAACCGCGGATTTCGCAGCTTCGGCTTCGCCAATCACCTGGCCGAAGGCATGGAACGCACGCTACCCAGGGATGCGGCGGGCCGCCCGCAAGGCCAGCAGGCCGGCTGCGTGGCGAATTTCACGGGAAATGCCACCCAGGATATGGTCGTAATACTCAACAACGGCCAGTGCTGGCTGTTCCCAATCGCTTCCGGCGGCGATGCTCTGGCGCTGCGGGTGGCGCTTGGGCACAAGTCATCCTACGCCGGCCCGCTCACCGTCACGGGATGGCGCGACAAGCGGTGTCTGGGAGCATGGAATGTGATCCCAGGTTGCGCTGAGGCTTTCATCGGAATAAAAGACGCCGGGACGATTACGATCACCTGGCAACCACCCGGGACCAAGCCGCAGATCAGGACATTTTCCCTGACAGACAAAGTCAGGCGTTATGTTCTGGCGCCGGAGCCAAGTTCCAGGGAATAGACGTGCGTGAAACATACGAGATAATTTCTTAGGCAAGAACCCAATGAAAACGACCTCCTGCCCATACCGCCTGGCCACCTGGACGAGCCTTTTGCTTGGCGCGATCGGCGTATTTACGCCCACGGCGGCCGCACAGAACAGCCCCAGCGCCGGCCTGGTGTTGGACACCACCTCAAGTTACTGGCGCGTTTACTATGCCATGCGCGCCCCGGTTGTCCGTACCGGGACGGAATTGAAGACGCTTCCCACTTTGACCGGCAACACTCCTGCTCCGCCCCAAGACTGGACGCAGGCGGATTTTGATGACGGCCAGTGGACGCGCATCGTCGGCAAACCGCTGGTCACGAAATTGGGCTATAACCCTCCCAGAGAACTGGCCGATGCGGGCATCACGGAGTTGGAAGGCAGCTCGCCTGCGCTGGCATTGATCTGCCTGCGCGGCAAATTTGGCGTGACGAACGCCGCGACGGTGGCCGACCTCAAACTGTCAATCCGCTTCCACGGCGGCGTGATCGTTTACGTCAACGGTAAGGAGGTCGGCCGGGCCAATATGCCCAAGGAGGCATCGGGCCTGGATGCGCTTGCCGATGACTATCCGAAGGAAGCGTTTATCAGACCCGACGGGAGCCCGGAGATTACCTCATCCAATCATGGCACGTATGACAAGGCCACGATTTACGCCATGGCGGCGCGGGTTCGCAGCGCCGATATTGTCATTCCGTCCACCTGCCTGCGTAAAGGCGGCAATGTTTTGGCGATCGAAATCCACCGGGCGGCCTATTCCTCGGCGGTCACTGATTGGGTCCTGCGCAGGAAGTTGTCTTATCAGCTCTATGGCATGCTTTGGGCCACCTGCGGGTTGAATGCCGCCACGCTCCAAGGCGCATCGCCAGCGGGATTGACGGCCAACGTCAGCCGGCCCAAGGGATTGCAGATATGGAACAGCCAGCCGATGCAGCCGGATTTTGACGTTGACTGGGGTGACCCCTTCGAACCGGTCCGCCCGATCAAGCTGGTGGGTTCGCACAACGGGGTTTGCTCAGGCAAGATAGTGGTCGGTGGCGACCAGCCCATCCGCCGTCTTAAGGCAACGATCACCGATTTGGCCGCCGTCAAAGGCGGTGGCACTATTCCGGCGTCCAGTATTCAGATCCGCTACGCTCAACCCAGCGGCGAAGAACCGATCTTACAGGATCATTTCCCTGTTCGCGCGGACCTGTTCGACGGCCTGGGAGAGGCTGCCCCGGTGGTCGTGGAGGTTCGTACCAAGGATAAAGGTATATGGCCGTTTGGAGCCGTTTGCCCGGTATGGGTGACGCTGGCGGTTCCAGAAGGCGTACCGGCGGGGCTATACACGGGTACGCTTAACATCACCGCCGACGGATTCAAGAACAATGTACCTGTGGAAGTGACAGTCTGCGCCTGGCCTACGCCCAATCCCAGCGATTTTCGCACGGTCTTGGACATCATGCAGTCGCCGGAAACCGTCGCCATGCAATACGACGTGCCCATCTACAGCGACAAGCATTTCAAGCTATTGGCAAAGTCGCTGGAGCGCGGCGGATACATCGGAAGCTGGACGTTGCATGTTCCCCTTATCTGCCAATCGAACCTGGGCAACGCTCAGACCATGGTGCGCTGGATTGGGCAAGGCGACGGCTCCTACAAATTCGATTACACGCCGCTGGAAAAGTATCTGGACCTGGCCGAGAAACACATGGGCAAGCCGCGGGCGCTGGACTTGGTGGTTTGGGATCTGTTCATTGGCGGCCCACCGGCGGAGATGAAGGAGGCTCAGGCTCATAACACTAATTTGACCGACCTGCAGCCCAGGGACATCCCCGTCAGCTTGCTCGACGAAGCAACAGGAAAAGTAACCATGGGCACAGTGGGCCGGTACGACGCCAGAGGCAAGGGAAACTGGAAGGCCCTGATCGGGGGTCTGATGGAGCGTCTGGCCAAACGCGGGCTGGACAAATCGCTGCACCTCGGCCATGCGTACGATATTAGTTGCACGGACGACATCGCGGCTTTCTGGAGTGAACTACTCCCCGGCGCGCACTGGATACGGTACGGCCACTACGATTATCGCACCTTCGGCAAAACCCCGGCAGGAGTGTCGGACTTCATCGTTCACGAGTGGGCTCCTGATTGGAGCGAAAAGCCCCAATACGGCTGGAAGAATCCGGTGATCGATCTGCCCTGGATGCGTCTCCAGAGCGACCGAAATGTGGCCGGCGGATACTGGAAGTCTGACCCTTATGTAACCATGCCGACGGAAATGTTCCGCGTCTGGAGCGAAATCTGCGTTCAGGGACCGTATCGCGGGTTTGGACGCATGGGGCTGGATTTTTGGCCGGAGTTGGAGAATGAGCGAGGGCAGAAAAACATGATGGGCATCCAGGGCCGTTACCCTAACAGTTCCTGGCGACAAAGCGATGAGATGATCCTGTGTATCGTGCCTCCGGGACCAGAGGGCGCATTATCCAGCAGCAAGCTGGAGATGATTCGCGAGGGGTTGCAGGAGACCGAAGCCCGCATTTTTCTGGAAAATGTCCTGCTGACCCGGAAAGCCCGCTTGAGCGCGGCCTTGGCGACCAGGGTGCAGGCGATACTGGATGAGCGCGCCGGCGCTTTGCGTATGGCACTGGAAAGACAACCCATAGCCGGATTCGATCCCAAACCCGTGGCTTACCTGGACGGTTATTCCTACAACGGCCTCTATGCCATGGTCCATGGAGCCATCTTTCACCAATGGTTTATGGAAAGCGACTGGCAGAAACGTTCCGAGGATTTGTTTACTGTTGCCGGAGAGGTCGCCGCGGCGGTTAAATAACCCCCGTATGGGCTGTTGACAGAGCCGTCTCCTGGCTCGTTGCAACGGGATCTGCCTCCGACATTTCGCCCGGGACTATTGAGAGGAGTGCCTGGAAATCCGTCCTCTTCCACTTCCCTCCTACCTCCTCCTTAGTCATAATCCTCCTCGGCGGAACGAAGAAAGCAGAGTCCGACTCCCATGCAAACTAACGCATCGCAGCGCGGTGACTGCCGGTCCAGGCCTTCCGTCCCCGTTCCCCAATTGCTTGAGCCTCTTGAGCCCCGCCAATTCCTCTCTTCGTCTCAACCGTTCCCCGCGATAAGCCCCTCCTCCGCGCCCATCCTCACCGCCTCCCTGCGTCACGCCCACATCAACGCCCACGCTTCATCAACCCCCGTCTGCGGCGTCCTCGGCGACAGTTTCAGCAATGAATATGAGTTCTACCAGGGGCGTATCAACATGAGGAATTTTGTCGAACAACTGGCCAGTGCCGGCATCGCCAATTTCGGGACCTTCAGCACCCGCGGGTCGTCAACGCACGGGCCGGGCTACGCCAATGATTGGGCGGCCAACGGCGTGACCAGCGCCGATCTGGCCCGCCAGGTGCAGGGACTGCTCCCGGCGGTCGCTTCCTCTTCCGTTCAATATGTGACGCTGTTTATCGGCGGCAACGATTTTGAGCACGCCTGCGTCGCCAGCAATCCCCAGGCCGCCATGTCCGGCCTGGCTTCGACCATTATCGGGCGCATACAAACCACGGTATCCCAACTGCTTGCCGCCTCCCCAACCGTGAAAATCGTCCTCTGCACCCTGGAAGAACTCGAGGAAACGCCTCGTCTGGAAAATCGCGTCCAACAGGGCGTTATCCGACAAAAAACGCTCGTTCTGGCCGACCAGCAGCAGGGCTTCGTCAATGCCGCCCTTAAAAGCATGACCCGCCATTCTTCGCGCGTCGCCATCGCCGATTTTGAGTCCCAGCTTAACGCCGTATCGGCCCAGCCCACCTTCACCGTCGGCGATTTCACCGTCAACACCACCACCACCGGACAAAATCCCGGCAATCTCTTCCTGAATGACTCCGAGCACATCGGCACCATCGAACAAGGCTTGTTGGCCAACCTGTTCGTCAACGCCATTGACTCCAAATTCGCCGTCAATATCCCCACGCTTACGACCGCCCAAATCCTGGCCACGGCGGGAGTTGCCTGATGTGCTGCAGGAATAGCGCACCGGCAATTTCTTAATTCAAACCTACCATTTATTGTTCCGAATTCCCTCTTCCCCTCACTATTGGCCACTATTTCTTCCCCGCCTCTGCAACGCGTCTGCGCACCTCCGCATACAACTCCGCCGACAGCGCTCCCTTGGCCGCCGCCTCCAGATTTCCCCGCAGGTGTTCCCGATTCAGCGTCCCCACGATCGTCGTATGACACTGCGGATGGCTCAGCGTATGGCGGAGCACCAGTTCCGATGGACTCATGCCATTGAGCACCTCGTCCAGCTTGGCTGCTTTCCACATGTCCACCCGGTCTTTGACCGGGGTGGCGCTGGCCGGTCCGCCCTTGGCAATGCCGCCGCGGACGATGATTCCCGCCCCGGCCTGCGCTGCCAGGTTGATAGCATCATAATGGGTCGGCTCCAGACACGAGTAGGGGATCTGGAACGTATCGAAGACTCCCAGGTTCACAAACGCCTGCAGATGCGGCAGGGTGGTCGAGATACCGATGAACTTTGTCAAGCCACTGGCCCTTATCTGTTCCAGCGTTCCCACAAGTTTCCCTTCCTCCACCTGCTGCGGCGTCGGATTGTGCAACTGGAGAATATCCACGTGCGAAGTATTCATGCGTTTAAGGCTTCCCTCGATATTCCGCAGCAGGTTATCGCGCGTCCAGGTATGCGGCGTTTCCCATTTGTCGCCCACTTCCCTGGGATCGCATCCGCACTTGGTCGCCAGGTAATACTCTTTGCGTCGCGAGCTGATGAACCTGCCGATGCGTTCCTCGCTCAGCCCATAATCCACTGATGTATCTATGAAATTGATCCCCGCATCCAGCACCGCGTTAAGTATCGCCTCCGCCCCGGCGTCATCCACCGCTCGTCCTCCCCACACTTTGGGCCCGCGGATTTCCATCGCCCCAAACCCAAGCTGCGTCACTTCCAGTCCCGTCCGGCCCAACGTCTTTTTAATCACAATCGTTCCTTTCTTGATTATGGCGCCAATTCTAGGCGCTCTTTTACGATCCAGCAGTCCGACGATGCGCCGGGAATGCCAAGAACACAAGATATCATGGCCCAGCGCCGGAATCCTCCTCTGCCGCCGACTGCCATAGCGTCCTGCCTTTGTTAACGCCTCATCAGCACCCCGGCGATCGATCGCGCGGGGACGTTGCTCTCGACAATCGTAGCATCGCCCAGGCGCCAGCTGGACATCTCCGCAGACGGAAACAGATTCGTAACTCCACCGCGCCCATCCAGGCGCGCCCGAATACTCCGCGCCTGCCGCGCATAGTTGGTGGCCGCCAGCAACACGTGCTTGTCAGTCTCGCTGATCACCACATCGACATCCGGTGCGCAGCCCATCACTTCATGCCGCCTATCCAGACGGGGCAGCAGAAATTCTTCAACCCAGCCGGCTATGGCGCCTTTGGCGATATCCAGGCCGAATGGCGTTGCCAGGTAAAGCGTCCGGTCAGTCACGACCGCCGCGGGATGGCCCAGCCGCGACCGCCCGATTACCTGTCCCCCGGCCGGCGTGACTACACAGAACCGTTCGGCGGCGGCGACGTCCTTATCATCGTAAGGCGACAAATAATCCACCTCCACATACCCCATCGCCTCGTTTAATCCGCCCGGTGCTCGCTCATACGCAAAGCCGTTTTCATCCACGATGGCAAAGCGGCTGTCGGCAATGACACTGCCTCCGCGCTTGATGAATCCTGCAATGGTTTGGGCCCCCGCTGACGACAGCATCATTGTCCCGGGCATGATCAGTACACGCACATGCTCCAGACTCTCGCCATCCAGATCCTCCAGACGGACAATCGTCGGAATCACCCCGCGCTGCCACAAATATCGATACCAGCCGGCAAGGCTGGCTCGGTATAGCCCCTTTTCATCGGGTGTCACCAAGTCGGTAAACCGATCCGCCGTCGGTTCGTACGCCAGGGCCACGCCGGAATCGAAAACCCGCCGACCGCCCAGGGCGCCGCCGTGTTCCGCCAGAACCCTGGCCACCTCGGCGGCCTGGCTGGCGCGGTGGTTGGGATTGCCGGCGGCGTCGGTCATGCCCCGGCCCGATACCTGGAACCCCCGCGTAAAGGGATTCCATTTCCAATATATCAATCCATCCACCCCGTGAGCCAATGCCTGCCAGGTCCACAGCCGCACCTCATCGAACACTGATGACCCCCGCGCCAGCGCCGTTTGATTATGCGTCTGCAATTCGCTGACCATGACGCTCCGTCCGCGCGACACCCCGCCCGCCGATACCCCGCCACGGTATATCTGCGAGACCGCGCACGCATCGTCGCGCAGGCGCACATCCCAGCTCTGCGGATATACACTCAGTCCGAAAACTTCCGCTGCCCCGGCGACTTTCCAGTCGTCGTTGCCGAGGATCGTTGTATCGAACGTGGTCATCGACCAGGAATTGTCAGCTATCAGCACGGCCTGCTGGTCGATTTCCCGCACCACCTTTCCCCAGTGACTTACCAGCCCCGCAATGGTATCCGCCCGGAAATCCTCCCAATCCAGCAGCGGCCGCAGCGAACTCCATTTGCTGTAGGGGTGGCCGAAATTCGCCGGATGCACGTCTTTCCAGTCGCCGTAAAACCGCCCCCATATCATATTCATCTGTCGCACGCTGGCATACTTGCCAGCCAACCACCGTCGGAATGCGGCCACCGTATGCTCATCCGTCGAGTGAAAATTGACTTCGTTAAACAGGTCATACCCCCACAGTGCCGCATGTCCCTTGAAGTGCCTCGCCACCGCTCGGATATACTCATCGATCTGTTCGGCCGCCCGCGGATGCATGTAATTTACCCAGTGCCGCGCCCGGTCGCTTTGCGGCAGCATATCCTCCGTCCACTGGCTGTCGGCGGCGAACTGAAACGCCGGGTTCTGTCCCTCCAGTTCCAGGATAACCCGCAGCCCCAGTTCCCGGCACAATTCCATCGCCCTGTCGATGGAATCAAATGCCATGGACACTCCATCCGCCGCATCCCACCTCGAACATGGCGGCCACAGCACCACCACCCCCAACCCCGTTGCCGCCATGTTCCGCAGATCCAATTCCTGCCGTCTCCACTCTACATGTGGCTCGATGAGATACACAGCGCCCAATAACGGTTTATCTATCTTCTTCATGCCCGCCAAAATACCCCAAACGCCCGCCTTTGGCACGTCCATTCTTGTGCCTACACTCCTTCCCCCCAGGGTTGCGGCCGTTCACTGTTAAGCGTTTCTTTCCCTCATTGCCTGCAATCCCAGCCTCCGTGCCCGAACCAACCTGCCTGATGCCACTCCTATCCCTGGCCTTCTTCCGTCGAAGGCACGCGGAGCGTGCCATATAAGACTCGTCACTGACCCATGGCCTCTATGCCAAGATGTTCCAGCACCCTGTCCGTCATGCGCTCCACCGAAAAATTCGCGGCGATGGTTCGCGTGTTGCCGGCCAGTTCGGCATGCAGTATTTCATCCCCCAGCAACCGGTTTAATTGATCGGCCAGATCGTGGCTGTCCCAGGCCCGGAAAGTCAGGCCGCCGCGCAGGCCGTCCACTTCAATCACTTCGGTTATCCCACCTTGGTCCGGCACCAGCACCGGCGTGCCGTGGCTCATGGCTTCGGCGGCCACCATCCCGAACGGCTCGCGGTGAATCGCCGGGTAGACAATGCAGCGGCTGGCCCGGTAAAGGGCATTGCGCATCTCACTGCTGACCCGGCGCTTCCAGAACACGTTAAGGCGCAGATGTTCGGCGATCTGTTCCAGGGTTCTGCGGTAGTGCATGCCGAAGCTCGAGTCCCCCACGCACAACAATTGCGCTTCCACCCCGCGCTCCTTCAGCATCCTCACGGCGTACAGCAGGAGATCGATCCCTTTTTCGGCATCCTGCCGGCCCAGGTAGGCCACGATCGGCACATCCGGCCGCAGACTGGGAAAAATCCCCTTGAGCGTGGCGAAATCGGCCTCCGCTGTGGCCGGCACGACCGGCGGCGGTTCGATGCCGGGATAGATGGCCCGCAGACCGGCCGGATCGATGGCCATTTCCCCGGCCAGGCGCTGGATGTAATCCTTGCTGACCGCGATGGCCGGCCAGGGCGAAGCGGCGACCGTCTGGCGCAGGCGCAGGTGGTAATCCTTGAGGCGATCGATGCGCTGGGCAAAATTAGCGAATATCTCCTCGCCCTGGAACGTCACCAGGTAATCAAATGAGGATGCCCCCTGCCGCGCCTGCCTGGCGGCCTGGGCGAACGGACAGATCATGGCGAATGTGGGCAGCAGGTGCGTGACCCCGTCGCGGGCGATTAATTTTGCCAGCCGGCGTGACAGGCCGCCGTCCCCGTCGCAGATGGCCCGGCAACAGTTGCTCATGATGCGGGTGGAAAAATCCGGGTGCTCCCGGACAAATCGCCGCCGGCGCGCCAGTGGCACTATGTTCAGTATCCGACCTGCCGCGTCCATCAGGCCGCTGGGCCGGTTGAACACATAACGCATGCCGCTGCAGGCAATGCGTTGCCCGATCCGGGCATCCACCAGTTCGCGGTTCTGCTCCATCATCCAATATACGAATACCTCAAACCCCCGGCGGCGCAGGGCATTGGCCAGCCGCATATCGCGAATGATGGCGCCTTCATACGCCCCGCTGGTAAACGCCAAAAACCCAAATACCGACCGTGCCATATCCCCCAGAGTACGTGGAAAGTCGCCCGGTGAAAAGGGGCCGGACGAGGAACGATAGAGCAAGGAAGTCGTTGCGTATACGAAGAAGAAGGCGCGACATGTTTAGGCGCGCCATCAGGCTCTCCGCCTCATTTCCCATTGCCCGACAATTACTTTTAACCTTCACCCTTGCCCCTCTGTCTTCTCGCCTCCGCCATCAGGATTGCCGCCGCGTGCGACAAACTCAACGATGCTGCCCCGCCAACCGTGGGGATGGTGATGAACTGATCGCAGATATCCCGCACCGCCCCCGAGAGTCCGCGCTTCTCCCCACCTATCGCCAGGATGGCTCCGCCGATCAGGTCCACCTCATACATGGTTCGTTTGGCCGCGGCGATGCACCCATACAGGGCCAGCCCCTGTCGGCGGAGCTGTTCCAGTGGTGCCACATCCTCGATCTGCGCCAGTGGCAGCCGTTCATAGGCTCCCGAGGCGGGCCGGGCCACCTCTACGGCGTCGAAGTCCCAGAGATGTTTTTTTATCAATACCGCATGGGCCCCCATGGCCTCGGCGGTTCGCAGGGTGAACCCCAGATTGCGCGCATCATCGACCCCTTCGAGCAACAGCAGCAGCGGGGGTTCGGCCAGGCTATTGACCAGTTCCAGCAGTCCCACCCCATCCAACCGCTGCTTGGGCGAACATACCGCCACCATTCCCCCGTGTGTCGTTCCATGGGCCATGGAATCAAGCTGACGGCGATCCACCCGCCGTACCGTCACGCCCCGCTGCGCCGCCAATTCCAAAACTTCCTCAAACTTTTCTTCGTGCGATCCATGGCCGATGAGAATTTCCTGAAACCGCCGCTGTCCCGCCTTCAGCGCGGCCAGAACCGATTGGCGGCCTTCCAGATGCTCCATCTAGACATCCTTATATCCAACGGACACGCTTGGGCGCAGGCTTCCGGCACGCTCCAATCGACAAATCGGCACGCGGAGCGTGCCCTACGGCGCCCTTACCAGCACCGCATCCAACGCCGCATCCGCCGAGGCATACTTTCCGGCCGTCACATCCACCGCCGCCGTGCGAAACGTTTGTGCCCGCGCCCTGATCGCATCCGCTCCGGCATGGGCCATGCTTCCCAGGAACCGGGTAACCACGAACCTCCACGCCCCATCCATGCTTATCAGTTGCAGCGGCGAATCATCGCCTTCCGCCCCAACCGTGGCCGTATCGCCATCGATCGTTTCCCTGGCATTGGCCAGGTCATCCGTGAACGTGTGATCAACGTAGGGATTGGCGGCGGCGGCCTCATCCCCGAACCTGGCCGCCAAAGCACGGTTAAACGCCGCCATTTCCACCGCCAGTTCCGCCGCTGGCTCGGTCAACTGCTTCTCTGCTTCATCTCGCCCCACCAGGAGCGCCCACGCCGCCGCCACATCTCCTTTAAAGCAGGCCGTATGCATGGCCCGTACCGCATCCTTGGGCCGCGGCCCGCTGGCCGGCTGGACCGTTTCGTTCTTCACCGCGTTCTCCGGCGCCGGGGCCACCTGCGTTTTTGAGACACAGCCGGCCACATAAACTATGGCTAGAACCGGCACGCCAATTCTCATGGCCATCTTCGCCACACCAACACATTTGCCTAAATCAATATTCATAACGCACATCCTTTTGCCGTAAAACTCCATAATCCAACGCCGGGTATCTTACCGCCGTCTGCCCCGCGCGGAAATACGCGTGCGCCTGACAGGGCATTCTCCGGAAACCTTGCTAAAGCAGCCGCATTGGCAATAATTACTTACTGGAGCCTCCCATGCGTGCCGGCCAACTGGTTCTACGCGAAATCGCCTACCGCAAACTCAACTTCATGTTGGGTGTCTTGTCCGTTATTGTCGCCGTGGCGTGCATGGTGGGAGCCTGGGAACTGGTACGGCGCTATGACCGCACCACCGAGCAACTCGCCGACGACCGGGCCAATGCCGCCCAAACCGAACGGCACAAAGTCGAAGAAGACTTCCGCAAACTTACTCTCCGGATGGGATTCACCACGGTCATCGTCAACCAAAATCAGGATCTGGCAAGAATGTTCGCCCAAGGTTACGCCGAAACCGAGATGCCCGAAGACTACGGCCAAGCCCTGGCGGCCAAGAAAGTCGCCACGCTTAATCACATCCTGCCCACCCTGCAGCAGCGCCTGACCTGGCCGGAAAAGGATAATGCGCCCATACAGTTAATCGGCGTCAAGGGCGAGGTCTATATCCAGGCCGGCCAATTCCAAAAACC
>Ga0316226_1002473_pt1 | contig 17285 bp, 12 predicted proteins | sample TBH18017metaG_FD_206009 | JGI IMG/M metagenome (GOLD analysis project Ga0316226, IMG submission 206009) | Freshwater microbial communities from Trout Bog Lake, Wisconsin, USA - TBH18017 | ecosystem: Environmental > Aquatic > Freshwater > Lake > Hypolimnion/Profundal zone | place: USA: Wisconsin... | reverse complement strand
GAAGCCGTTCCATAAAAGGTCTGGGCATATCCTTGTACCCGATAACCGTCGCCAGGTTTCAGATTGGGAGCAGGAAAAGGAAGGTACCCGCCTTTGGAATTATAAAAACACCACAGAGAAGGGCAGCCGGGAGTCACGTCGCCGTAGGGAACAGGGCCAAACCAGTCAACGGGGCCAAATTTAGGTCCGGTGCATGGGTCATACCAAGTCAGCGGCTTTGTTCCATAAGCCATCATCTGGTTGGCAAGCGCGCCATCCATATCCCAAGCCCAAACGCCGTTGGTGCCATCGGGGAGAAAATCCGTGCAGTCCCCCGCGTACATCGTCAAGGCTAGAAGCTGCTGTTTTCCGTTGTTGATGTCCTGAGTGCGGAGGGCTTGCAGCTTGGCCTTGGACAAGGCCGGAAGCAGCATGGAAGCCAGGATGGCAATGATGGCAATAACGACAAGCAACTCAATGAGCGTAAACCCGCGCTTTTCTCGCGGATACTTTTCAATTTTCATACGTTTCAACTATTATCCTACCACGGATTGATGTTACACCCATTTTCAAAACCGGGCAACCCCCTGGCATAAACACCCACCCGGCGACTCCTTTGACTGGCAATCGTCTCAACCACTCCCGTATTGTTTTCGCTCCGCCAGTCCGTCTGAATATAATCCATCCGGACGCGGAGCGCAAACCCGTCCTTATTTCTTCAAATGTCCGGAGACCAGCTTGGTCATCTCGAACATGCTGACCTGCTTCTTGCCGTTGAACACAGCCTTGAGGTTCTCGTCAGCATTAATAAAGGTCCTCTTTTTCGCATCCTGCAATCCGTTCTTGCGGATGTAGGCCCAGAGCTTCTTTGTCAGCTCCGTGCGGGGAAGAGGTTTGTCACCCACCACTTTGACGAGTTTTTCGTCCGGTGTGACGGGTTTCATGAATGCCGCGCTTGGGGCGCGTTTTGATTTTTTCGATTTAGTAGCCATATCGGGGTGAACACTATCCTGTTGATTTGGGGAAGGCAAACTAAAATATTTTGATTTTCAGAGAGTGCTTTTCGCGGCCGTTCTGGCACACTGAAGCGGCAAGGGCGGGGGGTGAACAGAATCCCATGAAGCCCTGCCATCACGATGAAGCCTATGCAACGCGCGTTTTTCCATTTTCAGAGGACGGCCCTGAAAGCCGCCGCCGCTCTGGCCTGGTTCGTTCTCGCCTCCGCCCAGGCCCAGCCGGATGTCCGCCGCGACGCGATCGTCCAGGTGACAGGGGAGGTCATGCCTTGCGTGGTCAATGTCCGCACCGAAAGCATCGTGGAGTCGCGCGATCCGTTCGACGAGTTTTGGCGCCGTTACTATGGGCGGCCCAAGGTGGAAAGCTCCCTGGGTTCCGGGGTCATCATATCGGAGGACGGCTACCTGCTGACCAATCTGCACGTGGTCAAGCGCGCCAGACGCATCCAGGTCAAACTTTCCGACGCGGCCGGCGGCGGGGTTTACGAGGTGGAATCCAATTACTACGGCACGTCGCAGATAGACGTGGCGCTGCTCAAGATCATCCCGCGCAAGAAGGGGGAAAAATTCAAGGCCATCCAGTTCGCGAAAAACGACGATTTGCTGCTGGGTGAAACGGTGCTGGCGCTGGGGAATCCGTTCGGCCTGGGGGAATCCGTCACCAAGGGCATCCTCAGTTCCAAGCGCCGCGCGGCGCCGAAGGAAAACGAGGACTTGCAAATGGCCAACTGGCTGCAAACCGACGCCTTGATCAATCCGGGCAACAGCGGCGGCCCGCTTGTGAATTTGCGCGGGGAATTGATCGGCATCAACAACGCGATTCTGGAAGGCGCGCAAGGCATCGGCTTCGCCATTCCCATCAAGGAAGTGCGCCAGGCCCTGGGGGAAATTTTCACGCCCGAAACCGCGTCGCGCTGGTTCGGCGCGGAGGTAAGCGTGGATTTGCCTTTGAGCGTGGGGAAAATCGAGCCGAACAGCCCGGCCCTGGAAGCCGGCCTGAAGGAGGGGGACGTGATCGTGGAACTGAACGGGCATGCGGCCGGCCATTACATTGAGTTCACCCGCGCGCTGCGGGAGTCGGCGGGCCTGAATTTTGATTTGACTGTCAGCCGGGACGGACGGACGCTCCATCTTCCGCTGCGCCTGCTGACCTTCGCCGACTTGTTTCGCCGCCGGCTGGGGGTGGAATTCCGGGAATTGACGCCGGAGCTGGTCCGGCAATTGGGGCTGGAAACCCTGGGCGGGCAGGAGAGCGGGCTGTTGATCGGGCGCGTGGAAAAGGGCGGCCCGGCCGAAGAGGCCGGGTTGCGGGAGTATGATCTCATCGCCGGGATCGGGAACCGGCGCGCGCGCAACTGGCTGGACGCGTGCATGGCGCTCGCGCCGCTGGCCGCGGGCCGGACGGCGGAACTTTCCGTGCTTGTGCCGCGCACCCGGGGCAATTTAATTTTAGGCTATCGGGAAGGCTCAACCGGGCTTAAACTCCGGTGACGGGGGAATAAAGGCCCATGATGATTGACGTTTGCAATTTGACCAAGAATTACGCCGGAACCACCGCGGTGGCGGATGTCTCATTCCATGTCGAGCGCGGGGAAATCGTCGGCCTGCTTGGGCCTAACGGCGCCGGCAAAAGCACGACCATGCGCATCCTGTCCTGCTTTATCCCGGCCAGCTCCGGGACCGTCAAAGTGGCGGGGCTGGATGTTTTTACGCAATCTGAAGAGGTGCGCCGCCGCATTGGCTACATGCCGGAGAACAATCCGCTGCACCAGGAAATGCGGGTGCGGGAATACTTGAAGTTCCGCGCCCGTCTCAAGGGCCTTGGCCGCGCGCGCTCGCGGGAGCGGGTGGACGCGGTGCTGGCCCAATGCGGCCTGGAAAGCGTCAACAAGAGGATCATCGGCCATCTTTCCAAGGGCTACCGGCAGCGCGTCGGTCTGGCCGACGCCCTGGTGCATGAGCCGGAATTGATCATTTTGGACGAGCCGACGCTGGGCCTGGACCCAAGCCAGATACGGAGCGTGCGGCAATTGGTCAAGGATTTGGGCCGGCGCCACACGGTGCTGTTGTCGAGCCACATCCTGCCGGAAGTCGAGATGACCTGCAACCGGGTGCTCATCATGCGGGAAGGGCGGATATTGGCGGACGACACCCCGGAAAACCTGCAAAAGACCGTCGGCAAAAACGGCCATTTGATCGCCGAAATCGCCGCGCCTCTCCAGGAGTTGGAAACCTGCTGGGAGCAAATGCCGGAACTGTCCCATTACACCATTACGGCGGCGGAGGGGGATTACCATCGTTGCGTGCTGGCGCTGGCGGGCAGCCACGATCTGCGCCCGAAGATTTTCGCCCTCGTGGTCGAGCGAGGCTGGAAACTGCGCGAATTGTCCCGCGTGCGCCACTCTCTGGAGGAGGTCTACATCCGCCTGACCCGCCCGGAAAGCGAGGAGGAGACGCTCTGATGCAGGCTTACTTGACGTTGACACGGCGGGAAGCGGGCAGTTTTTTCTGCTCGTGGATCGGGTATGTCGTCCTTGCGGGGGCGATGTTTCTGATGGGGTTGAGCTTCGTCATTCTGCTGGACAAACTGCAAGGGGAGCCGACCCCGATGCCGCTGACGGAGTTATTCGTGGGCGGTTGTTTCTGGCTGATCGTGCTGTGTTCGGCGCCGATTATCACGATGCGGCTTTTCGCGGTGGAAAAATCCTCCGGGACGTTCGAGACGCTGATGACCGCGCCGGTATCGGACTGGCAGGTGGTATTGGCGAAATTCACGGCGGCGATGATCTTTTACATGTTGATATGGCTGCCCTTGCTGGCCTGCGTTTTGACGCTGCGCTACTTTGCCCGCGGCTCCAGCCTGTCCGACCCCGGCGCGCTGGGCGGCAGCTATCTGGGCATATTCCTGACGGGCTGCCTGTACATGGCGGCGGGATGTTTCGCCTCGGCTCTCACGCGCAGCCAGGTTGTCGCGGCGATGATCAGTTTTGCCATCGGCCTGGCCTTTTTCCTGGCTGGATTTCTGGGCGGGCCGCTGGACCTGCAACAGGGGTGGGCAACGCAGGCGCTTCATTGCATCAATGTCATGGACCAGATGAAAGACTACGCCCGCGGCGTGGTGGACACCCGCTCGATTGTTTTCTGTCTGACATCCAGCCTGTTTTTTTTGTTCCTGGCCAGCCGCGTGATTGAAAGCCGGCGCTGGAGATAACATGGCCCAAACTGACACTCCCAAACCGAGCTTTGCCAGCGGACACCGCTGGCTGGGCGCCTTGAATTCAGTCATGGCGTCCGCCGCCGCGCTGGCGCTGGTGGTCATGCTCAACTACCTGGCGGCCGGCCATTTCCGGCGTTTCCAGTGGTCGCGCGACGCCGCCTTCAAGCTTTCGAGGCAGACCCAAGTCGTGCTGGACAGCCTGACCAACGACACGCAGGTGACGCTCTTCTTCCAACCCGGCGGCGAGAACGAGCAAATCTACGGTCTGGCCAGCGGGCTGCTGGCGGAATACCAGAACGCCAATCCCCGCCACATCCATCTGCGCCTGCTGGATTACACTCGCTTTCCCGGCCCGGCCAAGGAATTGCTTTCCAAGCACATCCCCAACGGGCCGCGCAACAAGGATTTTGTTCTCTTTGAGTGCAACGGCCATTCCAAAATTGTTTATGCCGACGAAATGGCCGATTACGATTTCAGCGATTTGATGGCGGGGCGCGGCAAATTTGTCCGGCGCAACGCCTTTCGGGGGGAGTTGCTCTTCACCAGTGATATTTACGCGGTGAGCCATCCGCAGGCGCTCAAGACCTACTTTCTTTGCGGCCACGGTGAAAACGATCCCGGCGACCCGCCTGGGGAGCCGGGGAACCTGGGCCGTTCCGGTTATTCCAAGCTGGCCGCCATATTGAAAGAGGAAATTGACAGCGATTGCGAACGCCTCTCGCTGCTGGGCACCAACGACATTCCCCACGATTGCCAGTTGCTCATCGTCGCGGGGCCGCACAAGGGCGAATTTTTGCCGGAGGAGGTCAACAAAATCGCGGCTTACTTGAAAAATGGCGGACGCCTGCTGGCGCTGCTGACCAAGCCTTGCGGGCTGGAACCCATGCTGGCCCAGCAATGGGGCGTCCGCCTGGGCAACAGCCGGGTGGTGGACAAGGACCCGCGCTACACCACGCAAGGCCCCTATTCCTTCTTCACCGCCCAACTCTTTCCGCACCACATCACAAACCCGCTGGCCAAGGACAAGACGCCCATTCTGATGGTGTGGCCGCGCCCGGTTTTTCAGGTCGAGGACCGCGGCAAAATCCCCGGCGCGCCCGAATTCACCCTCCTGGCGGCCACCAGCGCGGAGGGCGTGGACGAGAACAACCACGCCGGCGCCTACCCGCTTCTGGCAGCCATCGAGCAAGGGGTCATCAAGGGCGTTGAAACTCCGCGCGGCGGGGGCACGCGCATCGTGGTGGCGGGCGATTCGGATTTTCTGGACGACCAGGTCATCGTCTCGTGGGAGGCCAATCATGATTTCGCCGAACTGGCGCTGAACTGGCTTTTGCAGCGTCCGGAAATCATGATCGAAGGGCTGGTCCCGCAGCCGATCAGGGAATATAAATTATACCTGACACCAGCCCAAAGCTTCCGCGTCCGCTGGCTGTTCCTGGCCGGCATGCCCGCGTGCATCCTGGCTTTGGGCGGATTGGTCTGGCTGCGGCGGCGCCACTAACCGGCCATGAATTGGAAACCCACATGGGTTTTGCTGGCGGCCGCCGCCGTGGCGCTCGCCTTCATCGTGTTGGTGGAGCATCCGTTGCGCCGGCAGCGGGAGCTTCAAGCCAGCCGCCTCATTCTCCCCGGCCTGCAACCCGCCCTGGTCACCAACGTGGAAATCCATCCCTGGGGCCGGCCCATGATCCAGGCCGTCCGCCAAAACGCCTCCGGCCAATCCTGGCGCCTGGCCCGGCCTGTTTCCTATCCGGCCCAAAGCCGGAGCATCGCCGCCTTGCTGAATGTCCTGGCGAAATTGGAATGGTTGGACCGCGTCGGCGAAAAGGAACTCTCAGACCGGCCCGACGCGCAGGAGGAGTTCGGATTCGCCAAACCCCGCTTCACCCTCCTGCTGCAAGGTTCCGGCCCGGACCGCCGCCTGGAAATTGGCGATTGGGGCGCTTTCAACGACAGGGTCTTCCTGCAAATTGTCGGCAACAACGCCATTTTCGAGGCCGATGCCGGCTTTCTTCAATGGCTGCCATCGGACAAGAACGCGTGGCGCGACCCCTCGTTGTTGAGCCTGACAAACCTGTCCTTCCAGACGCTGCGCGTCCGCGCGGCGGGGAAGGAATTCGACCTGGAGCGCGACGCCACGAATCATCTTTGGTTCATGCGCAAGCCCCTTTTTTCGGCCCGCGCCGACACGCCCAAAATCAACAGCCTCCTGAACGAGTTGCAAAGGGCGCTGGTGACCTCCTACGTGACTGACGACCCGCAGGCCGATCCGGACGCCTACGGCTTGCAAAACTCGGACACCACGCCTGAATTGGCACTGTCCTTCCTGAACGGCACCAATGTGGTGGCCGGCCTGCAAGCGGGCCGCAGCCCGGTCCATGATCCTGATTTTGTTTATGCGCGGCGCGATGATCCGGGCAACATCGTCCTCGTCGCCAGGGAACCGCTCAAGCCCTGGCTGGCGCCTTACACCAGCTTCCTGGACCAGCATTTCATCAGCCTCTCCCCAAGTCTGATTGAATCCATCGCCGTTCAAGGCGATGACGCATTCACGGTGAGCAAACAGACCAACGGACAATGGCTTGTCGCGGCCGGGAAAAGTTTCGCGGCGGACGCCACGCTCATGGACTTTTGGCTGGCCACCTTCACCAACATGCCCGCCGAAATCGCCAAGGCGGTTGTGACCGATTTTTCGGACTACGGCCTGAGCCATCCTTTCCTGCAATACAAGGTCCGCTTCAGCCCGCGGGCGGGGGCGCAAACCGAAGCCCGCATTGAATTCGGCGTGAATCAAGCCGGCAAAGCCTTCGAGCGCCGGCTGGACGAAGACTTCGTCAACACGGTCAACCGCGAAGACCTCGACCGGCTGCCGCGCGTCTCCTGGCAGTTGCGCGACCGGCAGGTCTGGAGTTTTGAATCCAGCAACGTCGTCAGCGTCACGATTCATCAACTTGGCGGCGCGCTGAAATATCTGCGCGATCCCGAAGGCAACTGGACCTGCGCCCCGGGTTACAACAGCCAGGTCGCCATCAATTCACCCGGCATGGAGGAATGCGTCTTGCGAATGGGGCGGCTGCGCGCCATTTACTGGGATGGCGTGGGCGGGGAACACATGGATCGCTTCGGCTTTGACAAGACGGCCCACGAAGTGGAGTTTGAAGTCAAACATAGCGCGACCAACGAAATCTTCCGCATCCAGTTTGGGTCCCGTTCGCCTTACCTCCATCCCTACGCCTCGGTCGTGAGGGACGGGCAGCGCCTCATCTTCGAGTTTCCGGCGGACATCTATGGAAATCTGGTCGAACCCAACCTGACCCTTTTCACGGCGCGCTACCACCATCCTTGAGTCATGGGTTCGTTCATTCAAAGCAAGCCGGCGCGCTATTTTCTGGCGGCATTCAAGTGGTGCCGCGTCACGCTGCTTCTGGCCGTGCTGCTCATGGTCGCCGCCCTGGCCTACCTCAAATTGACCGGCCTGCCGGACTATCTGAAAAGTCCGTTGTTGCGCTCCTTGCGGCAACGGGGCTTCGACGCGCAATTCGCCAGCGCGCGCCTCGGTTGGGGGCCTTCCATTATCATCGAAAACGCCGCCTTCAGCCCAACCCTCTCATCCTCCGGCCTGCGTCTCTCCGCCGGCTGGACCCAATTGGAACTCAATGCCGCCGCCCTCCTGCGCGCCCGCTTGCAAGTGGATTCTTTCGAGGTTCTCCAGGGCGGCCTGAGCCTTCCCGTTTCCCCCGCCAACCAGGCTCCGCTGTCGCTGTCCGGCGTGAATTTGCGCGTCACGCTTCCCTCCGCCAACCTGGCTGTCTTGAACGATGGCGCCGCCTGGTTCCGCGGCATTCACGTCCATCTCAACGGCGAAATTCATGATTTCCTTTCCATGCGCGATTGGAAACTTTCCCTCCCCCAGGTTCCCGCCGCCGCGCAAACCGGCCCCGCTCCGTCCGCGCCCAGGCTCACGGCTTGGAAAATCCTTGAAAAAATCCGCTTCTCTGGCGCGCCCGAACTGAACCTCCATTTCTCCGCGGACGGACGGGACCGGAACACGCTGCGAGCCGAACTGAAATTCACCGCCGACGGCGTCCAAACGCCGTGGGGCCAGTCCGGCCCTCTCCATCTGCGCGCCGCCTGCGCCCGTTTGCTCGACTCCGGCCATTCCCCATTTCTCCATGCCAGTTTTTCAACACGCGATGTGACCACTCCCTGGGCTGCAAGCCGCGAACTCTCGGTCTCAACCGATTTCTCACGCGTGAACGGAACCAATTTCTCCGCCAACCTTCACCTTGACGGACGTCAAGTCACCGCCGCCTGGCCATCCAGCTCCGGCAGCAATTGGGTCCGCCTGGCGGCCTTGCGCTGGGATGGCGCGGCCACTCTGCCCCCGCCCACATTCCTGCCGGACAACTTGAAAGGAACGCTCAACGCCATCCAAACGGAGTCCGGCTGGGGGTCGGTCGGCGACGCCTCGATAATCTTGCAAGCCCGCCGCGCGAACACCCGCCCCCCTCCCGATCCCGCCTTGGGCCCGTGGAACAGCCTCATGCCCTGGACTGCGGATTGGCAGGCGGCGGCTTCCAGCATTCTGACGCCCAAGTTGAAATTGAAACGCGCCGCGTTCCAAGGCGGGTGGCGCCCGCCCCAACTGACAATCAACAAATTGGAAGCCGTCATGGACCATGGCGATCTCAACGCCTCCGGCGTCCTGGACGCGGCCACCCGCGAAGTTCAAGCCCGCGCCGCGCTCCATTTGGACCCCCGCCAAATTTCGCCCCTGCTTAGCCGGCCCGTTCAGGACTGGATTTCGCTCTGCGACTGGAAATCGCCGCCCAACCTGGGCGCCGGCCTCCGTTTTGCGCTCCCGCCCTGGACGAATCGCGCCGATGCCCGGCCGGAAGATTTCCCCGACACCCTCCAACTGGCCGGGGATTATTCCATGGAATCAGGCGCGTTCCGGGGCATTCCCATCACTTCCGCCCGGTTCCATTTCAGCCGCACCAACCGGGTTTGGAACGTGTCGGAACTGCGGGCCTCCGGGGCCGGCGGCTCCCTGGCGCTGGATGGCGGGTGGAGCGATGCGACGGGGGATTTCCATTTTGCATTTGACAGCAAATTCGACCCGGCCGCCGCCTTCCCCTTGCTGACGGCGCCGCAGAAAAACGCCTTGCGCCAGGTGACTTTTACCGACACGCCACACATCCGCGGCGACCTCCGGGGCAATGGACGCGCTCCCGAAACCACCGGCTTCACCGCGACGCTCGCGACCGGACGTCTCATCGTGCGCGGCGAGAGAGTGGACTGGCTGAACGCGCAACTGGACTACACCAACCATTTTCTGCGCGTCAGCGAGTTGAGTTTGGCCCGCGACGGGGGCCGGGTGAAAGTGCCGCTGGCCGGCATCCTTTTCGGATCGTCCAATCTCGTTATTTCCATGACCAACGCTTTCAGCACCCTGGATCCCGAGCCGGTCCGCCGGGCACTGGGCGAAATCGCGCCGCCCTTCATGCGGGAAATCCGCTTCGACACTCCTCCGCGGGTCACGGCTTCCGGCTCGTTCATCCCGGGCGACGACTCGGGCACCGACATGCATTTCCTTGTCCAGGGCAGCCAGTTTCATTGGGGTCTTCTGACGGCGGACTCGATCCAGGGCGCGGTGGATTACCGCGTGCGCACGGCGGTCTTGACCAACGTCCAGGCCAGTCTTTACAAACCCGGAAATCTCCAGGGCTGGGTCGCCTTCGAATGGGATCGGCGCGGCACCCGGTACAACAGCGAGGCCGCCTTCAACGACATCAACCTCAACGCGCTGGCCCGGGAATGGACCACCCCAAGCAACAAGCTCGAAGGCAAACTGGACGGCCATCTGGCGCTCGCCGCCCCATACGACGCCAGCGTCACCAACCTTTCCGGGCACGGCTGGCTGCTCGTTCACGACGGCCTTTTGTGGGACATCAAACTTTTTGGCATCCTGTCACCCATGCTCGACGCCATCGCGCCCGGCTCCAGCCACAGCCGCGCGCGCGAAGCCACCGCCTCCCTCCTCATCACCAACGGCGTCCTTTCCACCGACGATTTGGAAATCCGCTCTTTGGTTTTTCGTCTTCGTTATCGCGGCACCGTGGATGCGAAAACCCGCCTCAACGCGCGCGTGGAAGCCAGCCTGCTGCGCGACGCGCCGCTCTTCGGACATTTGTTGAGCTGGATGCTCACGCCCCTGGACAAACTCTTTGAATACCGCCTCACCGGCACGCTGCAGAAGCCCGTCGCCGAGCCGGTCTATGTCAACAAACTATTCATGGACATGCTGCGCCCCTTTCACACCCTGAAAACCCTCCTGCCCCAGCCGCCTTCCGCGCCATCCACAGCCAAACCGCCGAATTGACTGGAAGAATCCCGGTTCATTCCGAATGAGGCGGCAAAATGAAGGAACACCCTTCGTCAAGACTCTTTGACATTCGCGTCGAAGCGCCTCAACACATTCTCCGCAAACTCCCGTTGTTCCGGGGGGAGGCCGTCCAAAATCGCGCGTTCCTTGCCTTCAAGCACGGCACAAACCGGCTCGAGAAAATGGAGCGCCTCCGCAAGCTCCGGCCGCGGAGTCCCGGCAAGAATGCGCCATGCGGCTGGCCAGGCGTCTTTCATCATGGGGGCCGCGATGCTGTTAAGGAATCGCAGCGCGCTCGCAGACGCCAACTCTTTCGGCGCGGAGTTCAAAACGCCGCCGAGTTTCGTCACCACGGCCTTCGCCCCGGAATAATCCTCGCAAAGCCATAATATGCCGTATGCAATTTTGGCGGCATGAACCGCCATATCATCCGCCATGACTGCGAGGTCAATGACCTTAAGCAAATCCTCAATAGCCGTAGAAGTCTTATCTTGGCTGTGAAATATTATCCCGCGATTGAACAACGCGCGCATGACCCCTTCCTTAGGCGCACCCTCCAGTTCAATCGTGGCGGTGTAGTCGGAAATCGCTCCACGAATATCGCCGAATTGCCCCCTGGCGACGCCACGGTTGAACAACGCGAGCGCGACTTGGTCCTTTGCTGCTTCCTCCATTCCAATCACGACAGTACAGTCAGTAATGGCTCCCTGCACATCGCCGGACAGACCCTCGGCGACACCACGATCAACCAACGCGCGCGCAACCAGTTCCTTTGGCGCATCTTTCATTCCAATCACTGCGGTACAGTCAATAATGGCTCCTTGCATATCGCCCTTCTTTCTATTGGCAAAGCCGCGTTTCATCAATGCTTTGACATCCCTTGGATGCTTGGCAATGACCTCATCCAACGACTGAATGGCACCCTCATAATCACCATGTTCAAGAAGCAAATCTCCGAGGCCCGTGTATGCCTTCATTTCATCCGAATCGGGTCTTTCGCTATCTCCGCTGAAAAAGTCAGTGTACACCAACGCAGCCTCTTGAAGGTTCGTTTTCGCCCAATGTTCAATGCAAAGCTCGGCGGCCAGACGTTCATGCTGCGTGCCTTTGAGCGAGGCCGCGAAGTATTCAGCCGTGGTGGCGGATTCCCTGAGAACTTGCGCCGCGTTGCCCTGCTCTTGCAATGCCAGATGGCGCAAAGTGACGAGCCTTTCACCCTCCTCAAACCAAACACGAAGCACCTCGACAAACATTTCGATGCGACGGCGGTTCTGCCCAAGGTATCGCATTTGATACCAAACGGAGAACAGCTTGTCAGGCACGGTGTAGTTCGCCGTACGGCCTTTGCCACCACCGAGCACCTCGACAAATTGGGCCTCCTTCAAACGACCGAGTTGGGCGGTGATGGCATTGAGCGGCAACCGGGTTCGCGCGACAAGATCGGTCGGTTGGGCGGTGCCGCCTTTCTCCATCAGCGCGTGGATGATTTGCCTCTGCTGCGGCGGGAGGTTCTCAATCTCGTGCTTGAGCAATGGCGTCAGTTCGTCCACCAGCCGCCGGAGGCATTGCACGATGGTCGTCATCTGCCGCTGGGTCAACAACTCGTAAAGCATGAGGATCAGCCGTGGATTCCCCCCCGAGAAAAGGACGATGGCGCGGATTTTTGATAGCTGGCTTGGAAATTCCCTGAGAAATTGCTGGTTGCCATCGAAATTGGCCCGAAGCCTCAGCAGTTCGAAAACATCTTCCGCCGTCAGTCTGCCCAGCGGCACCTGGCCAAAATAGTTAAAGAAGGCCTCGTCGTAGCTCTTGAGGGAATCAAATTCATGCACCGCGCTGCCAATGACCATCATAAACGGATCACTCATCAGCAGCCGCCGAAAAGCGCCCTTCATTTGGTCATCGAAGCACTCCCCCAGCAACTGATTCAGGTTCTCGATGAAAAGAATCAGGCGCTTGCCATGCCGGCGCGTGATCTCGCGCAAGCCGGTCATGGCAAGTTGCAGGCTTTGTTCCTCGTTGGATTCCGCCTCCACCTTTTCCAGCCAGCCTGGCGCCTGCGGAATTCCCTGTTTCGCCAGCATCTGAAGCGTGGCGCCCAACAAGTCTCGCAACGAGCCGATGTTAAATTGTTCTTCCGGAAAAACGACCGGCATCCAGGCCGCCTTCAACTTGGGGTCCTGCCTGACGCGCAAGGCAACCATTTGAATCATGGTGGACTTGCCCGATCCGCGCGGCCCGGTGATGACGAAGCTGGAGAGTGTGCCGGAATGAATCTGATCGCGGAGGGATTTCAACAGGTACTCCAACGTGTGTCCGCGAGCCGCGAATGTTGCCTCCAACTCTTGAGACGCCATTTCCGCTGGCGTGTATTTGTGCGCGACCAGACTCATGATTTCCGGGCCTGTGAATTTTTCGACTTCGCGCCCGGAGCCGGATACCAACGCCGCCACCAATCCTGCATGACCTTGAGCCGGAAGTGGAATTCGTTGGTGTCCGTGTCCAGACGCAAATACCATTCGTATTCGAGGTCTGCCATGAGTTCGTCAAACGCCTGATCGCTGGCCGCCCTTCCTCGCGCCTTGTGGTAGATGTCGAAAAGAGCGGGCCTGGAAATGCGCGCGTGGCTGGCAACCGCCCGAAGAACCGCCAAGGCTGCCTTCTCCCCGGTCTTGCCGTAACGTTGCAACCGGCTGCTGTAGTGATCGAAATAGTGACGGCAAGTGGGTCCGAGCACGCGGTCTTTGTAAATGCGGTCCAGATCAGCGACCGTGAGCCCCGTTCGCTGGGCAAGAGGCAATTGAGCGATCTGCGAAATAAAAATGTGAATGAAGTAGGGAACTGGCGCGCCGATCAGCTCGAACAGCCTGCCTATTATCGCATCGTTGCTGTTGATTGAATAAGAGCGGCTTAGATCGCTGGCGAGCCTGTGCGCTGTGGTTTCGTCAAGCGGCTCAACCGTCAATCGCTCGAAGTCCACCAACTTATCGGCCGCCCCCAGCTTGCGCAGTATCTGGTCAATGCCTACGCTTCCCGCGACGATAAATCTGTGGCGCCGGAGAACATCTTTTTGTTCCAGCCGGACTGTTCGGAACCATGCCAAAAAATCGCGCGCTACGGATTCGCCTTGCTTTTCGATGAGGCGGTCGAGCATTGCCGGAAACTCGTCGAAGAGGAAGATGATTGTTTCGTCCGCCTTCTCCAACTCGGTTAGCATCCGTCTCGCTGCTTCGCGCCAATCCTCCTTGATGTCCTCTTTGAATTTGATTTTCGCTCCCTCGAATTCGGCTTCGTCAAAATTGGCCTTCACCCATCCAGCAAGAGCCTTGGGCAGTCGCTTTGCCTTGCTCAACAGAGACTGGAAAATGTGGTGCCTCAACAGTTCGCGAGTGACACGCCAGACAAATTCTTCGGGTGAATCCACATCTTCCAAGTCAAATGAAAGAGGCAGAAAATGAGTCTGCGGTCGCAGCAGCACGTGCCGCATCACCCCACTCTTGCCAAATCGCCTTGGGGCAAGAAGCAGAATATTATTCCCGTCAATTTGTCGCCAAAGATGTTCAATAAATTCCTCACGCCCGTAGAGTTCGTCAGGATCGGGAATTTGTCCAACAAGGCTTCTTGCTTGTCGTATTCCTTTGATTTCGCCATTCATAACAACGTAATTGTCGCTTTAAATCGCTTTTAAAGCAACAAAAATGTTGTTAAATTTTATGTGTGCGCATATTGTTGTATATGAGCATGTTGCGCTAATGCTTTAATCAAGAGGATCAACGTTGTGTTGTCTGTGCAAGGTCTTGCTTGCAAGTTTTTTGCTCTATTAGCGTTTCCGGCCGGGGCCGAAAAAGTAGCCGCCGCGCAGCCGCACGCCGCGCACTTTCCCCGTGTACCCGGACTTCTGCCCCGGCTTCTGCTCCTCGAACAACGCCGTGTACTGATAATCGAAATTGTCCAGCTTGATCCGCGGCACCTTCTGCCCTATGAACCGCTCAATGGCGTAAACGTGGCTGACATCCGCCGCCACCATCAGCGTCAGCGCGTCGCCCGTGTGCTCGGCGCGGCCCGTGCGGCCGATGCGATGGATGTAGTCCTCGGGATGCTGCGGAACATCATAGTTGATGACGTGGCTCACGTCGGCAATGTCCAATCCGCGGGAGGCGATGTCCGTGGCGACCAAAATTTCATACTGCCCGTTGCGAAATCCCTTCAAGGCGTCCTCCCGCTCCCGTTGCGTCCGGTTGGAATGCAACACGGTCACGGCATGACGGTTGCGTTTGAGCACGCCGGCAACCTGGTCGGCGCGATGTTTGGTGCGGCAAAAAATAATGGCCGACGTGCATTTCAATTTTGTCAACAGTTGCAGCAGCAGCGCCGTCTTCTGGCTCTCCGCCACGGGATAAATGACGTGTTCGACCAAATCCGCCGGCGAGCGCCTCAGCCCGATCTCCACTGTCTCCGGGTTCTTCATCGCCCACTTGATCAGCCCCTCAATTTCAAACGGTATCGTCGCGGAAAAAAGCGAGGTGAGCCGTTCGCGCGGACATTTCTGAAGAATGCGCCGCACGTCAGGCAAAAATCCCATGTCCAGCATCCGGTCCGCCTCGTCCAGAACAAGGTATTTGACACGATCCAGCCGGCAGGCTCCGCGCTCGATGTGGTCCAGCAACCGTCCCGGCGTGGCGATGATGATGTCGGCTCCGGCCCGCAAATCGTCCAACTGTTTGCCGTAGCCCACGCCGCCATAAAGGACCGCCGTGCGCAAATGGGTGAAGCGGGCAAGATCGAAGAAAGCCGTTTCGACCTGGGCCGCCAATTCACGCGTCGGTTCAAGCACCAGGCAGCGCGATCCCGGCTGATGTTCCCCCAGGAGCGACAGGATGGGCAGCGCGAAGGCGGCGGTTTTGCCCGTGCCGGTTTGAGCGCTGCCGATGACATCGCGGCCGGACATGATCAAAGGGATGCCCTTCAACTGGATGGGCGTTGGTTCAGTGTAACCCATGGCTTTGACACCCTCCAAAACCGCCGGGGACAACCCGAAACTTGTAAACGACATGCGGTAAAATCATCCGATTCCCCGGCAAAAGCAAGCTCCGTTTCGACACTCCTTGACATCATTTGCGAGCCTCTCTAGCGTTTGCGCCGTGTAGTCTCGATTCATCAGGTTTGTTCCATGGATTGATATGAATAAAGTGAAATTAGCAATTTTGGCCGCGGTTTTGGCGCCGGCAGCCGCCTGGGGATGCGCCTGCGGGTGCGGTGTTTTTGACGTGGCCACCGAATCCATGCTGCCCCAAGGTCCGGGCGGCATGATCTTCGCGGAGTATGACTACATGGACCAGAACATGAATTGGAACAACGGTTCGCCCGCGCCTGCCGCGAACAATGGAGACAGGGATATTCGAACCGATTTCACCACGCTTGGTTTGCAATACATGTTCAATCGCAGTTGGGGCGCCCAAGTCGAATTGCCCTACGATTTTCGCCACTACACGGCGAACTTCGGCGGCGGCTCCACCTCTTGGAGCTCCTTCGGCGATCTCCGGGTCGAAGGGATCTATACCGGTCTTTTCCAGGACATGTCCGCCGGGTTGACGTTCGGATTGAAATTGCCGACCGGCAATGACACGCACGACCTGCCCAGCCTCCTGGATCGCGACACTGAACTGGGGACGGGCAGCACCGATATTCTGCTCGGCGGTTTCTACCGGCACACGCTCAACAGCGTGGCGCGCGGATTATATTGGTTCGCCCAGGCGCAGTTGGACGTGCCGGCGCTCATCCAGGGCGGCTACCGTCCGGGCGTCGAGCTGGATGCGGCTCTCGGCCTTTACTATCAGGGTTTGTCCCTCGGCAAAGTGAGGATTACACCAGTGGCGCAAGTCATTCCCAGCGAACGAACCAGTGACACCGGTTCCTGGGCCTCCGGCGGCGTCAACGATCCGCCCGTGGGCATAAAAGACTCCGGCTACCAGCGCATCCTGCTCTCGCCCGGAATCGAGTTCGACATGCATCCCGTGACGATCTATGCGGATGTCGAATTTGACGTTCTTCAGTTTTCAAGGGGAAATCAGTTAGTCGCGCCGGAACTGTTCAAGCTGGCCGTCAGCTATATGTTTTAAAAAGGTCTTTGCCAAAGCTCGCGCCATGATAAAAAATGACAGCGTGAGCAATTTGACGGAAGCCCAGGCCAAAACGCGGCACTCCGAGTTGGCGGCGGAAATCCGCCGCCATGACAACCTGTACTACGTCCAGGCATGTCCGGTGATCAGCGACCACCAGTACGACCTGCTTTACCGCGAACTGGCCGATTTGGAAAAGGAGTTTCCGCAACTGGTCACGCCGGAGTCCCCGACCCAGCGCGTTGGCGGCCAGCCGGCCAAGTCCTTCGCGCAGGCCGCCCATCGGCTGCCCATGCTCAGCCTGGACAACACCTATTCCCAAGCCGAGGTGCGGAGTTTTCTCACGCGCGTGCAAAAGCTTCTCCCCAACCAAACCCTTTCCTGGGTCATTGAGCCAAAAATAGACGGACTGGCGGTCAGTTTGCGTTATGAAAACGGCGTCCTCACCATCGGCGCAACCCGCGGCGATGGAACGCTTGGCGACAACATCACTTCCAATCTCAAGACCATTCGCTCGCTGCCGTTGCGGCTTTCCCATCCCGCCCTCCCGCCAGTTCTGGAAGTGCGTG
>Ga0316226_1002465_pt1 | contig 17329 bp, 7 predicted proteins | sample TBH18017metaG_FD_206009 | JGI IMG/M metagenome (GOLD analysis project Ga0316226, IMG submission 206009) | Freshwater microbial communities from Trout Bog Lake, Wisconsin, USA - TBH18017 | ecosystem: Environmental > Aquatic > Freshwater > Lake > Hypolimnion/Profundal zone | place: USA: Wisconsin... | reverse complement strand
GAGCATAGCCCATCACGCTGCTCATTCTTGTTGGTTGACGGCGGCTGTCTCTGCCTTGGCGAATTCGGACACCTCGCATGGCTGGACTTGTCGCCAAACGGTTATCGGGAACGATGCCGCGTGCGGCTGTTTGCCGGCCATGACACCTGGACTGCGCCGGTGTTGAGCCGCGGACTGCTCTATGTTTGCCAGAACACCAGAGACGCGCTCACCGGCGTGCTGCCCCGCCTGTGTTGCTATGATTTGCGCGCGGCGGAATAATGGCCGGTCCGAGTCAGCTTTAATACAATCGAAAGTGACATGTTCGGTTATCAGTTCGACACTACGCTTCCATTGTGGCAATCTTTGATGCATTAGGGGATGCTTTCTTTAAAGGGAAATATGATGACATCTGATTCTTTTTCAACTGTTGGCCGCAACGCAGGCGGAATCGGACTGCGCCGTCCGGCTGCGCCAGCTCTCCAAATACTCGTCATCGCGCTCCTGACGGCGCTGCCATCCTGGAACGCACGCGGCGCTCCCGCGACGGCGGACCAGGCCAAAAGCGCAGTCCAAGGCTGGCTGCGGACCGACGCCAGGCCCTTCCATGCGAATCTGGGAACTACGACGGGCAAGGTGACCACTTATAACGACGATGACGGCGCGCCGCTTTACCACGTCGTATCCCTGGATCCCAACGGCTTCGTGATCGTGGCGGCGGACGATCTCGTTGAACCCGTGGTGGCGTTTTCATCCAGCGGCAACTTCGATCCTTCGCCCGACACCCCCTTGGGGGCGATGGTCAGCAAGGACCTGCCCAACCGCATGTCGAAAGTGAAGGGGCTTGTGCGGGGCAAAGCGCAAGGGGTGCATCTGGCCGCCCGAAGCAAGTGGGATCAGTTGGCCGCCAACGCCGGCGCAGCCACCAGACAGGTAGCCGGCGGAGACATCGCCGCGATGAGCGCTTCTGCAAGCAATGCGGTGTCGGATCTTCGCGTCGCGCCGTTGACGCAGACCACGTGGGATCAGTCCTTATCTCCCGCCTGCTACAATTACTACACACCCCCCTACGCCGCAGGGAGCGTGACGAATTATGTTTGCGGTTGCGTCGCCACGGCCATGGCGCAACTCATGAAATATTGGCAGTACCCGCTTACCGCCGTGAATAAAACAACGGCATACACGATTACTTACACCGATCCGAATACGGGAAGCACGATCACGGTGCCTTCGACCCACCTGCGCGGCGGTAGCGGGACCAGTGGCGCGTATAACTGGAGCCTTTTGATTACAAATCCCGCAAGCGGCAGCACGCTCGCCCAGCGACAGGAAATTGGAGCGCTTTGCGTGGATGCGGGCACTTCCGTCAAAATGAGTTACGCACCGAGCGGATCGGGCGCATCGTTGGGCTATTCGCCTTCGCCCCTGAAAAGCGCTTTTTATTATTCCAATGCAATCGTCGGCATGGCCCAGAGCAACGGCTGGAACGCCATGATCAATCCCAATCTCGATGCCGGATGCCCCGTTTTGCTTGGTATTTCAAACTCCTCGGAAGGCCACGCGATCGTTTGCGATGGCTACGGATACAATTTGTCAACGCTGTATCATCACATGAACATGGGTTGGTCCGGCTACGACAATATTTGGTATAATCTCCCAGCAATCGATATGTTTACCAGCGTGGATACCTGCATCTACAACGTGTGGACCAATGGGACCGGCGAGATCATCAGCGGGCGCGTCGCGGACGGATTGGGGAACGGCGTCATGGGCGCGGGCGTGACCGCGATTCGTGCCGCCGGCGGAACCTACACAGCAACCACGGACGTACATGGCATTTACGCCTTTGTGCGAATCCCTTCCTCGTCGCAATACACAATAAGTATAAATAAGAGCGGCTATTTCAACACAACAACCCAGACCGTCTCGACGGCGCTTTCGGCTGACTATGGCTGGACGTCAGGAAATAAGTGGGGCGTGAATTTCGCCTTGGGCACGACCAACGATCCGGCCGGTCTTGCGGCCACACCAGTTTCTGTTTCCGAGATTGACCTGTCGTGGGTCAAAAACGCCTCCAATGACAACGTCCTGGTGGCATGGAACACAGTAAACGCGTTCGGGACGCCGACAGGATCGTATGCCATCGGAAATCAAATTTCGGGTGGCGGCACCGTCTTGTATAACGGCAGCGGCACAAGCGCACCCCACACCGGGTTAACCGGCAAGACCATGTACTACTACAAGGCCTGGTCGGTGCATGCAGGAACAACTTACTCCCCCGGCGTGGCTTGTTCTGCAAATACCGGCTATGGCATACCTTTTTCCGAAGGGTTCGAGTGCGGAACGCTGCCAAATGATTGGACGCAAGAATATGTGAACACCCCTTTCGATTGGGTCTTTACAAATGGCAGTCCGGTTGAAATTCCATCGACCGCCGCACACGGAAATTATAACGCGTGTTTTTGCGATCTGAATCTTAGCGGAATAGGTTTTAAAACAAAACTGGTTACGCCTGCGATCAACATTGGCAATGCCACCCAGAATGCACAATTAACATTTAACCTCTGCATGGAAAATTATGACCAATACCAGGATAAATTGAACGTGTACTACAAGACCTCCGCAGCCGGAGCGTGGACGCTATTGCAGACTTATGCAAGCGCCGTGAGTTCGTGGACTCCGATTACGTTGCCGCTGCCAAACGTCAACGGCAGCTACTATATCGCATTTGAAGGCGACAACGAGTATGGCGACGGCATCTGCATCGACGACGTTCAGGTCACAGGGACTGCGGGCGCCGGGATGACCAACCAGACAATCGGCGGTTTCGCCCCGCCGGCAACTGCGTTGACCACGAATGTGATCGCCCTGTCTGCGACTGCCTCCTCAGGCCTTGCCGTGTCCTATACAGCTACCATCCCCGGTTATATCATCGGAAACTCGGTGATCTTCAGCAATGCGGGCAGCGTCACGGTGGTTGCGTCGCAAGCAGGTAATGCAAGTTGGAATGCGGCCCCTTCCCTGACAAATACCATCAGCGTGATCAAGGCGACGGCGCCGATCACGCTGACGCCATCAACCTTGAGCCAGACGTACAACGGTTCGGCGCGGATCGTAGCCGCCACCACGGTGCCGGCCGGCTTGCAGACGAACATCACCTATAACGGCTCCGTCAGCGCGCCAACGAACCCTGGCAGCTATACCGTCGTCGGCTCGGTCTCGGCGTCCGAACCGCTGTATCAGGGCTCGGTTACCGGAACCCTCGTGGTGGCCAAGGCGACGGCGACCCTCACACTGACGCCGTCGACCTTGACGCAGACGTACAACGGCTCGGCGCGAATCGTGACCGCCACCACGGTGCCGGCCGGCTTGCAAACGAACATCACCTATAACGGCTCCGTCAGCGCGCCCACGAACCCTGGCAGTTATACGGTCGTCGGCTCGGTCTCGGCGTCCGAACCGCTGTATCAGGGCTCGGTTACCGGAACCCTCGTGGTGGCCAAGGCGACGGCGACCGTCACGCTGACACCATCGACCTTGACGCAGACGTACAACGGCTCGGCGCGAATCGTCACCGCCACCACGGTGCCGGCCGGCTTGCAGACGAACATCACCTATAACGGCAGTGGCACGCCGCCAACCGAAGCCGGCAACTACACAATGCTCGGCACGGTGTCGGCAAGTGAACCGCTGTATCAGGGTTCGGCCTCCGGAACTCTGGTTGTGATTCCGGCGAGTCAGACTATCAGCGGATTCCCGAACCCCGGCAACCAGGCAATCAACAACACCGTGACGTTGAACGCCACCGCCTCATCCTTGCTCGCCGTATCGTATTCCTTGGCGCAGGGAGGCGGCATCGCGGCGATCAATGCTTCGACCCTGTCGTTTAGCGGCACCGGCGCGGTCTCGATCGTCGCGTCCCAGAGCGGCAACGCCGATTGGTATGCCGCCCCAAGCTTGACCAACACCTTCACCGTGACGAACACGCTGGCCCGCGGTGCGCTCACCTTCTATGTGGCCACCAATGGCAGCGACGCCGCCAACGGCCTCGCCTGGGCCACAGCCAGACAGACGATCCAAGGCGCCGTCAACCTGACCCAGGCCGGCGATACGGTCCTGGTCAGCAACGGTGTCTATGCCACGGGCGGGGGCATCGCGCCAACCCTTTCGGGGTCCAATCGCGTCGTCATCACGAACAACATCACCGTGCAAAGCGTGAACGGCGCAGCCGTGACAATTATCAAGGGACTCAAGGGCGGAACCTATTCGCAGGGCGATTCCGTGCGTTGCGTATACATGATTAATGGCGGCACGCTCTCGGGGTTCACGCTGACCAATGGTTGCACTGCCAGTGGCAGTTGGGATGACTGCGGCGGGGGTATCAATTTTGGCGCCGTCTTTGGCGGGGGCGGCCCCGCCGGTACGGGCGGAACAGCGCTGAACTGCGTGATCACCGGCTGCGCGGCAAAGTGGGGCGGTGGCGGTGTGATTTACGGCACGCTTGTCAACTGCCTGGTCACAGGGAATTCAACCCCGTCCACTGCGGGCGGCGCCTATGCCGTCAACATGGTGAATTGCACGGTGGCAGGCAACTCCGCGGGCGCCTCGGACGGCGGAACGTATGGCGGCGCGCTGAACAACTGCATTGTCTATTCTAATTCCGCTCCGAATTATCCAAACCGTGATGACGGATGCACTTTCAACAATTCCTGCACGACGCCCGCGGCCGGCGGCACCGGTAACATCACCAGCAATCCGCAGTTCGTGAATGCGGCCGCAGGCAACTTCCGCCTCCAGGCCACGTCGCCCTGCATCGGCACGGGAAACAACGCCTACGTCACAACGAACATGACTGCCGACCTGGACGGCAATTCGCGCATCATCAATGGCACCGTGGACATGGGCGCCTATGAATGTGCGGCGGGGACCTCCACGGTGACCACGGTGACGGTTGCAGCCATCGGCGACGGGACCGCCTCCGGAGGCGGCAATTACCAGGCCGGCTCAAGCGTCGGCATCTCGGCCCTGGCAACAAACGGCCACTGGTTCTTCTCGGTGTGGAACGACGGCAATACCAACGCCGCCCGCACGATCATTGTGCCCTTGACGAACATCACCTATACAGCGACATTCACGCAGAATGCCAGCGCGCTCACTTTTTACGTCGCCACCAACGGTAGCGACGCCGCGGACGGCCGGTCCTGGGCCACGGCCAAGCAGACGATTCAGGGCGGCATTGACCAGACCCTGATCGGCGATACCGTGCTGGTCAGCAATGGCGTGTATGCCACCGGCGGAAAAGTGCCGACTGGCTATGCGTTGACCAACCGGGTCGTCTTCTCCGGCATCACGCTTCGGAGCGTGAATGGCGCCGGTGTAACGACCATTAGCGGCGCGATCAACTCCCCTGCGGCAACCAACGGGGATGCGGCGGTGCGCTGCGCCTATCTCGGCGCAAACGCCGTGTTGTCCGGCTTTACGCTGACCAACAGCCATACGAGGGGTTTGGGCGGCGATTTGTTCACCGAGTTGCGTGGCGGAGCGGTGTATTGCACGGACGTCTCCGACGTGGTCAGCAATTGCATCGTGACAGGCTCTTCCGCCTGCAGTTGGGGTGGCGGCGCGGAAGGCGGCACGTTCTATAACTGCCTGTTCACCGGCAACTGGGCGGGTCAGGGAGGCGGCGGTGCGGATAGCTGCGTGTTGAACAACTGCACAATCGTCGGCAACACAGGGGTGTCGGCGTACGGCGGCGGTGTGGAAGGCGGCACGGTGAACAACTGCATCGTCTTCTTCAACAACGCGCCATCCGGTGCAAACATTGACAGCGCGACCTGCAACTACACTTGCTCGACACCTGTCTCCGGCGTTGGCGGCATCGGAACCGATCCGATGTTCGTGAACGCGGCCGCAGCCAACTACCATCTCCAGGCCACCTCGCCATGCCTCCGCCAGGGGAGCACGAACGCAGCGGGCGGGACGGACCTCGATGGGAATCCGCGCGTCGTGAATGGCAGGATCGATCTGGGGGCCTATGAGGCTCAAGGTGGCGGCGGGCCTTACCTCCTGACGTCCAGTTCGGGAGCGGGCGGCGTCATCACTCCGGCAAGCACCAATGCTTCTGCCGGCAGCAGCGCGGTGTTCCACATCCAGGGCAATGTGTACCAGCGCATCGTGACACTCACGACGAACGGGGTCTCGGTCGGCGTGTTCAGCAACAACAGCACGTCGACGAATTTCATCTGGAGCAACGTGCAGGCGGGAGGAACTCTGTATGCGACTTTCACGGACCAGGTGACGTCCGATCCGGGGCATCCGACCTATACGTGGCTGGCCACGCACGGTCTGGCCACGGACACCAACGGCACGAACGGCAGTTGCAGCGATACCGATCACGACGGACTGACAGCCTGGCAGGAATATCTGGCCGGCACGGATCCGACAAATGCGGCGTCGGTGCTCAGTCTCCGGAGCATTACCACCGGCAGCGGGTCCAACATCATCCGGTGGTCAAGTTCAGCGTTGGCAAGAGCCCCTTATAACGTGCTCTATTCCACCAATCTGACGAGCGGCGTCTGGACGCTCTATACGAACAACATCGCCCCAACCCCTCCGACCAACAGTCTGATCATCCCCCGCACCGGAAGCAGTCCAACGCTGTTCTACAAAGTGACGATCACGAACTAGCTGCCGCCCTTGCAAGTGTGAAATTCATGCATACGCCTGACGATCAAGACGTTGGTTTATTCCGGAATCCATTCTTCGATATTGCAACGGCGATGTGCCCTGCCGGTGGCGGAAGACGTGAATGAAATAGCTGGGCCGCGCGAATCCACAAGCCGCGGCAATCTCCTTGATGCGCATCGTGGTGTTGCGAAGCAGAAAGACCGCCTGTTCCATGCGTGCGCAGGTCAGCCAGGCGATCAGGGACATTCCGCATTCCTTGTGAAATAGCGCGGAAAGATAATCCGGCGAGCATTCGAGTTGGTGCGACAAACTCGTTACGCCCAGGTCTGGATCGCTCAGCCGCGTGAATAGCAACTGTTTGCAGCGGGCAATTTTGATATTTTCCGACGGCGAAATCAAGGTGGGCGAAGTCCAGTTTTCCAAAATCGTCGCAAACAGCGCGGTCATCAATCCGCTGGTGCGTGGTTTCCAGTAACGCCCGCGCACGGTGGAAAGCAGATCGACATAGTAAAGCTGCAGACTGTTGGCCGTTGCCGGTCCCAGGATTTGCCGGCTGTAAACAATGTTCGTGCGGCCCTCGCCGGACGTGTGCCGCAGCGTGAGGTGGACCGAAATCTCGCGCGGCGATCGAATCATGACCACCATGTGCCGAAACGGTTTTGGGTTGGCAACAGGCCCGTCTGCATGCGGCAGGCCAGCAGGCAGCAGACAGGACTGTCCGGCGCGCAACAGAAAATCGCCCGCCGGAAACCGGAATTGCGTCCCTCCCGAGGGCTGGAGAAACAGCTCGGGCGCCGCATGAAAACAGGATCCCGGGATGCGGAGCCACAAACCAGTCGGGGCTGGCAGGTGCAACGTCAGGCGCCCGCTCCTGGCGCGCGCCAGATAAACGCGCAGTTGCTGGAGACAATACTCTTCGCCGTCGAGGATTGTGGAAGGCATTTGCATGACACGGAATATTGCTATTTTTAAAAGATTTGTAGCATACTTGTTCTTTGCCCGGCAACTCGCAAGTGTGCGATGCTGAGCTTGTTGACGGTCCGTGGTGAGTATTGCATCTTGCGTGGTGAAGGTTCCGAAAATGTCTGAGAGAGTCAAACTGTGCTGCATTCCGTTGTCACTCGCATTGATTCTGATGATAGGCGCCAACCTGCCGGCAGCGGATTGGCCGCAATGGGGTGGCCAGGATTCACGGAATATGGCATCGGCAACCGAAAAAGGACTGCCAAACTGGGTTGACTGTGGAAAACAAAACACGACCCAGGAAGTCGTATTGGCGGCCACAAAAAATGTCAAATGGGCCGCCAAACTTGGTCCCCAGACTTGCGGCAGCCCGGTGGTCAGCCATGGGAAGGTCTACATCGGCACCACCACCGCATCGAATGCGGCCTGTCTGCTTTGTTTCGATGAACAAACGGGGCGTGAGTTGGGGCGGTTGATCTGTCCCAAACCTAAACAAGAGCCCAACGTGTTTCGCTGTTTTGAAAGCTGGGGGGTCTGTTCCACGCCAACCGTGGAGGATGACCGCCTCTATTTTGTGAGTCCCTACACGGAAGTGTATTGCCTGGACCTGCAGGCTTGGCCGGACCGTGACGTAGATCAACCCTCGAACACGGAGGCAACCGCAAAAAGCATTCTTTGGCGATATGACATGGCCAAGGAACTCCAGGTTGTGGAGGATCACGCCGCAAGTTGTTCCGTCCTGGTGCATGCTGATTTCGTTTATGTTTGCACTGGGAATGGCCGATGGAAATATGAAGTTAAGCCGCATGTATTCTCGCCATTAACGCCCAGTCTGATTGTTCTGAACAAGAAAACTGGGCATTTGGTTGCGCGTGACGACGAGCAAATCGGAGAACAACTTTGGCGCGGACAATGGTCGTCGCCATCACTGGGCGTGGTGAATGGAAAGACGCAAATCTATTTTGCCGCCGGGAATGGCGTATGCTACGCCTTTGCACCTGTCGATCCCACTGTTCCCGTTCCGCCCAATCGCTGGATTACCACCACGCTGCGCGGTCCGATCGTGCAGTATATAGATGTCAACCCCGCACTAACGAATCACGCCGATACCACGCAACTTGGGAACACGAACGATCTCGTAACCACGAACAATCTGGAGCGGGCATCTCCGACATCCCGATTTCCAATTGAAACACGACCTTCATTTGGGATACCCGCCGGTTGTAGTCCAGTCACAGTTCTTCCCACCGCGAAAGTGCCGGATGTTCCGGTACTCAAGAAAATATGGAGCTTCGATTGTATTCCACGAGCATACAAGACAAACGCTTTTCTTGCACAAACTCCTTCCGCGCTCCACCCAAAATGGGCAGGGCCCTATGAGGGTGGAAGACCTTGTGACATCATTGCCACGCCGGTTTTCTTTAGAGATCGTGTATATATTGCCATTGGCGGAGATCCGAATTGGGAAGGGAAATCATTTCAAGGAAATCTAGTTTGCATCGATGCGACCAAAACCGGCGATATCACGCAGACCGGCCGAATTTGGAGTTACGACAAAACAAAACATAGCCTTGCGACGGTGGCGATTGCCAATGGTTTGGTCTTCGCGCTGGATGAGGCAGGCACGCTTCATTGCCTGGATGCCGATACCGGGCAGTGTTTTTGGACCTACAAATGCGACGGGGTCTATCCGTCGCCGCTGGTTGCGGATGGCAAACTGTTTGCAGGCAAAGCCATACTTTCTGCAAGCAGGGAATTCAAACGATTGTCGAACACGATGCCCTTCGGCAATTTCAGCACGCCCTGCGTCGCAAATGGCGTTGTGTTTGCCGTGCAAGGCCGGTGGCTGTGGGCCCTTTGTGATTACTGATGTTGGTCGAGAAGGCGTGGTCCGATTCGTAGACAAGGAGCGGTATGGACGTACGCGAACTGATTGTATCCACAAAAAACCATGTGGATATCGGGTTCACCGAGCCAGAAGCCAAGATGCTCCACGACGCTTGCAACTGGTTGTTGTTGACTGCCGCGGATCAGGCGAAACGCATGCGTGAGAAGGGAGACAGTTTCTGCTGGGTGGTGCCGTCCTACATCGCCGAACTCGCGCTGGAGTGCCTCGACGGTGAGGCGTTAAAAAGTGTGATCGAGGGGTTCGCGAGCGGGGATTTGGCCTGGCATGCACTGCCCTTCACGACCCATACGGAGCTGCTGGACGAAGACCTGCTTGTGGCGCTCACCGCGATTTCACGGCGCCTGGACACAAGGTTCGGCAAGCATACCATTTGCGCCAAAATGACGGATGTTCCCGGCCATACGCTCGCTCTTGTGCGGGCACTCTCCCGTGCGGGCATTGAATGCCTGCACATCGGTGTCAACTGGATGAGTCCGTCCGCAGACATTCCACCGATCGCGCGCTGGCGCGACGATCAGGGCAACGAGGTGGTCTTGGCCATCAACCCCAAAGGGTATGGCGGCGAAATACGCATTCCCGGAGAAGATCGCATTTTTTTGTGGGACGTGATCGGGGACAACATGGAGGTCCCCAGTGAACACGACATTCGGGCTCGATTGACTGAACTTCGCGCGCGGCACCCAGGCGCCCACGTGCGAGCCGGGCGACCGGAAGACTGGGCCGGCAACGACCTTCTCGGCCGGACGGCGAATCTGCCGGTGGTGAGCGCCGATCTCGGCGATTCCTGGATCTTTGGCACCGGAACCGATCCATGGAAAACACAACGACTCCGTCGACTCATGCGCTTGCGGCGGGAATGGTTGACGGCCCAGCGCCTGATACCCGATTCACCCGTGATGGTTCATTTTGACCGAGAATTGCTTTTAGTGGCGGAACATACGTGGGGCGGGGCAGTTGCCGCCTGGACCCGACATGACCGTACGCATTGGAACAATGCCGATTTCCGTAGCATCCGCGAGCGGGGCTGCTGGCAAGCGCTGGCCGCCAGTTGGCAGGAAAAACGCGATCATCTTGCAGCTGCCATGGCGGCGTTGGCCGATGTGGAAATGCAGCGGGAGGCGCAACAGGCCTGCGAGGCTTGCATCCCGCGCCGCTTTGACCCCGCCGGTTGGCAGGCGGTACAACTTTCTGATACACACCATTTTGATAATACATGTGTCCGGTTGGACTCGCAGGGGGCGCTGATTTCTGTCCGGGACACCGTCGAACGGGCCGCAGGCAAGATCGGACTCCTGCGGTACCAGACGTTCGATGCCGCGGACTGCTGGCGCGCGGTCGAGGAATATGCCGCTGACTTTCCGACGAAAGAAAAACTTTCAGAAGAGTTCTCCAAGATGGGGCTGCAAGGAACGTGTGCAGTCTCCTGGAGATGGGATCCGCAGGTCGTGGCGTGTTGGCGCCGGGAAAACTGCTTGGCACTGGAGATGACCTTTGATGAGGCGGCGATCCAGCGAGCCGGGGCTCCACGCCAAGTCTATCTGCATTATCGTTTTCTGCCGGGGCAGATTGAGTGTCAGGTGGAATGGTTCGATAAATACCCCACCCGCCTGCCCGAGGCCCTGTGGTGGACATTCCAACCTGCGGTGACTGACCCGCGGGCGTGGCGCGTGGACAAATCAGGCCTGTGGATCGATCCTTGTACCGTGCCGCGCAAAGGCGGTCGCTGGCTGCATGGCGTCCAGCGTGGCGCGCGCAATGGTTCCGTTATGCTGCAAACACACGACGCACATCTTCTGGCGGTAGGTGAACCGCTGCTGTATCGTTTTCCAGATCGCGACGTGGACCCTTCGGGCGGCATTCATCTCAACCTGGTGAACAATTGCTGGGGAACCAATTTTCCGCAGTGGTGTGGTGACGACCTGCGCTTTCGGGCAACGTTTGCGTGGGCCATTGAGAGCGTACAATAAACCAGTTATGCAGCCCTCTGGCCTGCTGTTTACACATGCATAGCTCGGAATATTGTTATTTAACAAAGTTTAATAGCCTACATCTTCTTTGGCAGCCCACTCGAGAGTGTGCGATGCTGACTGTGTGCCGACAGGAGGGCATTCGTGGTGAGTGTTGTTTTCTGCGGTGGAGAATCTCAAATGCCTGCGAAAATCAAAGTACTGGTGTGGCATGAGTGCCGTCATGAAAAGAAAAACAAGGCCGTGCAGGAGATCTATCCCGAGGGCATTCACAAGGTGATTGCGGCCGGATTGGAACAGTTGGGCGGATTTGAGGTGCGGACCGCAACGCTGGATGACCCGGAGCAGGGGATTACGCCCGAGGTGTTGCAATGGGCGGATGTTGTGACATGGTGGGGACACATGGCACATGCAGACGTGCTGGACGAGAAAGTCGCGATGGTGCGCAAAGCGGTATTGGAAGGAATGGGGCTGCTGGTGCTGCATTCGGGGCATTATTCCAAGATTTTCAAGGCTCTGATGGGAACGACCTGTTCGTTGCGCTGGCGCGAAATGGGCGAGCGCGAACGGGTTTGGGTTTGTGAGCCTGGCCACCCGATCGCCGAGGGGATCGGCGATTGCATCGAGTTGCCGAACTCCGAGATGTACGGCGAACCGTTCGGCATTCCCACGCCGGAAAAACAGGTCTTCATCTCGTGGTATCAGGGCGGCGACGTTTTCCGCAGTGGTTGCTGCTACGAGCGTGGCCATGGCCGGATTTTCTATTTCTCGCCCGGCCATGAAACCTATCCGATCTATTACCATCCTCAAATCCGCCGCGTCATCAGTAATGCGTGCAAATGGGCTGCCCGGCGCGTGAACATTCCGGATACATGTCCGAATGCGAAGACGCCGCACGAGGCCGTCCCGCCGCAAAAGCTCGACCTCAGTTACATGAAACCGTAACCCAATTGAACAAACAAACAGGAGTCATCATGATTAACATCGGGATCATCGGAACCGGCGGCATGGCGCATGGGCATGCCGGATCATTTCAAAAAATCAAAGGCGTGAAGATTGTGGCCTGTTGCGATATTTCGCAAGAACGTGCGCAGGCCTACGCCGATAAGTTCGGCATTCCATCGGTGTACACCGACTACCGGGAAATGCTCAATAAAGAAGATCTCGACGGCCTTTCCAATGTGACCATCGATGCCATGCATGCCCCCATTTCGCTGGCGGCCATCGGCAAGAAGATCGCGGTGCTCTGCGAGAAACCGATTGCCACCACGCTGGACGACGCCCGCAAGATGCGCGATGCGGCCCGGAAGGCCCGGGTCATCAACATGGTCAACTTCTCGTATCGCAATTCATGCGGGTTGCAGGCCGCGGCAAAGTACGCGGCCGCCGGCAACATCGGCCGCATACTGCACGTGGAATCGAGCTATTTGCAGAGCTGGCTGGTTCAAACGGCCTGGGGAGACTGGCACACCAATCCAGCATGGCAGTGGCGTTTAAGCACAAAACACGGCAGCGCCGGTGTCCTGGGCGACGTTGGGTGTCACATTTACGACATGACTGCGTTTTTATGCGGTGATATCTCATCAATCTTCTGCCGTCTGGAAACATTTGACAAGGGTGTCAAGGGCAACCGGATTGGCGAATATCTGCTTGATGCAAACGACAGTTTTGTCGCAAACATCGGCCTCAAAGCAGGTGGTATCGGCGTTGTCCATTCCAGCCGGTGGGCCACCGGCCATCACAATTCGCTGCGGTGCCGCGTGTACGGCGACCAGGGTGCTGTTGAAATCGACCTCGACAGCGGGTACGACATATACCGGGTCGTCAAAGGCGCCACCGCAATGAAAAAAGGCGCATGGAAGGTCGTTCAATGCCCTCCAACGCCGAACAATTATGAGCGGTTTATACGTGCGATCAAATCCGGAAAGAATGATGTGTCGGATTTTGCCAATGGTTGCAAGGTGCAGGCCTATCTGCATTCCAGCATTGAATCGAGCAGACTGGGAAAACCGGTGGCCGTTTCTTTTTAATCGACCTCCATTCATCGCTCGGTGTGGTCGGAAATCTATTGGAGACCGAGCCAAAAGACCTGGAAACACTTAACGTACTGGAGGAAGCCATTGACAATGCCCACTAGTCCGGCTGCGACATCGTGGCCGGTTTTGCCGGGCGTCTGCGCATCCGGCCGATTGATGAAAGCAGTCCGCGCTTCAAGGAGATTTTTGGGGCTCTGGCCAAACGCGTTCTGTTGACTGCAGAAGCGGCAACCGCATCGAAAGGACAGTCCTATGAAGATTACTGCTGCGCTAATCGCTGGGTGTATGCTTGCAGCCGGAACACTCTTACGGGCCAGCGACCAAGCTCTGCTTGGTTCGCCGGATTTCTATCCGTCTCCCGAACACCCTGTTGGGTGGCGCGGCGATGGGAGCGGGCGTTTTCCCGGTGCCACGCCGCCGACCAATTGGAACCGCCGTCTCGCGGATATCACTTCCGAGATCGTAGTTCAAGCGACCAGGCCCAACGACAAACCCGGTCCTGACAGCCACAGGCTGGAATATTGCACGATCAATGACTGGCTGGTGGCCGGTCCCTTTCCGGTCACCGATTGCGCAAAGGACATCGACCACGATTTCCTGGGCGGCGAGGCAGACATCCAGCCGGCTACCGGCGCCAAGGCCGGTGATCAACAGTGGAAATTGTTTCATGCCTTTGAAGGTTCACAGGCCTGCCACGACATGAACCAAAACAACTGTTTGCAGACGTGGGTTGACTTTGTTTACGCGTTCGGAACGCTGGTTCCGCGTGAACGCACCAAGCACTGGAATGATGGGCCGAAGTTTACCGTCCGGTATGCCGATCTTGAAAAGCAGGCCGCCTACGCTCATACCTATCTCTATGCTCCGCGCCCGGCCGATGTGGTTCTGGACATCCTGCACGACTTGCCTGCCGTAAAGATGTGGATGAATGGCTCGCCGCAGGTTGTGTTCAAAAAAGGCAAGGGCGACCACCTGAAGATTCATCTCAATCAAGGCTGGAATCGCCTGCTGGTCAAGGCCATCTGCGATCCGGCCCAGGCGCCAAATGTTTGTGCGGGGAATTACCCGAAAGATGAGTTGGGGCAAATTAAGTGGCGTTTTTCCGCCTACCTCACGCCCGCAGGCGCCTGCGGATATGAGACCCGGAACGTTGCCTGGATGCTCAAATTAACCGGACGCAATATGTCACAGCCGATCACAGTTGGCGACAAGTTGTTCGTCGCCAGCAACAACACCGATCTGTTCTGCATCGACAAACGCAGCGGCAAGATTTTGTGGCTGCATACCGGGACCTGTTGGGACGCCATGACTGTCGAGGAGCGCGCGGCAATTAAAGCCACGGCGGAGCCGCTGTTGGCGGAGTTGGAGAAAAGCAACGCGGAATTGGTCGCGCGGCTGAATGCAAATGTCGGGCCGCAAGGGCTGGCGGCAAGTGCCAAGGCCGTGTTGGACAAGAAACTTGAGGAACGGAATAAGTTTTTGAAGTCCCTGCATGACGCGATCGCCACAGGCCCGGGAAAGAAGGGCAAACTCTACATCAACGGCTTTAACTTTTCAGGCGATAATACGGCCGGAAATGCCGCGCCAACGAGCGATGGCCAGCGGGTCTATTGGGTTACACAGGGAGACGGCGGATACCTGACGTCGGCTTTCGACTTAAACGGGAAGTTAATCTGGAGCAATCTGGAATTCCAGAACAAGAGCGCCGGCGAACATGGCGTTCACGGCTCCCCCTTGCTTTATGGAGGTAAACTGTACTTCTGCACAATGGGGGGATTAATTGCCAGGGATGCATCGACCGGCAAAGAACTGTGGCGAGTATCTGGGAGATACTTCACCGAGCGTCCCATGGTGGTACAGTTCAATGGCCAGCCAGCCCTGCAGACCCCCAAAGAGCTGGTCAGCCTGAGCGGCGAAGTTCTCGTAAAGGGAGGTTATGCTCCATGGTGTTGTTACGTTCCGGTGATGGAAAATGGCGTTCTCTATAATTGCAGCAACCCCGGAGATTTGTCGTTCGAGGCCATTGCGATTCCCGCGAAAGACGGAGAGAAACATCAGGTCATCTGGAAAGTCGACGGCAAAACCCTCTACGATTGCAAGTTGGGTAATCGGCTCGGCTTCTATATCGCCTCGCCCCTTTACGTGGACGGCCTGGTCTACCAAGTCGAAACTGCTGGCTATCTGGTTGTCATCGACACCCGGGAAAAGAAACCCGTCTGCCAACGTTTTATGGATGACTACAACGTCAATGGCTATCGCATTTACGGTCATACCGCCAGTCCAACCTTGGCGGGAAAGAACATCTATCTGATGAGCTGTGTGGGCGGCGTGACGATTCTCAAACCCGGCTCGGATTGCATCGCCGTGGGACAAAATACAATCCAAAACATTGCCAGCCTGCCCGACAGCGCGCCTTGCGGCCAGGAAGTCTTCTACTCGGGACTATGGTTCGACGGCAAACAAATGTTCATCCACGGCGATGAATATCTGTACTGCATCGAAGAAAAGTGAGTCTGCAAAAAATCAGTTTTTGCCGATGCAGTAGATTTTGTCGCCGCCGCGCATAAACATGCGCTTGCCCTCAAAGACGGGCGCGCTGCCTGAACCTTCCGGCAGACTGTTCAGCTTTACCTCTTTGTATTCCCTGGCCGCCTCGATTACCAGTGTCTCGCCTGCGGTATTGTCGATGAATACATATTTTTCCGCCGCTGCGGGACTGCTGTAAACGGGCGCGCCTTGGGAGTTGAACGGGATCTCTTTGCTCACGAGAACTTTGCCGTCTTTGGCGTCGACAATAAAAAGCATGCCTTGGTCGCTGACGCAGAAGAGCAAGCCCTTGGCAAGGACGGGAGAAGCATAAAAACCGCCTTCCAAAGACGCTTCCCAGAGCTTCTTCGCCTGGAACTTGTCTGTCACCTTCTCGGGAAGTTGCAGCGCGATGAAAGACGCATCCAAGAAATACACCATGTTATCGTGGACGATGGGCGAGGCGTATTTGGTCGTACCCTCTGTGCTTGCCAGCACCGCACCGTCTGAAACGCGCACAATCTCTCCCGTCGGCATAATCACGACATCCACGCCGCCATTTTTCGTTTTTGCCGGTGTGCCGTAGGCTTCCTGGACATCCTTGGCGTTCCAAATCTCCTTGCCGGTCTTTGGATCGAGCGCTGTCAGGTTGCCAAAGCTTACCAGCAATTTTCCGCCCACCAGCAGCGGAGAAGCGCTGTGGCCGTACTGGGGAGACGTGCCCTTCAGGCGCGTACTCCACTTGCGCTGCCCTTGCAGATCGTAGCAAACCACGCTGCCGCTACCGAAAACGGCATACATAAATTGGCCGTCGCTCACAGGCGTGGACGCGGCGTTTCCCGTTCCTCCTGCGCCGCCCGGAACGATGTCCTCCACGTTCTCCGGAAGGTCAGGATACGGGCGGTCTGTTTGCCATAGAATCCCGCCTTTCACCGCATCCAGGCACACCAGCACGGACGGCTCGGAAGCTACGACAAGCTTGCCGGCAATCAGAATTCCGGATGAGTACGCAGAGCCGATGGATGCCGACCAGAGTATGTTACTCGTGGAACTCCATTCCGTGACCGGTGTGGCGTCTGGGTACACATTCGAACCAGTCCCCAACCAGCCAACGATCTTTTGCAGCGTGATCGGCTGATCTGAAAATGGGGTTTTCTCCTGTTCAGATGCAACTGCGGTAACCTGTGATAGCCCAACGAAGCAGAAAGTTAAAGAAACAATCAGAAATGCGATCGGTAGTGTCGATAAACATATTTTCGCAC
>Ga0316226_1002462_pt1 | contig 17340 bp, 16 predicted proteins | sample TBH18017metaG_FD_206009 | JGI IMG/M metagenome (GOLD analysis project Ga0316226, IMG submission 206009) | Freshwater microbial communities from Trout Bog Lake, Wisconsin, USA - TBH18017 | ecosystem: Environmental > Aquatic > Freshwater > Lake > Hypolimnion/Profundal zone | place: USA: Wisconsin... | reverse complement strand
CGCCGGCCTCCGCGACGAGGTCAAGATCATGATCGGCGGCGCCCCGGTCGACGAGAACGTGCGCGCGTACACAGGGGCCGACGGCTGGGGCGGTGACGTGGGCGCCGCCATCAAGCTCGCCGACGAGTGGACGGCCGGAGGCGCCTGATGCAGCGCGGAGCAGAGGAGAACCTCGGGGATCGCCTCATCGCGAGCTGGGCGAGCGGAGCGCACCTGCGCTTCGCGAGCAACGACGTCAGGCAGAGATACCAGGCGAGAGCCCAGCTCATCGTCGACACCATCCGGCTCAAGGACACCGGCAAGATCCCGGTCATCCCCGCCGCCACGCAGAAGTTCGCCTTCGACTACGTCCCGGTGACGTTTCGGGAGGCGATGACGGAGTTCGACAAGGCGTTCGACGCCTACGTGCGTCAGTACGAAGACACGGACTTCGACGCCTACACCGGTCCCGAGTTCATCTTCCCGGCAGGCATGTTCGAGGCGCTGGACTGGAACCGCGTGCGCCTGCCCGGCGTCCACCTGCCCGACGACAAGTCGTTCCAGTTCGTGGAAGCCGAGTACATGAAGGCCGATGAGTACGACGAGTACCTGGACGATCCGTCGGACTGGATCCTGCGCAAGTACCTGCCCCGGCTCTCCCCCAAGCTCGAGCCGCTGGCGCAGCTGCCGCCGCTCCGCAACATGGTCGCGTTCTTCCAGGGTCTCCCCGACCTGGTCCTGGCCGCGGCCGAGAACCCCGGCATGGTCGACGCCATGAGGGCGCTGCAGGCGTCCGGCGAGGCCGTGCAGGAGTGGTTCGAGTACCTCGGGCGCATCGACCAGGAGCTGGGCGGCCGGCTGGCCCTCCCCCACCTCCTGGGTCCCATGGCCCACGCGCCGTTCGACATCATCAGCAACTACTACCGCGGCTGGCGCGGCACGATCGTCGACATGTACACGAGGCCGGAGAAGATGACCGCTCTCATGGAGCGCCTGCTCCCCTGGCAACTGCAATACGGCATCGACGGCGCCAAGGCCCTTGGGCACCCGATCGTCACCGTGTACCTCTACAAGGGCGCCGACGGCCTCATGTCCGAGGAGCAGTACGAGGAGTTCTACTGGCCGACACTCAAGAAGCTCATCCTCGGCCTGGTGGAGGAGGGTCTGCTCGTGTGGGTCTTCACGCAGGGCAAGTACGACTCGCGCCTGCACCACTTCAGGGAGATCCCTGCGGGGACGTGCCTGATCCACCTCGAGAGCGGCACCGACGCCTTCCTTGCGAAGGAGGTGCTGACGGGATCGCAGTGCATCGAGGGCAACGTGTCCAGCGCGATGCTGGCCACGGCGTCCGTCGACGAGGTCGAAGCCTACTGCGTGAAGCTCGCCGAGGTCTGCGGCAAGGGCGGCGGCTTCATGATGGACTTCTCGGCTTTCCTCGACGAGGCCAGGCGAGAGAACGTCAAGAAGATGATCGAGGTCGCGAAGCGCTATGGGAGATCATCGTCATGATCAAAGGCATCCTCTTCGACAAGGACGGGACTCTGATCGAGTTCCACTCGACGCAGCATTACATCTACGCCACTCTTCTCGCCTGTTTGAAGGACGACTACCAGGTCCCTGAGCTGCTGGCGCAGCAGTTGAGCGAAGCGCTAGGACATCTGCCGGATCGGCTCGCGCCTGACAGCCTGATCCAGTTCTCGACCAACCAGCAGATAGCGCAGGCTCTGTTCGACACCTGCCAGCACTACGCTGAAGCACATGGGTGGCAGAGGCCCTTCGACGCGAACGACCTGCTGGAGCTGATCGAGCGGCTCTCGCTCGGCGACGACGTCCCGTATGTCGCTCTGCCGAACGTGCCGGAGACGCTCAGGTACCTGAGGCAGAAGGGCTACAGACTGGGCGTCGCCACCGTGGACACGCTCACTGCGACTGTCGCAGGACTCACGAAGACGGGGATCCTGGAGTACTTCGAGTACCTCGGTACGGGTGAGGCATCGACTCCGAAGCCCGACGCATCCCTGGCGGACGGATTCTGCAGTCAGTGCGGCATTCTGCCGAACGAGCTGCTCATCATCGGAGACGGCGAGAACGACATGCTGTTCGCCCAGAACGCTGGTGCGCACTTCGTCGGTATCGACGCAGCGGGCGAGGGCGATCGATCGGTCTTTCGGGAAGCCGGTCAGAGGTCCGTAGCCGATATCAGCGAGATCATCGACGTCCTCGCCCTCTAGCTGGGAGAGATCATGAACGCGCTGTCCCCGTCGGAACTGACGGACAGGATCGTCGAGAAGGCCAAGTCCCTCGGCGCGTCCGTCGCAGGGGTAGCGGACGTCGGGGCTCTGAAGGGGTCGCCGTCGCACCGCATCTACCCGAAGATCGGCATGGACCCCGAAGTGCCCTGGCAGGACGCGCCCGAACAGGCCCTGCACCACGAGGTCGAGTGGCCGGCCGACGCCGTCTCCGCAGTGGTGATCGGGGTCGAGCACCCTGTCGACAAGCCGGAGCTCGACTGGTACGACGGCAAGGGCACGCCCGGCAACCGCATCCTCATTCGCATCACCAAGGAGCTCTCCGAGTGGCTGGAGGAGGCGTTTTCGGTCAAGAGCTACCGGCCGCCCTACTTCATCGAGAGCACCGGGATCTTCCTGAAGGATTCGGCCGTGCTGGCCGGCCTCGGATGCATCGGCAAGAACAACATCGTCATCACGCCCGAGTACGGCCCGCGCATCCGCTGGCGGGCGCTCCTGATCGACCGCACGGCGAAGGCCACCGGGCCGGTCGACTACGACCCCTGCGACGGCTGCCCGCGGCCGTGCCGGAGAGCCTGCCCCGTCAAGGCGTTCGACCACCCCGCCTACTCGTCGTCCGAGCTGGGACAATCGATCCTGCCGGGCATCAATGGGACGTACGACCGGGTGACCTGCAACACCAAGATGTCGCGCGACGTCGAGAAGGCCGCCAAGGCGATGGCGGCGAGCGATGAAGAAGGCGATGCCCTGGCCTCGACGATGAACGCCTTCGAAGAGGCAGTCCTGGCGATGCCGCAGGGCGAGGGAGATGGCCAGTTCGGGGTCAAGTACTGCCGGATGTGCGAGCTGAGCTGCCCGGTGGGCCGGCACCCCAAGACCCGCTGAACCGGGAAGCGCGGCCGGTTAGGCGGCAGGGCCGTGCCGGGCGTCAAAGGTCTTCGGGGCGGAGTCCGCTGTGCTTGGCCAGGCGCGTAAGCATCCGCGGCCCGATCTCCTCGCTATCGTGAAACGCGAAGACCAGATCGGGCCAATCGCGACGGGCGAGGATCCTGTGTGATCCCGTCTGACGCTTGACGACCCATCCGGCGCGCAGCAGCGCCGCCAGCACGACGCGGGCACGCGTGCTGGGCCATTTGGCTCATGCAGCCTTGAAGGCGATCTCGAGAAAGGCGGCGTCGGCCTCGTCGTTCTCCAGGCGGTCCGCTACGACGCGCAGGGCGAGCGCCTGCACGCGCGCGATCGCCTCGTCATCCGTGGCCCCGTAGGCGAGGACGCCGGGCAGCTCGACCACCTCCGCGAGCCAGCGCCCATCCGACTCGCGCTCGACTTCGATCCTGAAGACGACCGACATGAGTGTCCTCCGCCGTTTGCTGTGCCCCGATAGTACGACGTCCGCGACCTTTCCGGGTAGCGTCGCCGCGGTTGTGAACCGCCACGGTTCAGATCTCCGCAGTGGTGGACCCCAGTGGACGGCTTTCGGACCTTCGCCACGACCTCATGGCGTTGTTCGACGCCCTGTAGCGCGTGAGCACGAGCTAGCAGTCGCAGCTCGGTTCGCTGCCGGTGAGCCACCCGTGGATGATCGCCTGAGCGCAGCCCACGCCGGGCTCGACGCCGATGGCGCCGGGGACGCAGTTGAGGGCGCAGGCGCCGCATTCCATACAGGCACCCCGGTCGACGAGCGCGGCGCGGCCGTCTGCGATGGCGAAGACGGCGTGCGGGCAGACGGCGACGCACAGCCCGCAGCCATTGCAGAGCGCGGCGTCCAGCTCGAGAGTGATGGCCTCTTCGATGTAGCGCAGCGGTGACATCGCTCTCACCTTCCCAGTCTGTCGGCCAGCCAGGCGCCGACTGCCACGGCAGCTGCGGCGCCTTGCCAGGGTAGCGCCCGGCGCATCTCGAGCTCGACGCCGGAGGGCGAGGTGATCGGCGAGGAGCCGGTGAAGTTCATGGCCGCGTAGGAGGACACGGCGGGGACGCCCGCAAGCAGCGCGAGCTTGGCGGCGGGCGAGAGGCGGCGCCCGAGCGTCGCCGTGGCGGCCGTTGCCAGGACTCCTCCGGCCACGGCGCCCTTCAATGAGAAGGCGCGGCCGGGCAGCCACGGAAGGGCGAGGGGCGTCACGCCGCCGCCGGCCAGCAAAGCGAGCGCTCCGGCGCCGATGATCGGGGCGCCCCGGCGCAGCGCTCGGCCCAGCGAGACTCCGTCCGCACCTACGGACGAGGCCGCAAGGATGCCACCGCAGGCCAGCAGCACGCGGCGATCCCAGGCGAAACGGAGCTCCGCAGGCGCCAGCACGGCACGGTCGCGCAGGTCGAAGGTGACCTTGCGCATCTCCGCGTCGGCCTTCATGCCGGCGGTGAGGAACCCCGGCAGGTCGGCGACGCGCACCGGGCCGAACACTGCCCGAAAGCCGCACGCCGCCTTGACCTTGTGGGCCGCGACTCCGGGCGCCGAGAGCTGCGGGAGGATGAGCCGCCGGTGTTCCACGACCTCGCCCAGGCGCGTCTCCACGACCATGCGCGCGACCTCCTCCGCGGAGAAGGTGCCCTTGCCGGCGGCGCACCAGACGTTGATGCCGCGCGTGTCGACGACCAGCAGCCAGGCGTCGAGCTCGTCCAGCGACGAGCGCACTTCATCAATGGTCAACTTGTAGTTGCCCGTGACGAGCACCGGGGAGGTCGATGAAGGCGCCCCCAGGGCGTAGAGACCGGGCTTCACCCGGTAGTCGTCGCGGCCGAAACCCCAGCGCATGCGCCAGGTGCCGAGGCGATCCGCGGAGGTGAGGTCGCGGGACACGCGCGGGACAGGTCCAACCGGCGTTTCCACGGCGCCCGAGACGTAGGCCGCCGGGCCATAGGGATAGTCGGCGGGAGGCGCAGGCGGGGCGCCGCAGCAGGCGCTCTGCGTCTCCGCCGGCTCTTCCGGCTTCGGCGCGCCACAGCAGGCGCTCTGCTTCTCCGCCGGCGCCGACTCGACCGCGCCGCAGCACGAGCCACCGGGCTTGGGCGCTGGGCCGCAGCAACTCGGTGCGGAAGCCGGTCGCTCGCCGCCTGTCATCGCGCCTCGCGCCTCTTCCGTCATGGCCCTCCCCTCTCTCGCGCTCACGATGCGCTGCGCCGCGCCGGCTTGGCCACGGCGGTCGCGCAGGCGCTCTCGGTCCGGTCCAGATCCGGCGGCGCGCTGCGCAGACGCGCGACACACGCCGTGAAGCCCTCCAGATCGCGGTCGAAGCGCGCCCGGTCGATCGAGTAGTACGTGCGCGCACCCTCACCGCGCATGGTCACGAGCCCGGCGTCTCGCAGCAGGGCCAGATGGTGCGAGACCAGCGGCTGGCTCACGTCGAGCGGCCCCGTCATCTCGCAGACGCAGCGCTCACCGCCGAGCAGGAACTCGATGATCTGCGCCCGCGTCGGGTTACAGAACGCCTTGAAGAACGGGACGAACTCGACGATGCTGCCGGCTTCTGCGGAGTCCTTGGCGATCTTCATGTCAGCTCCTCGGTGGGTCGCAGGCGACCTCAGCGACGCCGGCGGCCACCGCCGCCGGCACCGGGTCGTCCGTCATGCCCCAGTACTTGCGCCCCATCCAGAGGGCGACGTTGACGAGCCCGATCATCACCGGCACCTCGATCAGCGGCCCGATCACGGCGGCGAACGCCACACCGGAGCCGATGCCGAACACGGCGATGCTCACGGCGATCGCCAGCTCGAAGTTGTTGCTCGCCGCGGTGAACGAGAGGGTCGCCGTCTTCGAGTAGTCGGCGCCGATCTTGCGCCCCATGAAGAAGCTCACGAAGAACATGATCACGAAGTAGCACAGCAGCGGGATGGCGATGCGCACCACGTCGAGCGGCAGCTTGACGATGAGGTGGCCCTTGAGACTGAACATCACGAGGATCGTGAACAGCAGGGCGATGAGCGTGAGCGGGCTGATGCGCGGGATGAACTCCTGCTCGTACCACTCGCGCCCCTTGTACTTGAGCCCGAGGTAGCGCGTCAGCATTCCAGCGAGGAACGGGATCCCGAGGTAGATGAAGACGCTCTTGGCGATCTGGCCGATGGAGACGCCGACGGCGACGCCGTGGAGGCCGAAGAGCGGCGGCAGCTTGGTCACGAAGATCCAGGCGAAGAGGCTGAAGAACACGACCTGGAAGACCGCATTGAAGGCGACAAGCCCGGCGGCGTACTCCGTGTCGCCCCTGGCGAGCTGGTTCCACACGATCACCATGGCGATGCAGCGCGCCAGGCCGATGATGATGAGGCCGACCATGTACTGCGGGTAGTTGTGCAGGAAGATGATGGCGAGAAAGAACATCAGCAGAGGGCCGATCACCCAGTTCTGCACCAGGCTGAGCCCGAGGATCTTGTAGTCGCGAAAGACGTCGCCGAGCTCCTCGTACTTCACCCTGGCGAGCGGCGGATACATCATCACGATGAGCCCGATGGCGATGGGGATGTTGGTCGTGCCCACCGACCACTTCTGGATGAACGCGGGCAGCCCGCTGAACGCCCAGCCGAGGCCGACCCCGGCGAACATGGCGAGGAAGATCCACAGCGTCAGGTAGCGGTCGAGAAACGAGAGTCGCTTGATCGTGCCTTCGGCCATCTTGGCTTCTCCTCGAGGTGTGGTCAGGTCGCCGGGCCGGGCGCCCGTCACCGCGAAGTTTACATTGACGAATGTTTATGGTCAACGTAGATTGATATAAAGGGAACGACATACGGACAGGACGACCTTGAGCACTCGACGCAGAAGGCAGGGCCAGTGAAGACGATCGAGATCGACGAGCCGTTCGCGGTCTTCTCCGACGTGCACGGCAACCTCCCGGGGCTGGAGGCGATCCTCGCCGACATCGAGCGCCGGGGCATCGCGCAGACGCTGTCCCTGGGCGACCTCGTGGGCTACGGCCCTTCACCGAACGACGTCTCCCTGCTTGTGCGCGACTCCGGCATCCCGTCGCTCATGGGCAACTACGACCAGGGCATCGGGTTCGAGACCGGCGACTGCGGCTGCGTGTACAAGACCGACGAGCAGCGCGCCGAGGGCGCCGCGTCACTGGCGTGGACCCAGGACGCCGTCAGCGACGAGGTCAAAGCCTACTTGCGCACGCTCGACGACCACTTCCTGTTGAAGACTCCTGCCGGCGAGATCCTCGCCGTGCACGGCAGCCCGCGGCGCATCAACGAGTACCTCTTCGAGGACCGACCCGCCTCTGCCATGGAACGCATGGCCCGCGAGTTCCCGTACCCGGCCATCCTCTTCGGGCACACGCACGTGCCCTATGCCCGACCGGTCGGCGAGACCGCCTTCGTCAACGTCGGCAGTGGCGGGCGCCCCAAGGACGGCGACTGGCGCGTCTGCTACGCGATCGTTGACTCAGCCAGGCTGGGCGACGACGAGGGCTTCGTCGAGTTCGTACGCGTGCCCTACGACTACGACAGGCTACTTCGAGAATTGGCCGAGACGCCGCTCATCACCACCTTCGCTGGTCCGGCGGCGTAGACCCCGAGGCGGGATCGACCTGCGCCGGCAGGCGCGCACGACTTGAAGGAGCACGGTAACGACCAAGCAACAGGACGCGCGCGCCGCGGTGAGTGAGGACGTGACGCTGCACCAAGCCGGGAAAGCCGCCCAATCCAAGGCCGACTGGCAACGCGGGCCTGATCGCATCGCCTTACCCTGCCGCTACTCGATACCGATCGGAGACAGCCATGAGCAAGACGAAGGTGCTCTTCCTCTGCACCGGCAACACGGCCCGCAGCCAGATGGCAGAAGCATTCCTGCGCGCCTATGCCGGTGACCACTTCGATGTCCACAGCGCTGGGCTGAAGCCGCGGGAGATCGACCCGCTGACGATCCGCGTCATGGCCGAACGCGGCTTTGACCTGGCCGGACAGCGCGCCAAAGGGCTCGACGAATACCTCGGCAAGGTGCACTTCGGCTACCTCGTGACGGTGTCAGCGGGCTCAGGAGGAGTGCCCCGTGTTTCCCTTCGTGCACGAACGCCTGTCCTGGCCGTTCGAGGACCCCACGAAGGTCGAAGGGAGTGAGGAAGTGCGGCTCGAGGCGTTCCGCCGCGTGCGAGACGAGATCGACGAACGTATCCGCCATTGGGTTGTGGACGACCTGCACCTGCCAGTCCAAGTGCCCTCCGAGCCGAAGTCGTGAAAGCCAAGGCACTAGCGACCGGGTAGGCGACCGGACAGCGGAAGTGCTTCGTCTACAGGGATGACGTTGTGCTTGTGGCAACGTTGGTGGACCTGAGTGGACAGCTTTCGAACCTTCGATGCGAGCTGATACGCCTGTTCGATGCCTGGCCCGGTGCCCCAACCGGAATCGAACAGGCGGTCCGAGGTCGTCCATCCGGCGACGTCGTCCTGCGTCGGCTGTTCTAGCCTGTATGCAGGTATTTCCCCGGTCGACCCATGGGGTCTGGTGGGGCACCATGACCCGCGTCGGACGGCGTTGGCTCGAGTCGGGAGTACGAGTGAAGTGCGACTGACGATCAGGCATCGCCTCGGGAGTCTGGGGACGAGCTTGGTGCAAAGCCCGCCCGAAGCGCTGCTCTTCTCACGAGTAGCCAGAGCGCTTCCAAGCACAAGGCTCTCCTGGAGCTCGGCTGTCTCACTGTGGGCCGGCTGGAGGCCGGCGTCAGATCGATGGGCGCCTCCCAAAAGCGCCGGCGCGGCTTATGCATCGGCGCCTATTCATGACTATTTAGATTCATTTACTTGACAGTGAACTAGGCGCCGTCTACGGTTCAACCAAGTCAACCGGTCAGGAGACATGATTATGCTTGGACAAGCAGCTGTGCGAGAGCGCCCCACGTCGACGCGTACCGACGTGGAGGCGTATCTCGCCGATCACGGCATCCACACGGTGATCGCCGCGTTCGCGGACTATCCGGGAGTCGTACGCGGCAAGCGCGTGCCGACTGCCCACTTCCTCAAGAGCCTCGAGACCGGCCCGGCGTTCTGCAAGGCAGTGCTGGGATGGGACGTCCAGGGCGGGCTGCTCACCGACATCCCGTGGGCGAGCTTCGACTCTGGATATCCGGACTTCTACGCGCGCCCAGACCTGACATCGCTGCGGCTGGCTCCGTGGCACGAGGGGACCGCGTTCGTCCTCTCCGACCTGTACACCGAGCACGGCGAGATCGTCGCGGCCGCTCCTCGCCTCGTCCTCAAGAGAGTCATCGAGTCGGTCGTTGCGGCCGGCTACAGGCCAAAGGTCGGCGCGGAGCTCGAGTTCTACCTGACGGACGATGAGCGCCGGCCGGTGTATGACGACGTCCAGTGCTACTCGGTCGAACACGGGACCCGCGTCGAAGGCGTGCTCGGCGATGTCCGGGCCGCTCTCCACAAGGCCGGTGTAGAGGTCGAAGCCGCCGGTACCGAGTATGGACCGGCCCAGGCCGAGATCACGCTGGCCTACGGGGACGCGCTCGAGGTCGCGGACACGACCGTGTTCTTCAAGTCCGCGGTCCGCGAGATCGCGCGAGCGCACGGACTGCGCGCGACCTTCATGGCCAAGCCGCTTGAAGCCGAGTCGGGCAACGGGTTTCACCTCCACCAGAGCCTGTGGACTCCCGATGGTGAGAACAACGTCTTCGCGGACGCCGGCGATCTGGCGCTGTCCTACATCGCCGGCCTGCTCGAGACTGCGGGCGAGTTCCAGCTGATGGCTGCGCCCACCGTGAACTCCTACAAGCGCATCCGCAAGCAGTCGTTCGCGCCGACGAACGCCACCTGGGGCGTCGACAATCGGACAGCGGCGACGCGAGCATTCCTTGGCCTGGGGAGCGCCAGCCGCATCGAGCAGCGCACCGGAGCCGCCGACGCCAATCCGTACCTGCTGATCGCAGCGAATCTCGCCGGCGGCCTGCTCGGCATCACAGGCGGGCTCCAGGCGCCCGCGCCCGTCGGCTTCGACGCATCCGATCTCGATGCACCCGCCCTTCCGCGCAGCCTGCGCGAAGCGGTCGAACTCTTCTCGCGCTCGGAGCTCGCCAGAGACACATTCGGCGCCGACTTCCATCACGCGTATTCCAGCCTGGGGAAGCATGAGCTCGCGGCTTGGGACCTCGCCGTGACCGATTGGGAACGCGACCGCTACTTCGACCTCGCGTAGGGCTGCGAGATGACCTACATCGACGACCGGCAGCCGCCGAAGCGCGAGGACCGCCTGGGTACCTGCACCGCCTTCGGCGGTGAGCTCTGCGGGCTCAAGAAGCGCTTCGGCGGCGGCTGCTCGATGGTGGACAACGAGCGCGCTTTCAGGCAGGGCTCGATCTGCCAGATGATCCCCGCGATCGCGATCCTCGCGACGTTGCCCGACACCGTGGTGATCATGCACGGAGCGGTGGGGTGCGGCGGATCGAACCACACGTATCAGGCGGCAACGCGGTCTCGCCAGATGCTGGCCACCGACAATCCGCGCGGGGTCCAGTGGGTGTCCACGGCGCTCGGCGAGACGGACGTGGTCAACGGCGGCGAGCAGAAGCTGCGCGGCGCGATCCTCGACGCAGATGCGCGGTACCGCCCCGCCGCGATCTTCGTGGTGAGCACCTGCACACCGAGCGTGATCGGGGACGACGTGGACGGCGTCATCGACGCCGTGCGCGACAGCGTCGCCGCCAGGATCGTCCCGGTCCACTGCGAGGGCTTCAAGACGAAGGTCATGGCGACGGCCTACGACGCCGTCTACCACGGCGTCGCGCGGACGCTCATGGATCAGCTCGAGGAGCCCGAGTACTCCAGCATCGACTCGACGCTGGAGCGCGAGGCCGAGCGGCTCCGGCGTTCACGCCTCGTCAATCTCCTCAACGTCTCCTCGATGGGCGATGACGACGAGGCCGAGCTCTCGCGTCTTCTGCGCAGCCTCGGCCTGGAGGTGAACATCTACCCCTGCTTCGCGCAGCCGGAGAACATCCGCTACGCGGCGGAGGCGGCGCTCTCGGTATCCACGTGCCCGACGCACGACGACTACTTCGTGAGCTTCCTAAAGGACACGTTCGACGTGCCCTACGTCCTCCAGCACATGCCGCTGGGGATCGCCAACACGAGCGACTGGGTGCGGGGCGCGGCCGCGGCCCTCGGCCTTGAGGCCATTGCGGAGAGGTTGATCGAGCGGGAGGTCGCCGAGCTCCAGACGGCGCTCGAGCCCATCCGGGCGAAGCTCGCCGGCAAGACCGCGGTCGTCTCGGCCGGCGAGGTACGCACGCTGTCGTTCGCGACGCTCTTGCACGAACTCGGCATGCGGACGCTCGCCGTGCGCCCCTATCACTACGACGAGTTTGGGGCGCCAGCGGCCGAGAGGCTGGTCGAGGTAGACCCGTCGCTCACGGTCAATGTCGCCACGATGCAGCCCTACGAAGCGGTCAACATCGTCGAGCGCACGCGGCCGGACATCTACATCGGGCACAACGCCGACAGCGTGTGGGCGGCGAAGCTCGGTGTGCCGTGCCTCCCTGTGTACGGCGGCCCCAACACCTACATGGGCTACCAGGGCGTCTACGACATCGCGCGGAGACTGGCCCGCAAGCTGGCCAACCCGTCCTTCAACCGACGCCTCGCCGAGCACGTGCGTTCGCCCTACGAGCGGGCGTGGCTGGACGCGGACCCGTTCTCGCTCGTCGTGCAGGAGGAGTGCGCCGATGTCTAGCCGCTGCTCGATCGAACGCCCTCGGGGCTTCTGCGCCCTCGGCGGTGCGTCCCTGGCGGTCGGCGCGATCCCCGGCGCCGTGCCCATCATGCACACGGCCGTCGGCTGCGGCGGGTCGATCTACTGGACGCAGCTCGGCGCCACCGGCTACCTGGGCGCCGGCTACGTCGGCGGGATGGCCGTGCCCAGCTCCAACGTGTGCGAGAAGGACGTCATCTTCGGCGGGGCCGAGCGCCTGACGGAGCAGGTGGAGCACACTCTGCGCATCGTCAAAGGCGAGCTCTACGTCATCGTCACCGGTTGCATGACGGACATCATCGGGGATGACATCGACTCCGTGGCGCGCGAGTTCCAAGACCAGGCGCGCATCATCGCGGTCGAGACCGGTGGATTCCGCGGTGACGGCTACGTGGGCTACGACCTGGTGCTCCGTGGACTCTTCCGCGACTTCGTGCGGCACGGCGAGGAGACCCAGGGCGACCTCGTGAACGTCTGGGGCATCGTGCCGGGGCAGGACGCGTTCTGGCGCGGGAACCTCGACCGGGTGAGGGACCTGCTCGAGTCCCTGGGCCTGCGCGTGAACACGTTCTTCACCGCGCAGGACTCAGTCGGATCGCTGGAGACCTCATCAGCCGCCGCGCTCAACGTCGTGGTCTCGCAGAGCTACGGCCTGGAGGCCGCGGCCGTCTTCGAGGAGGAACACGGCGTCCCGTCCCTGGCGACGCAGTTCCCCATTGGGCCGACGGCCACGGCGGAGTTCCTCCGGTCCGTCGGCGCAGAGCTCGACGTCAGCCCTCGCACGATCGAGGCGGCCGTGGCGGCCGGCACCGACCGCTACTACCGCTACGTCGAGCGCGTCGCAGACGGCTACAACGATCTCGACTTCCAGCGCTACGCGGTGGTCGTCGGCGACGCCAACTACGCGCCGGCCTTGACACGCTTCCTGGCCGACGACCTCGGCTGGCTGCCGGAACTGACCGTCGTGACCGACCCTATCGACGACGAGGACATCCGCCGGAACGTGGTGGCTCCTCTCGCGACTCTGGAGTCGGGCCTCACGCCGCACGTTGTGTGGGAGACCAACACGACGGACGTGGGCCGTCATCTCATCGAGCTCAAAGGGGCCAGAAACGGCGACCGCTACTTCGACTCGTTCAGCCCGGCCTTCGTCGTCGGGAGTTCACACGAACGAGAGCTGGCCAGGAACATCGGCGCGGGGCACCTCACGGTCGCCTACCCGGTCGCCGACAGGGTCGTCCTCGACCGCGGCTACGCGGGGTTCGACGGCAGCCTCAGTCTCATCGAGGACCTGCTGTCCGTGCTGGTGAAGGAGCGATGAGCCCCTTCCCGGGAAGCCCCAAGCTCGGTCGCAAGCCTCCGGACGAGAGGGGGTGACTCATGGACCCCGACTGTGACATGCGCATTCAGGATCATCCGACGCCCTGCGTCAGAGACTAAGGAGACTCACGGAATGAGCGCAACGCAGACCGCGACCCCAGGTCGCAGCATCTCAGGACTCAAGCCCGACTGCCTCAGCCCCATCGAAGTGCTCGGCCAGTCGATCGCGAACATCGCGCCGAGCGCTACGCCGGCCCTCGTGATCCCGCTCGTGTTCGCGACGGCGGGCAACGGCACGTGGCTGGCCTACGCGTTCGGCACCATCGCGATCCTCTTCGTGGCGGCCAGCCTCAACCAGTTCACCAAGCGCTCGGCCTCGCCCGGTTCGCTGTACGCGTTCATCGCGCGGGGCCTGGGACCGGGCGCCGGTGTGGTGACCGGCTGGGCGCTCGTGCTCGCCTACCTGCTCACCGGTTCGGCGGTCCTGTGCGGATTCGCCAACTACGCCGACGTGTTACTCAAGTACGGGCACATCAACATCCCGACGCCGATCCTGCTGCTCGTCGGCATCGCGGCCGCGTGGTTCATCAGCTACCGGGACATCAAGCTCTCCGCCCGGCTCATGCTGCTCATGGAGGGTGTGTCGCTCACGCTCATCGCGGTCTTGGCCGTGGTAGTGCTGGTGGAGAACCACTTCAAGGTCGATCTGGCCCAATTCAAGCTCACGGGAGTGAGCGCGAACAGCATCCGCATCGGTCTTGTGCTCGCCTTCTTCAGCTTCGTCGGCTTCGAGAGCGCGGCATCACTCGGCGACGAGGCGCGCAAGCCGCTCAGGACCATCCCGCGCGCCCTGCTCATCAGCGCCGCGTCGATCGGCGTGTTCTTCGTCGTGATGTCCTACACCGAGGTGCTCGGCTTTCTCCACTCGACCACGCCTCTCAATGAGGCCCAGGCACCTCTCACGGACCTCGCCAACTTCGCAGGCGCCCGGTTCCTCGGCCCGCTGATCTCGATCGGCGCCCTGGTGAGCTTCTGGGCCTGCACGCTCGCCTGCATCAACGCCGGTGCCCGGATCCTGTTCTCGATGGGGCGTCACAACGTCTTCCCGGTCAGCGTCGGAGCGTCACACGCGAGCCATGAGACTCCGCACGTGGCCGTGACGCTCGTGGCGGTGCCTCTGGCCGTCGTTCCGCTCATCCTCATCCTGCTCCACCCATCGGGCTGGGCGATCGCCGACGGCGGCCTCTTTGCCATCTACGGCTGGGTCGGCACGATCGCCACCTTCGGCTTCCTGTTCGCCTACATGCTCGTGGCGATCGCGGCGCCGTTCTACCTGAGGCGCAGGCAGGAGCTGAAGGCACACCACATCGTGCTCGCGGTCCTGACGGTGGGCATCCTCGCCATCCCGATCGTGGGCAGCGTGTACCCGCTGCCGGCCGCGCCGTACGGCTACTTCCCGTTCATCTTCGCGGGATGGCTGGCGATCGGACTTGTCTGGTACCTGGTCCGTAAGTCGCGCTCGAGCGTCGTCGGGGACATCTCGGACGACCTCGACCGTGTGCACGCCCGCTTCGGGCCGGAGCCGGATCTGGAGTCCGCCGCCTAGGGGAGCGGCGTGCCACCAAGGCTCCCCGGCGGAGAACGAAAGGGAGCGACTCGCATCACGAGTCGCTCCCTTTCTGACGTACGAGGCCGGGGAGGTCAGGTGGCCATCATGCGCGCGACGGCCGCGACGTGGTCTATCCGAGGGCGTCGGCGGCGGCGCGGAGGTTGGCCGCCGGCGTGCGCGCGCCGATCCCACAGGCCGGAGAGACGATCTGCGCGCCGTGGCGCACGCAGCTTCGCGCGGCCTCCGCGATCGTCTCGCGGCGGCCGAACTCGAGCAGAGACGTGCTGAGATTCCCCATGAGGACCTTGGACGGCGCCGCACGGCGCAGGACGTCCAGGCGCACGGCGCTGTCCACGCTGACGACCGGTGCCGCCAGCTCCTCGAGCGTCTCGCCGAGGCATGTCGCGTCGCCGCACACATGCACGATCGTCGGCCTGTCGCGCCCGGCGAAGTGCCGCGTGACGTCGTCGATGTACGGCAGGGCGAAGTCGCGGAACGCCGACTTGCCGAGCAGCTCGCCGGTCGCGCTGGGGTCGGCGATGCACAGCACCTGCGCGCCGGCGTCGACGAGCGCGTCGCCGAACGAGAAGAGAGCGTCGGTGCAGAGCTCGAGCAGGCGGTGGGCGTCCGCCGGTGCCCTGCGAAGGGCGCGATAGAAGGTCATCGGCTCGATGAGCGACGTGGCCAGACTCACCGGGCCGGTGAGGCACACGACGACCGGCACTTCGTCGGCGCGCGCGGCGAGGGCGCGCACGGCGTCCGCGGTGACTTTGGCGCGGCCCGCAGCGGGGTCGAAGGAGATGAGCCTGTCGGTCTCCGCGAGGTCTTCCATGAGATAGTCGGCGACGCGCGGCTCTGTCTCGCGGCTGCCGAGGAAGACTTCGGCTCCGAGGCCTTCCGCTTCGATGGTCATGCAGAACGGAAGGCCGATGTTGTCGAAACCGGTAGCCTCCTGGGCCGTGGCGGCCAGCCGCGCCATGAGCTCCGCGTCCGTGTGCGCCGATGGCCATTCGGCCGCGCATGAGTCCATCGCGTCGACAACGGCCATGTTCATCATGCCCCCGGGGCACACGAACGGAGGCCGGTCGACAGGCTCCTGGTCCAGGGCGGCGCGAAGCCGCAGCCCTGGCTCGAGATCAAGCGTCATGGAGGGCCTCCAGGTCGGTCTCAGTGGTCAGAGCGGCCATACGTGCGCGCCGTCTCGACGAGGGCGTCGACGTTCTCCGGGCGAGCGTGTGGCGGGAGGCCGCACGCAGGCATGAGGACGTATCCGCCGGGATGGCGCAGGCCGCGTTCGAGCGCCCTGCGCGCGGCGGCCACGACTTCCTCCGGCGAGCCGTCCTGGAGCAGGGTCGTCGGCACATTGCCGCCGACGATGCACCCGTCGCCGAAGTAGCTGCCCACCTCCAGCAGGTCCATCTCCGCGCCGATGCTGAACGCGGGCCTCTCGGGCAGAGGGACGGCGTCTCGCCAGAGGTGCAGGTTGCGAGAGTGGTCGCCGCACAAGTGGATGACCCAGGAGGTGATGCCCCTCTGGATCAGCTCCTCGTGGATGCGGACCTCCCGAGCAAGCGTGAAGCGCTCGAACACGGCAGGGCTGACGAGCGCGTGAGACTCCGTCGGGAATGCTTCGAAGACCGTGCATTCAGCGGCGCCGAAGTCGTCGAGGAACGCGTCCGCGACGCGGAGGATGTAGTCGGTGATCTTGTCGAGGAGCAGGTCGACGGTCGCCGGTTCGCGGCGGATCCAGCGGAGGAGGCGCTCCGCGCCGACCATCTGGACGGCCTCGAAGAGGGGCGACCCGCCGGTGATGCAGGGCGCCACGCTGTCGCCCCACGCGAGCTGGGCAAATTCGAGGGTGCGGCGAGCCGCCGGCGCCCGCCGCGGGTCCGGCACCTGGAGGGCCTCGACCTCCTGCGGCGACTCGGCGGCGTGGCGGGACACGTAGGGGAAGCCGCCCCGGCGTCCGCTGGGGAAGGCGATCTCCCCGCCGAAGTCCCATGTGGCCCATCCGGGCATCGCGTAGGCGGGCGTGCCGTCCCAGCCGTGGCGAGCGGCAGCCTTCATCTGGCAGCTCAGGGCCACGGAGGGGTCGAGGTAGTAGTCCTCGAAGCTGACGCCCGCCTGGACTGCGGTGTAGGCGCTCGCGAAGGCGTTGACGGGCGCACGGTCGACAGGCTCGCCGGCCATCAAGCGGCGCATGCGCTCACCTGATGTCAGAGTGTCCGCAACGGGGCTCACACCGGCACTCCGCACAGCTCGCGCGCGGCTTCGACCGCCTTGGACGCGTTGACACCGTAGCCGTCGGCGCCGATGTGGCGCGAGAAGGCCGGAGTCACGGGTCCACCTCCCACAAGCACTGCGAAGCGGTCGCGGACGCCGCGCTCCTCAAGCAGCTTGACCAGGTCGCCCATCGAGTCGAGCGTCGTCGTCATCAGCGTCGACAGGCAGATGAGCCGTGCATCCGTCTCAAGGGCGCGGTCCACAAAGCGCTCCAGCGGCAC
>Ga0316226_1002459_pt1 | contig 17344 bp, 12 predicted proteins | sample TBH18017metaG_FD_206009 | JGI IMG/M metagenome (GOLD analysis project Ga0316226, IMG submission 206009) | Freshwater microbial communities from Trout Bog Lake, Wisconsin, USA - TBH18017 | ecosystem: Environmental > Aquatic > Freshwater > Lake > Hypolimnion/Profundal zone | place: USA: Wisconsin... | reverse complement strand
ACTTCAATCACACTCAACGCAGGAAATGTATTGTTGGGTTGATGTGTGTCTGAAATATTCTCACTTAATTTATCAAGAATAAAAAAGTTGGCCTTCCCCTTTTTATTGGCATCCAATAAATGAACGGCCTGCAAACCTTCTGCTAATGTATTGACAACATAATAGTTCAGATAAGGTTCCAGTACATTTTCAACAGCAGTCCTGTATTCTTCTTTTACATAAATGATATCTGAAAGAATGGGTGCAGTATGATTCCAATCCGGATTCTTGTGCAAGAACTTTACACTTTCAGGATACCCCTCCATAGAATCTATCAAACTCTTCAGCAAATCGTGTTCGTTTCGTTTTGCATCCAACTTTCTTGTTTCTTCTGCTAACTGATTCCTTAAAGCTTCTAATTGCTGTTGCGTTTCTAATATCTGTTCTTTGGTCCTTTCATGATGCTCTTGCAATTGTTGCAGGTCAATTCTTTTGCTGTCCAGTAATTGTTCCTTTTCCAGCAATTCAATACCTAATTGTTCTATCTGTTGTGTTCTGTTTTGTTTTTCATCAAGCAATTGTGTTTGTGCTCTTTGCAGATTTTGAATAGATGTATCTGCAACCGCCACTTTCTTTTCTGCATCGAACTGACTGCGTTGAATTTGTTGATGCTGATTTCTAAGATCATCAACAGCAGTTCTTTTATCATCAAAGATTTGTCGCTTGTCTTCTACTGCAAATTTCGCTGCATCCAACTGGGCCTGAATTTCCTGTAACTTATTTTCTTCTTCGGCAACCTGCAATTGGCTGAACTGGATAGAATCATCGATCCCTTTTAATTGCCCTTCTGCTTTTTGTAAAAAGTCTTTTAAACTGGTTTCCTTCTCTGTTAAATAATGTAATTTTTGAGTGGCGAGATTCTTGTCATTCTCTTTACTGCGCAAGTTTTGCAGCAGATCGTTGAATTCGTGCTGCATACTTTGTAACGCACGTTCCTTCTCAATAAAATCAACTTTCTCTTTTTCTATTGCAGCATCCTCATTAGCAATCTCTGCTTCCAACTGAACTCTTTTATTTGTTTCAAGTTCCTGCTGTTCATTTAATTCTTTGTAAGCAATATTAAACCCTTCCAGCGCTGCTTTTGCCAACTCAACCGCTATCTCTTTGTACTCTTTTTTTATTTCAAAATACTTCTCTGCTTTCTTTGCCTGATTCTCTAATGTCTTTAATTGATTGTTTATTTCAAACAACAGATCTTCAATACGTGCCAGATCCTGCTCTGTGGCGTCTAACTTATTCTTTGCTTCTTTTTTTCTTGTTTTATAAATGGTGATACCTGCCGCCTGTTCCAGCATTCTGCGCCTGCTGTTTTCTTTATCCTTGATGATATCGTCCACCATTCCCAATTCAATGATGGCATAACTGTCGTTACTTACACCGGTATCCAAAAATAAATTATGAATATCTTTTAAACGACATTGCACATCATTCAAACGATATTCGCTTTCACCATTTTTATAAAAACGTCTGGTAACAGTTACTGTACTGAATTCAGTCGGCAATAAGTTTCTGGTATTTTCAAACGTAAGGCTTACTTCAGCCAAACCGCTGGGGCTTCTGGTTTTAGATCCGTTAAATACTAATGCATCCAAATTCTCACTTCGTAAAGCAGAAATTTTTTGTTCACCAATCACCCAACGTATACTGTCAATGATATTGCTTTTACCGCAACCGTTCGGGCCAATGATGCCCGTAATTCCTTCATCGAAACTAACTACTGTCTTATCGGCAAAACTTTTGAAACCTTTGATCTCTAAGGACTTTAATCGCACTTTCTACATCTTTTTAGTACCTGCGAACATACACAATTGAAAGTAGAAAAAAGAAAATAAAGCGATTGTTGTGGAGAAGTAGTGAGAAAATTATGAAACCAAGCAGCAGTAAGGCTTTTCAGCATTGATTGCGTCGTTCCAAAGGAATCACTTTGGGGCACTCTTGTACGTGCTGATTCTTTATTCAGCTGTTTTGAAAATCATTCTCATTAACTACATTCGTTTACTCATTTTAATGCAAAACAAAGACTACTATCAAATATTACAGGTTTCACCAAATGCTTCTCCCGAAGAGATCAGAAAATCGTTTCGCAAATTGGCATTGCTGTATCATCCCGATAAAAATAACGGCGACAACTTAGCTGAAGAACGATTCAAAGAGATAAGGGAAGCTTATGAGATTTTATCCAATACAAGGAAAAGGCAGGATTATCATTATAAAAGATTTGCATCATCCTACCAATATAAAATAATTACGCCTGATATTATTTTGCAACAATGCATTGATCTTAAAAAATTCATTTCTGTCATTCATCACAGTTATATTGATTTCGATATGTTCACTGCACAAATTCAGGATATCTTATCTGCGCAAAGTTTAGATGTGCTGCAAAAAAATAATGATCCTGTTTTAAATAACAAGATCATTCAACTGATATTGCATTCCTGCAAGCCGCTACCTTATCGGCAATTTTTATTAATAGCTCCTCTGTTGATTTCCATTTCAAATGTTGAGAAAAATATAGCTGAAATTGAAACTATTAATCAGCATAAAAAAAGAGTTCATTATTTCGAAAAATATAAACTCCTTATCGCAATTTTAATGGCAGCAATAATTTGTGTACTTATTTATTCTACAACAAAATAATTATTTGCCGAATACTTTCTTGAGAAGGTCTGTTGTTTGCGCAGCAGGGTTCTTTCGGATCTTTTGTTCCTCCAATGCCACCTGATAAAATATGCCTGATAAGGCTTTTTCGGTAACATAAGCATTCAGATCAGTGTTTACTTTTTTTACAAAAGGAACTTTATTGTAAGCAGAAAAAGCAGTGTTCCAGTATTGGGTAGCATCCACTTTGCTCAATGATTGTTTAATGATCGGGTTGAATGCATTTGTTAAAGATGCATTTGTTTTTTTACGCAGATAAGATGTTGCAGCAGAATCACCGCCGCTCAATATTCCTTCGGCATCCTGAATACTCATTTGCTTAATGGCATCAACAAAAATAGGTGCTGCACTCTTTGCAGCATCTTCTGCTGCACGGTTCATAGACAAAATCGCTTCATCTACCTGAGTGCCCAAACCCATATCCCGTAAGGTTTTTTCAGCTTTTACAGCTTCAGGCGGTAATAATATTTTAACCGCCGCATTTTTAAAAAAACCATCTGTTGCAGAAAGTTGGGCAGTTCCTTTTTGAACACCCACATTCAATGCTTCTTTTAATCCGTTCCCTATTTCATCGGAACTTAATCCGTTTTTGCTGACTGAATTAACCAATCCTTTCAGGTCCTGAGATTCAGAAACCGTAAATGAAATAAGAAAAACGAACAGATAAAAAATTTTCATAGCATTAAATTTTAAATGAAATTAGAACAGCAAGTTCTATTGATAAGTTAAATCTGTTAAAAGCAAAAAGGCTGCCAATAAGGGCAGCCTTTAAGAATTAATATATTGAATCAACTATTGATTAACATAATAAGCCAATGACCTTGCTGTTGTTCCTGTTGTGAGTGTACCATCACCTTTATAATAAATAGTGTAGTTCCTGAAAAGTGGTGTAATAGCTAATTTGGCCAATACAACTCTTCCCGGAAGCAGAGGCGACCCTGATGCCGGAGTTCTTGTTACATACAAAGTATCCGGTACACTGATATTGGTACCTAATAATTGAAAAGTGGTAACTGAATCAACACCTATTTTACTCCACAAAGTTGTATTCCTTGAATAAGAAAAAATGTCAACAGTGCTAGTACCGGTGGTTGTTGTAGCAGAATCATTACCAACAGCATTAATGAATCTCAAATTATAATACCCTTGCAGTATCATCGGTGTGGAATCCCTTATGAAAATTTCTTTTTTCGGATTTCCTGTTAAAGCAGAATCCGTTAATAAGAAAGTATAAAATTGACCGGGGCTTACTGTCTTGGTGTACATTTTAAAAGCAAGTGAATCACCTGTCAATACACCGTTTGTAGAAAGCTTGATTTGCAAAACACCTGCCGGAACAGTTGCATAACCATATCCTGTGCCCAATACCGGAGCCATAGAAGTACCGCCAAAACTCAGGATCGGAGAATTTATTTTTGTACCGTTAACGATCACATTAAAAGCATCCGGAACATTGAACAGTTTTGCAAAACTTGGTGATGCATGTACAAATTTAAAATAAGCTGTTGACAAGCTATTGGGATCTGTCGTAGTATATCCTGCAATATAGTCGTTTGATTTAGTGCAGGAAGTATACACACCCATGGATACTGCTGCAATAAATATATATAAAATAACTTTTTTCATTCTCTTTTATTTTAAGATTATTAAGACTAAGGTTGAATATTCCAAGGTTGCGTTGTATGATAATCGCCAACTTGTGAACCGGTGGCATCTAAAGCTCCAACTAATTTTAGTGACGGAATATCGTACAAGAATTCAGAATTATATCTTGGTCTGCATATATACGCCAGTTTTCCATTATTACTTGGGAATAATCCCGGTGTTTGGCCTGCAGGAGGAGGTGTAAAATCTGCATACACTTGTTTACCTGTAACAAGATCTTTATCAAGATAATGGAAACGTCTCATATCTGTCCATGTTTCCTGAACACCCCAAGCATACAATGCGATATATTTTTGAAGCATGATATGTGTTAATGTTAAGTTACTGGCTGTTGCAGGAACTACATTTGGATTAGCCAAATAAGCAGCTTTAATGGCAGGTGTTATCAAAGAAGCAGTTGGAACATTGGTAGCATAATTATTGATCAGCATATCAAAGTTTAAACTGATGGCATTAGTATAAGCAGCTAAAGCTGTTGTCTTATCTCCTTTTCTGTATGCCGCTTCTGCTAATAAGAATTGCATTTCGGATGCCGTCATGATTGGGAATTCCGCTGCATTTCTGAAAATATATCGACAACCACTTTCATTCGCGGGTGTACCTGTTGTTGAATATAATCCGCCCCAGAAATTATTGGGTTTATCATTGGTTACAGTAATTTCTGCACCTCCGTTCCATGGTAAAATTCCTTTGAAAGTTCCGTTTGGATTTTCCTTCAAAATATAAGGCATTCTCGGATCAGCCACACCAACAAATGCTGTGCTGTTTAATCCATTCATTAAGTTAGCAATGTATTGACTTTGTCTGATCGTACCTACATTACCTCTGAATATTCCGAAGTAGTTATTTGAACCGGATAAACCGCCTGCAGCGAATTTACAAGTTGCATTATCTGCATTGGCAGTCATAGCAAGGTTCACATATTTAATGACAGAATCAGCAGAGTAAGTAGATTTATTGCTGATGTATGCATAAGACCTTGCCAAGACTCCGTAAACAAATTTTTTCCATTTATTTACATCCCCGCCATAAAAATAAGCATCACCCAAAGCAAAGTTTGCAGGGCTTACTGCACCATCGGTCCTGCTCAGATTAGCTAAAGCCTGAAAGCATGCTGCTCTGCAGGAATCGTAAGCTAATGATTGCGGGTCATAATCAAATTGCTGACGGCTTTGGTCAAAAGCCTCTTTTATAATAACTGCATTGTTATATTCATTGGCCATTTCTAACCAACCCCAACCTCTCAGTGCTTGTGCAGCACCTACATAATCCCACTTTCCTTGTCCGGCACCCCATTGTATAACCCTGTTCAAATTTTGACCCTGGCCAAAATAAAAGGCACCCCATAATTAACCAAGGTTATCACTAACAGCAACTGTTCCGGCCATCATATCGTAGTTGGAGGCGTTAGCTGAAGTTGTGGATGCTGCAGTATATGTATTGGTTCCCCAATACTGAATATATCTTCCGATCAATAATGCATCACCGGCTAAACCGTAAGCACTTCCGGATGCTGCACTGCTTCCGATGATACTTCCAATCAAGCTTGGAAAAATGCCTTCAATGGGCTCTACTGTTAATGCATTGGGATTCGCATAAGCGTCATCTAATTTTTTCTGGCAAGATGTGATGATAACGCTCACAACGCTTACAGAAAGAAATATTTTAATTAATTTATTTTTCATACCTAAATTATTTTGAATTTATTTTAAAGTTTAAAAGTTAGCTCGTAATCCAAAATTCAAACCGGCAGGTGTTGGCATGTTTCCATAATCGAAACCATAACCTCCAACGCCTTTGGAAAGACCTGTATTACCATTTGTTGCAGGATCTGCTCCTTTATAATTTGTAATTAATACAAGATCGCTACCTGTAACAAATATGCCAAATGATTTAATTCCTTTAATGGCTTTACTAACATTTGCGAAAGTGTAGCTGAGCGTAATATCTCTTAAACGAAGCCAATTCACATTCTTTTGAATAAACTCTTCTTCAGGCATACTTGTATAATAAGAACTCAAGTAGTAAGGTGTGATTGCAATCGTGTTTTTTGTAGGATTAGCAGTGTTTTGTAATCCGTCATTCAACACACCGCTTACCACTCTTGGAGTCATCCTGTCAGCAGTCCTTCCGGCTTTTCCGATATAGGTAAGATATTCTTCTGTACCGTTGAAAATATCGCCACCCACTTTCAAATCCCATAAGAAACTTAAATTCCAATTTTTATATCTGAATGTATTGATAGTACCTAAGGTAAAAGCAGGTGTTCTGTCACCTCTTACTAAGAAGTTTCCATCAACCACAGGAAGACCTGTACCCGGAGTAATCAATATTTGTCCGGCAGCATTTCTTAAATAACCATAACCTGTAATTGTTCCTGTAGATTGACCTCTATAAAGACCACCGCGGGCATTACCATATAACCATGTATCAGCAATATAGAACTCACCGGCAATAGATGCAGGCAATGATAATACTTTGCTCCACATGTGGTTAAAGTTGAAACGGATATTCCAGTCAAAGTCTTTTTTCCGGATAGCTGTGATATCCAGCGCAAGTTCAATACCCTGATTTCTGGTAGAAGATGCATTCAAAGTATTCAATATATACCCTGTTGCATAACTGGCCCTAAATCCCTGAACGATCTGATTATAGGCTAAAGTATTGTAATAAGATGCATCAACAGAAAGTCTGTTATTGAACATCTTTAATTCAGTACCTACTTCATATGTTTGTTGTCTTTCAGGTTCCAAATTCGGGTTATTGTTGTAAAAACCATAAGAATAAGCAGGAACCACAGAACTTGCATAGTTAGCACCAAACACAGATTGATTTAAATATGGATCCGGAAGCCTTGCCGTACTTGCCAATGAAGTTCTCAACTTTGCATAATTAAGTACACTTCCTTTTATTTGAGGGAAGAGGTCACTTAAAATAACACTTAAACTTCCCGCAGGATAATTATAATTTCTGAATTGTGAAGGGAAAACAGAAGCTCCTTCAAAACGATGGCTGTAAGTAAGATAAATAACGTCTTTGTAACCAATGGAAACTTCACCAAAGAAAGCACTCAGACGAGTGATATATTGGTTAGGCTGACCATACACGTTTCTGTTCAAACGAATACGTGTGTTTGGTGTTGTAATTAAACTATCCATCAGGTTTCCACCCAATGCATTGATTAAATTTAAATTATTTACCGGTACCCCGTTTTTAGTCATGCTACCATCAACTCCCAAAGGATTGTCAACCAATCCTGTTCCATAGCTCGCAAACATATCGGTTTGGTAATCCTGCCAAACATTACCCGCCATTGCCCTAACAGAAAAATCGTTGAATTTTTTATTGGCAGTTAAAGTGATGGTATGGTTGTAACCTTTATATGTTCTCCAGTAATTATCCAAAGATCCTCTTACAGAATAAGAAGCTGAACCGGAAGCAACACCTGCTGAAGATTGAGGATTCATGAACTCATAACCGTTTTGCGTATAAGTATCATATCCAAATCTTCCTGCAGCAGTTAACCAAGGAGTCAAGTAAAGGTTTACACCCAATGTTCCGATCCATCTTGAAACAACTTCACTGCTATGATTAAACTTGGCATTGAATAAAGGGTTATCAACACCTTCACCAATGCTTCCCGCAGTATAAATTTGTTTTCTGTTACCATTCGCATCCAAATAATTATTGATATCATAATTAGTAGGCCATGCAAAAAGATCCAGATAATATCCGCCTGCACCACGCAAAGGTTTTTCATTTACAGAATGTGTATATGAAATGGTTGGTGTTATTTCTAATAGTTTACCGATTTTAGTGGTATTGGCAATACGGAAATTTTGTTTCTCATAAGTATTATTTGGGATCACACCATCCTGATTAAAATAAGAACCAGATACTCTGAAGCTTGAAACTTTAGAACCGAAATCCAATCCCAAATTATGGGTTTGAGAAAATCCTGTTTTAAAGAAGCTATGAATATTATCATACATTTTCGTACCGGAACCATAGGCCGGCCCAAAATAACTGAATGCATTTGAAGAAGGCAGACCGTTACTTGTTCCCGGAGAATAATCATTATTTATCTGAGGGAAATGTGTGATCTCCTGAATACGGAATGCATTATCATAACTGATATTTATCTTATTGCCTTCAGTAGATCTTGTTTTTTTAGTGGTAATAACAATGGCACCTGAACTTGCTTGGCTACCATACAATGCCGTGGCCTCAGGGCCTTTTAATACGGTGATAGATTCTATATCATTGGGATTGATATCCGCAATACGGTTTGTATAATCATTACTTCTGTTTGGCCTGTCTGAAGCCAAGCCTAATTGAGAACCTCCGTTAGAGGTTTCATCCATGGTACTGTTATCAACGATCACACCATCTACTACAAATAAAGGCTGGTTACTTAATGTTAATGAGTTAAACCCTCTTAATATAATTTGTGAAGAGGCGCCTGCTATACCATTGGTTGGTGTGATAGTTACACCTGCAACACGTCCCTGTAAACTGTTCAAAAAGTTTTCTCTTTTTGTATCGGCGATTTCTTTACCGGATACCTTTTGAACAGAATAACCTAACTCACGTGGCTTACGTTTTATGTCCATCGCAACAACCACTACATCATTTAAATCTGCTGCCTGACCTTTTAGATTGACAGATATTTTTGCACCATTAACAGTGATCTTCTGTGGCGCATAACCTACATAAGTGATTGTTAATACCTGACCGGTTGAAGCTTTGATCGTAAAGCTACCATCATCTTTTGTTTGACTGATGATATTTGTTCCGGTAACTCTTATCGAAACACCCGCCAATGGTGTTTTCTTATCAGCATCCATAACTGAACCGGATACTGTTTGGCTTTGTCCATGAGAAGGCGAAGAGAAAATGAAAAGCAGTATTATCACCGCTTTCATTAATGAAACAATTTTTCGCATACAGGTTTTGTTTTGGTAATTAATCAAATAAAATTTATCAGTTTATAAATGCAAAAAATACGCATAAAACCGCATGAAATAATCTTTTTAGATTATAAATACCGAGTATTAACGCATTGTTAAACTTATATCATACACATAGATACGAATTTATTTCCTCACTAAAACGGATTTTTTATAAGAAAAAAAATAAAAAATAAAAACTGCAAAAAGATGCAGCGTTGCAGGTTAAAAATTTGCCTTACAGCAATTTTATCCCTTTTTGCCTGAAAGAGTCTAATAAATGATCAGAAGGCATCAGTTCTGTTATTAAAGTATCGATCACTTCTACTCCGCATACTTTTAATCGCTGAACTGTATTTAATTTCCCGGATATGGCTAATGATACTGTTCGTTTAGCACATTTGATCATTGCTTTTTTTACTTCAATCACTTCCCATTCTAAATCTGTTATCCCTCTCTCTGCATCAATACTGTTTGTTCCCAAAAAACATAAGTCTGCTCTTATTTCACTCAATCGTTGTATAACTTCTGCACCGACAGAAATCTGTGCAGCTTTAGATAATTTGTTTCCCAAAAAAATCACTTCGCTGTTCGGATGATTTAGTAATTGTAATGCAGTAGGCAGGCTGACAGTAATAAATGTTGCATTTAAATTTTCAGGTAATGCCTGCACTAATTCCAGAATAGTTGTTCCGCCGGAAAGCACTACAAACATGCCATCCTGTATCAATGAAATAGCTTTATCAGCAATGATCTTTTTTTCCGGCTGAGAATAGATTATATTTTTTTCTAACTCAAAATGGAAAGATTTAGACAACGCACCACCATGCACTTTGGTTAGTTTTCCTTCCTCATCCAATTCCTGCAAATCCCTTCTGATCGTATCTTCGGAAACATTCAGTTGTACTGAAAGATCTGATGACAATACCTTATTATGAATGTTTATTTGCTGAATGATATGAGCCTGTCGTTCTTTCTTTAGCATCACTAAAATTAAAAAGACTAAATCACATTAAACAAATAAAATTTTGAAAAGCTTAGATTTTAGATTTTTAATTCGGGATATTCGCATTTGAAAATAGAATGATTACACCGCAAACCATAGAGCAGATCAAGAACCGCATCGACATCATTGATGTGGTTGGCGAATATGTAAAATTAAAAAAACGCGGTGCAAATTATCTGGGTCTTTGTCCTTTTCATAACGAAAAAACACCCTCCTTCACTGTTTCACCTGCCAAAGAGTTGTACAAATGTTTCGGTTGCGGTAAAAGCGGCAACACCATTACATTTTTAATGGAGCATGATAAAATGAGTTATGTAGAAGCTTTAAAATGGTTGGCCGCACGTTATAACATTGAAGTAGAAGAAACCGAATCAACACCCGAGCAAAAACAATTACAGCAGGCTGCCGATAGTTTATACATCATTAATAATTTTGCTCAAAAATTCTTTGATGAAAAATTATTTCTCAGTGAGGAAGGGCAAAATATTGCTTTAAGTTATTTAAAAGAAAGAGGTTTCAGAGAAGATATCATCAAAAAATTTCAGATCGGTTATAATCCTTCACAAAGAGATGAACTGACAACAGCTTTATTGCAAAATCAATTCAACAGGGAATTACTTCCCAAAACAGGATTGGTTGTTGTAAGAAACGAAACAGAGTTAATAGATAATTATCGCGGAAGGATCATTTTCCCCATTCATAATAATACAGGAAAAATAATCGGATTTGGTGCAAGGGTAATCGGTAAAGCGGATAAAGCACCAAAATATATCAATACTCCGGAAAATGAGATCTATATAAAAAGCAAAGTTTTATACGGATCTTATTTTGCCAGGCTTGCCATTGATAAAGCCAATGAATGTTTATTGGTGGAAGGTTATACCGATGTTGTGAGTTTGCATCAGGCAGGTATTGAGAATGTTGTTGCCAGCGGCGGCACATCACTCACAACAGATCAGCTTCGCATCATTAAAAAATACAGTAACAATCTCACTATTATTTATGATGGTGATGCCGCAGGCATTAAAGCAGCTTTACGCGGATTGGATATGGCATTGGAAGAAGGCCTGAATGTAAAGCTGGTATTGATTCCCGATAAGGAAGATCCGGACAGCTATGTAAACAAAGTCGGTGCTACTGCCTTTCAGGATTTTGTTGCAAAAAATAAAAAAGATTTCATTCTTTTTCAGCTCGAAGTGATGCTGAAAGATGCAGGCAATGATGTTACCAAAAAAAGTGAAGTAGTAAATCAAGTGGCTGATACTTTAAGTAAAATCAGTAAAGCGGAGGACTTTACAAAACTGCAGGATTATATCAAACAATGTTCTTCCTTATTAAAAATTGATGAAGGCGGATTAACGAATCTGGTCAATAAATTAAAGCGTGACAAGATCGCTAAAGACGAAAAGAAATTGCCGTTTGAAGATGCCAATTATTATCTGCAACAATCACAGCAACCCGAAGGTTTTTCAGATGATAATTTTTTATTGTTGAATCAGGATGAGGCACATGAAAAAAATGTATTACGTGTTTTATTGGAATATGGTTTACGCAGTTGGGATGATCAAAAGACAATGGCTCAATATATTTTTGAGGAGTTGGAGCAATTCCGTTTTGATAATCCGCAATTGGAAAGTTTGTTTAATGAATACAGGAATTGGTATGATCAGGGATTGCAGCCCGATGCCAAGTCTTTTTTATATCATCCCGATGATGCTGTCAGAAGTTTAGTGGTAAGCATTACTGTTTTTCCGCATGAACTGAGCCAGAAATGGGATGACCGACTCGAAGGGATGAACATTGTAAACCGAGACACTTCTCATCAGGATGTACTGATCAGTATTAATATCTTCAAACTCAGAAAGATCAAAAAGATGTTTGACGAAAATCAAAGAGACATGGAAAATGCTTCGCTTGAAGAGCAGATGAAATTGATTGAAGTTCATAAAGACCTCAAAAAAATTGAAAGAGAACTATCCCAACAATTAGGCACAGTGATCATAAAATAAAAATGCTTTCACTTTTTACAGCGAAAGCATTTTGCTTTTCTATTTCGGTATAATAAAGCCGCTATTTTTCTGAAGGATTCTTTTTGCCGGCCATTAATTTTTCAACCGCCGCTTCCAATCTGCGTTGTCTTGTTTCATCCTTCTTCGCTTCTTCGATCCATATCACATATTCTTTTTGATTGGAAAAAGAAAGAGACGTAAAAAATTCCTTTGCTTTTTTGTGTTTGGTGAATACCAGCTCCAATTCTACAGGCGGCATCACTAATCTTTTATCAAAATCAATTCCTTTTATTTCAGCTTTTTTTTCTGCTGCTTTTGCTCTTGCCGGAATATTAGCGGTTTTTTTGAATCGCATGGCACTCCAAACATGATCCAAAGCAACAAGGGTTACTCCTTCATATTCGTTGGAAGTCAGGAAATCCCAACTGCAATCACGGTTCAAATCGCTTACTATCTTGCTCGTTTGTTTGGGATAAGCAACCCACAATTTGCTCTCTGCATGTAAAGCAGGAAATACATCCTTCAATACATTATTCAGTTGGTTTTGGTTAACTGCAAATACCAATGCAAAATCGACTTTCTTGCTTTTCAGCAAAGGGGTTACATTTTTTGCATAAGACAGTTTTACAAACTGCTTTTCGATAGAGGAAGGCAAGCCCTGAATTAACAGGTTCTTCTCGTCTTTCAATTGTAATTTTTCTAACAAATTCTGATTTGACATGCCTAAAAGGAATTTCAGGTGATGTGAATGGTTGGCAAAGTTAAAAAATTGTAACGACAGTTGGCAAACAAATACTCATCTAATTTGAAAGAATGGCTAAAAACAGGTTTAATTATCTGTTTTTCTCTGCTTACGCCTGTCACGATACTTGAGAATGGGCACTTTGCTCTCGGTGCCTTTCAGTATTCTTGAGATGTTTTTTTGATGGGTTAATACGATCATCAAAGCTACAATTACAGCAAATATTCTGTATAAGGTTTCCTTCTCATTAAAAATAAAAAGGATAAATACCATAAATGATACGCCTGCCAAAATGGAGCTTAAAGAAACAAACCTGGTTAAATATAAGACCAGCAAAAATACTCCTACACAACAAACTGCAACAATAGGTTGAATGGCCAATGCCATACCGAATAATGTAGCAACCCCTTTGCCTCCTTTAAACCCTGCCCACAAAGGAAAGATATGCCCCAGAACAGATGCCAATCCCAAGCCGATCATAAAGTTTGTTCTATCCCATTCATTCGTTAAATAATAAGGCAATAAAAAATATAAAGAGGTGGCCAATACACCCTTCAGCATATCGATGATCATTACAAAAGTTCCCCATTTGCTGCCCAATACTCTGTAAGTATTAGTAGCACCGGCATTACCGCTTCCGTAATCTCTGATATCAATACCGAAGAAACCTTTACTAACCCAAACTGCTGTTGGAACGGATCCAATCATGTACGCAACTACTATGAGTAAGAATTCATTCATGGGAGGTTATTAAAGTTAAGGAATGCAAATATACTCACCCAAACTGTAATTCATAATTTCTTAACACTGTATTTAAACGGATGCCTTTATAAAATGAAGGGCTATCCAACCACTTTTTTGAATAGTGCTGATAAGTCTCCAACCAAATGACTGTACAGCTGCATGTATATCTGCTTCATCTTCAAGCAATAAGCCACTCATTAAGATATTCCCATCAGCATGGGTTGTCTGATCGATATATTTTATATTTTCCAATATGATATGCTTGTTAATGTTAGCAAGTATAATTTCAAAGCCCTTACCCGATTGAGGATGATCGGCTTTGGCGATTTCAACATGCGCACATTTATTCTTGATGATATTTTCGGAGGCATTTTCAATGCACCAATCATCATTATCCACGGCTTCAATTTTTGCTGCACCCAATTTTTCAGCAAGGATCGACAGAATACCCGTTCCAGTTCCGAAATCAAACACATTTTTTGCAGTGAAATCTATTTTGCGCATCAACTGTATCATCATGAAAGTAGTGGCATGATGACCGGTTCCGAAACTCATTTTAGGAGTAATCACTATTTCATGTTCGACACCGTTAATGGGCTCATGAAAATCTGCTCTGACCCCAACAAAATCATCCACAATAACCGTATCAAAATTTGATTCCCATAATTGATTCCAGTTCTGTTTTACAATTACCTGTTTTTGATAAGAAAGATTTCTGCTATTGAGTAAGAATTGCAATTCATCCTCACTAAAATTATTTTCTTCACTAAATGCGAGCAGCTCATTTTCTCTTTCTTCAAAACCATCAAAACCAATTGCAGAAAGTTCCGCTATCAATATTTCATTGAGCGTTGTATCAACAGAAGGAATTATAATTTGAATATGATTCATGTGCTAAAAATAAACCCCCGATTTTTTCGGGGGTATTATTTTACATTTTATTCTTCAGAAGAACCGTTTCCATTTCTGTCATCTTCTCTTTCAGCGCCTCTTCCTTCGGGTCTTGGCATCAACACCTTACGGCTCAATTTGAATTTACCCGTACGTTGATCAATACCTAATAATTTCACTTTGATCTTATCGCCTTCTTTTAACACACCATCCATTGTTTCCAAACGTTTCCAACTGATCTCACTGATATGCAATAAGCCTTCTTTCTTTGGCAAGAATTCAACAAAAGCACCAAACTCTTTAATACTCTTTACTACAGCTTCATACACTTCGCCTACTTGCGGAACAGCAACCAATCCTCTCACCCAAGCCAAAGCTTTTTCAAGACCTTCTTTATCTGCAGAGAATATACTTACTTCACCGTAATTACCGATCTCTTCAATGTTTACAGTTGTTCCGGTAACACGTTGAATTTCCTGGATCACTTTACCACCCGGCCCGATCACGGCACCGATAAATTCTTTATCGATGATCAGTTTTTCCATTCTCGGTGTATGCGGTTTCACTTCCGGACGTGGTGCAGGTATACATTCATACATCGCATCCAAAATATGCAGCCTTCCTTTTCTTGCCTGTGCCAATGCTTCTCTCATCACTTCCATACTCAATCCATCCACTTTAATATCCATCTGCACACCGCAAATACCATCGCGTGTTCCTGTTACTTTAAAATCCATATCACCCAAATGATCTTCATCACCTAAGATATCCGTAAGGATCGCATACTTGCCATCAGCTCTTGTGATCAATCCCATTGCAACACCACTAACGTGTTTGGGAAAAGGAACACCTGCATCCATCAATGCCAATGAACCGGCACAAACTGTTGCCATGGAGGATGAACCGTTACTTTCTAAAATATCACTTACAATTCTTGTGGTATAAGCGTACACACTGTCATCGGGCATCATTTGTTTTAAACTGCGCATCGCCAAATTACCATGACCCACTTCACGACGACCCGGGCCTCTCATCATTTTAATTTCGCCGGTTGAAAACGGAGGGAAATTATAATGAAGGATGAATTTTGAATATTCTGATTTTGCTGCACTTTCAATTAATAATTGATCCAATGCAGTTCCCAATGTTACCGTTGTTAATGATTGTGTCTCGCCTCTTGTAAAGAGTGCTGAACCGTGCGGAGCCGGCAATGGTTCTACTTCCATTGCTAAAGGGCGAACCTGGTCTAATTTTCTGCCGTCCAAACGGATGCGGTCATCCAGCATCATATTACGAACCACTTCCCATTTCAGGTCTTCGTAATATTTTTTAGCTAACTTTTTTTCTTTATCAGTTGCTTCTTCGCCTAAGCTTGCGATCAACTCATCTTTTACAACAGCATAAGCATCGTAACGTTCGCTTTTTGCAGAAGCGCTTTTCGAAATGGCATACACTTTATCTTTTGCAAATGCATATACTTTTTGCTGAACGGTTTCATCCTGTTCAGGCTTCTTATACTCTCTTTTGCCTGTTACACCTTTCTTATCCCTTAATTGTTCCTGTGCCTTGATCTGAACACGAATGGCATCATGTGCAATTTGTAAAGCATTCACCAGATCTTCTTCAGAACATTCTTTTGCTTCACCTTCCACCATCATCAGGTTCTTATCGGTAGCAGCTATTAAAAATTCGAGATCAGATTTTTCTAATTCTGATCGAGTAGGATTCACAACAAATTTTCCATCGATACGTGCAATTCTTACTTCACTGATAATTTCTTTAATCGGAATATCGGAAACAGATAATGCAGCAGATGCAGCCAAACAAGCCAATGCATCAGGCAATATTTCAGGATCACTTGAAACCAAACTGATCAATACTTGTACATCACATAAATAATCTTCGGGAAATAAAGGACGCAACGCACGGTCGATCAAACGACTGGTCAAAATTTCATAATCATTCAGCCTTGCTTCTCTTTTAAAGAATGAACCCGGAATGCGGCCTGCAGAAGCAAATTTTTCCTGATAGTCCACACTTAAAGGGAAAAAGTCCTGACCTTCTTTCGGTTCTTTATTGGCAACTACTGTTGCGAGTAAAATACAGTTGCCCTGACGAACAGTAACTGATCCATCAGCCTGACGTGCTAATTTTCCTGTTTCGATAATTACTTCAGCTCCATTAGGTAACTGAAAGCTTGATTGTATGGGTTGTGATAACATAATTAATTTTTATTTTGATACGGAAACCAATGAGCTGACAAGCAATTTATTTCCATATCCTGATGAAAGATGAAAGCCAAAATACTTCATGTACAAAAAACTAATCCCAACCGTAAAAATTATCAGTTGGGAATAGCACTTATCATGATAGTGAAAATTATTTTCTGAGACCCAGCTTTTCGATCAATGAACGGTAGCCGCTCAAATTTGTTTTCTGCAAATAAGTCAATAAGCGTTTACGCTGACCAACCAACTGCATTAAACCTCTGTGGGTAGAGAAATCTTTCTTATTAGCTTGCAAGTGCTCGCTGATGTGAGAAATACGCTCAGTTACCAAAGCGATCTGTGCTTCAATAGAGCCTGTGTTAGTGGCTTTGCCACCAAAATCTGTAAATACTTTTACTTTTTTTTCTTTT
>Ga0316226_1002457_pt1 | contig 17359 bp, 24 predicted proteins | sample TBH18017metaG_FD_206009 | JGI IMG/M metagenome (GOLD analysis project Ga0316226, IMG submission 206009) | Freshwater microbial communities from Trout Bog Lake, Wisconsin, USA - TBH18017 | ecosystem: Environmental > Aquatic > Freshwater > Lake > Hypolimnion/Profundal zone | place: USA: Wisconsin... | reverse complement strand
TTGTTTCAATCAATTAAATATGATGTTGGCGCAATGGCAGCGCAGACGTTATATGGTTTATAACCTGGTAACTATTTCTAAGGTTGCTACAGGCCAAGTATCCTACACAATAGGAACTGGAGGGGACTTTAATATCACTCGTCCAGTTAAACTCGAATCAGCGTTCTTTAGAATGCAATACGGTTCACCATTGCCAGTTGACTATCCCTTGGAAGTCTTGAGGGCCAATGAGGATTACAACAGGATTTCAATTAAGAACCTGAACGCATTTCCTCAATACATTTACTACAACACAGGCTATCCACTCGGCACAATTTACGTCTGGCCTGTCCCAAATAATCAATATGAGATTTTCTTAACTGTGATGACACAGTTAGAAGGTTTCCAAACAATTAACGATACAGTTACGATGCCTCCTGAGTATCTTGCAGCAATGCAATGGAACTTAGCAAGGATTATTTGCGTAATGTACGGATTGCCAATTACTCCAGAATTGACTGGCTATGCTGAAGCCTCAATGAGAATTATTGAGGAAGTCAATTCACAAATACCACTTCTCCATATGCCAGTTGCCCTCAGAGGAAAGTCTGGTGCATACAATATTTATGGAGACTTCTATGTTGGAAGTGCAGGCTAATTATGGCAAAAGCAGCACTTGTCACAGGTTCATACCAAACAAAAAGCGTTATTGCTGGGGCGCAAAGGTGCATTAACTTATATTTGGAAAAGAATCCTGAAACATCTGTTTTCCCATTTACACATTACCCAACACCAGGACTGACATTACAAAGTTCAGTTTCTCAAAATTCATGGAGAGGGCTATATTTTGCAAGTAATAATATCCTTTATGGGGTTTGTGGCAATACTTTCTATTCAATTAGTTCTAATGGCACTTGTACTGCTATTGGCACTCTTTCTTCTAATATTGGGACTGTTTCAATGGTTGACAACGAAGTCAATCTTTTGGTTGTTGATGGTAGTTCTAATGGTTATGATTATAATTTTACAGCCAATACATTTACAGAAATACCATCCAATGACACTTCTACATTTTACGGATCAAATCAAATAAATTATGTTGATGGATTCTTTATATGTAATCGTCCTGGAACTAATCAATGGTATATCTCATTAAATAATTCAACTACTTTTGATCCAACTTATTACGCAGAAAAATCTGGTTATTCAGATCTGCTTGTTGGAATTGGTGTTTCTCGCAGATATATTTATTTGTTTGGCGAAGTTACAACTGAAATTTGGTACAACGCAGGAAATGCAACTTTTCCATTTCAAATATTACCAGGATCATTTATTCAATACGGTTGTGCAGCTACTAATTCAATTGCTCAAATGGATGGTGAAATATATTGGTTAGCACAAAGTGAACAAGGAAATTGTTATATTTGTAGAACACAAAACTTTGGTGCAGTTCAAATTAGCACAATGGCAATTGATGCTGAGTTACAAACTTATTCCACAGTTTCTGACGCAATTGGATATACATACGAAGTAAATGGGCACTTCTTTTATGTAATTACTTTCCCAACTGCTAATAAAACTTGGGTTTTTGATTTATCAAATAATCAATGGAATGAATGGTTGTGGACTGATCAAAATGGACAATTTAATCGTCATAGGTCTAATTGTTTTGCTTTTGCTTATGGTCAATTATTTGTTGGTGATTGGCAAAACGGTAATTTATACACACTAGATCAAAACAATTACACAGACAATGGAGAACCAATAGTTAGAACTAGAAGTTTTTACCATTCTGAGGATGATAATTCAGACCGTATAAGATATAAGCAATTTATTGCTGAAATGGAATCTGGCAATGGTCCTGCAACTGTTTTTCTTTCTTGGTCGGATGATCGAGGAAAAACTTATGGCAATCCAGTCGGTCAGACAATGGGGACAACTGGAGAATATTTAACCTCTATCTCTTGGTGGCGCTTGGGAATGGCAAGGGATAGAGTATTTCAACTCAGTTGGTCTGATCCAGTAAAAACTGCTTTATCGGGGGCATTCGTTGATGCGTTGCCTAATCACAAATGAGTCAAACTTATTTAGCAGCAAGCACTCCCCAATTAAACATTCCATTTACTAATCCAGATGGAACTGTAAATCAATCTTGGTTAATGTTTTTAATTCAAGTATTTGAAAGAACTGGTGGTCAAACAATACCTGGGTTAAATTTGGCTCAAATTGCAAATACTGCAATTACTCAATTAACAATTGAAGATACAAACGGATTTAATGGAACTGTTACAAGTGGAACAACTCCTCAAATTACAATTGAGACAACAGTATCTGGAATGATTAAAGGTAATGGTGTTGCATTAGAACAAGCGGTTTCAGGAACTGATTTTGCTCCTCCAACGGCAGGAAGCTCAATTCTCTATGGTAATGGCGCAGGTGGTTTTGATAATGTAACAATTGGTGCAAATTTGAATTTTAGTGGTGGAACACTTAGCGCAACTGGAGGCGGTGGAACTTCCCCAACTGCGTATGCTTACGCTGCAAGGCATGGATAACTATGATTAGACTTGATACAGTTAACAGAGTATTAAAACTTTTTCTTGGGTCAGCGACTACGACTAACCCTTTGCAAGTTGTTGTTTGCTACTCTGATCAAACTGCGTCCACTTACAATGGCGCTACTCAATTATCAAATTCCAATGGTACAACTCCAGTAACTATTTGTTCTGCTCCTGCATCTGGTACGGTCAGAGATATTGATATGTTGTCTGTTTTGAATACCGATACGGTTGCAGCCAACGTAACAATTGAATTAGTTGACACTTCTACTCCATATCAGTTAATTTATGTTGAACTTCAAATTGGAGATAAATTAACATTTACTCATGGAAGTGGTTGGCAAGTAGTTTCTGACTCGGGAAATATTAAATACACAGTTCAATCAACTGGTGGAGTGGATTCGTTTAATACTCGAACAGGTGCGGTCACTCTTACATCAAGCGATGTTACAACGGCACTTGGCTACACTCCTGGGACTGGATCTGTCACAAGTGTTGCTTTAACTTTGCCATCAATATTTAGTGTTTCAGGTTCACCAATTACAGGTGCAGGAACTTTAACTGCTACTTTCAATTCAGAAACTGCTAATACTTTTTTTGCAGCACCAAATGGAACAACTGGTACTCCAACATTTAGGTCAATAGTTGCAGCAGATATTCCTGCTTTAAATTATGCGCCACAAACTTCAGGCACTTCAATTCTGTATGGAAATGGATCTGGTGGATTTTCAAACGTCACAATAGGGTCAGGTATTTCATTTAGCGCAGGCACTCTTTCTGCGACTGGCTCGGGCGGTACGGTGACGAGTGTTGGATTGTCACTTCCATCTATTTTTACAATTACAGGATCTCCAGTTACAGGCTCTGGCACGTTGACTGCGACTTTAAACTCTGAGACTGCAAATACATTCTTGGCTGCTCCCAATGGATCTTCTGGAACTCCGACATTTAGATCAATAGTAAATGCTGATTTACCAACTTCGGGAGTTACTTCAGGTTCTTATGGTTCATCTTCAACAATTCCAGTTGTTACAGTAAATTCTCAAGGAATTATTACTTCAATTACAACTCAAGCTACAAATGCTCCGAGTTATCAAGGTACATGGAATGCTTTAACAAATACTCCAACTTTGACATCAAGTGTTGGAACGCAAGGATATTATTATGTTGTCTCCGTTGCTGGAACAACTAATTTAGATGGAAATGCTATTTGGGTTGTTGGTGATTGGGCAATATTTGGAAATGGTAAATGGGAAAGAATACCAGGTTCAGCAAGCGAATCATTTACTAATCTTACAACTACGAATTTAACAGTTAGCGGTTTGACAGGATATATGTATGCAAATGGTGCTGGTGCAGTAACTGCATCTACAACCATTCCAACAACTGCACTTAGTGGAACTGTTACAAACGCACAACTTGCAAATTCAACAATATCAGGAGTTTCTTTAGGTTCTAATTTATTTAATTTAACCGCAGGAACTAATATTAGTTTTTCCTCTGGCACGACTTATAACGGTTCTGCAGCAATTACGATCAATGCAGCGTCAACAATGGTTTATCCAGGCGCAGGAATACCCAATTCAACAGGGACTGCATGGGGCACGAGTTATACAACAACTGGATCTGGTTCGGTTGTTGCATTGGCAACTTCTCCTACTTTGGTTACTCCGATTCTTGGAACTCCTCAGTCTGGTAATTTTTCAACTGGTACGTTCACCTGGCCCACTTTTAATCAAAATACAACAGGAAACGCTGCAACTGCGACATTAGCAACAACTGCTACTAATTTGGGAGGAACAACTCAATATTCCATTCCTTACCAGGGTGGATCTGCAACTACTTCTTATCTTTCTCCTGGAACATCTGGTTCATTATTGATGACTTTAGGTTCGGTTGCTGCGCCTATTTGGGTAGCAACAACTAGCTTAACTGTTGGGACGGCTACAAATATTGCTGGAGGAGCAGCAGGCTCAGTACCTTACCAAACAGGCTCAGGCGCAACGTCTTTCTTGTCACTTGGTACTTCAGGATATGTTTTAACTGCTGGTGCAAGCGCCCCACAATATACGGCACAGTCTAGCCTTTCAGTTGGTACGGCAACCAATGTAGCTGGTGGCGCTGCAAACAAAATTGTTTACAACACAGGATCTGGGGCAACTGGATTTATTACTGCACCATCAAGTTCAGGCACTTATTTAGAATGGAATGGAAGTTCTTTTGTTTGGGCAACTCCTGGGGGTGGTGGAACGGTCACTTCAGTTGCTCAATCTTTTACTGGTGGTTTAATTTCTGTTTCAGGCTCACCAATTACGACTTCTGGAACTTTGGCTTTGACGGTAGCAGGAACAAGTGGCGGTATACCTTATTTTAGTTCTGCATCAACTTGGGCATCAAGTGCAGCATTAACGGCTAATGCTTTAATGATAGGCGGTGGCGCAGGAGCAGCACCAAGTACAACAACAACAGGAACAGGCGTATTAACTGCTCTTGGAAATGCAGTTAATACATCTGGTGGAATTGCAACTTCAGCAGTCACAACTTTATCTAGTCTTGCAAGTGTTGGAACATTAACAACAGGAACTTGGAATGCTTCCACAATTGGAGTTCCTTATGGTGGAACTGGAATAACTAGCTTAACTTCTCAATATATTCCTTATGGAAATGGTACAGGTGCTTTAAATTCCAGTAGTAATTTGCAATTTGATGGCACTAATTTATTAGTAGGAACTTCTAGCACATCAGGCAGTTTTAGCAATACATCTGCTTTATTAGGTGGTATTTTTAAGACTGTAAGTGGAGTTTATGCAAGTGCACCAAATAATACAACAGTAACTATTGCAACTTTGCCAAATGTTAGCCAAGGTATTTGGATTGTTACTGCAAGTCTTATTGCATCAGCATCTCAATTTAATGCCGTTGCTATTGTTACAACTCAAAATAGTTCTAGTAATTCAACAACTATTGTTTCCGCTGGTGGTGATCCAACAATTAGCGTTAGTGGATTATCTTTGCAAGCAAATCAAGCAGTTGGTATTACTTATAGTATTACTTGGTCAGCAACTAGATTAGTTTAAGGATTAAAATGACAACTTATAACTGGATTATTGAATCAACAAAACAAGTTTCTAACAATTATGTTGTTGGATATAGAGTTAACGCAACAAATGGAACTTATGGTGCAACTCAAATGGGTTTTGTAACATTAAATTCTTTGCCAAATGATACTCAAAGTCAGATTACTGCAGTCCAAAATGCAATTGGGACTAATTTAATAAATTCATTAGAAACAAATTTAACAAATCAAATAAATGCAACAGTCTGATTTTATAACTTCAGTAATGAGGAATGAAAGAGTTTGGAAATGGGTTAGTGTTGATGGAATAAAAAAAGACAATTTTGGATATAGAGAAAATGAAATTTATTATACAAATAAGCATGGATTTGTAATGTTTAGGGCATCTACCCCAACCATGTATGAAGTGCATATTTGTATGTTAAAAGGAGCAAAAGAAGTTGATTCTTTCTTTTTAGATTGTCTTGAAAAAATGAGGCAAAAAGGGGTCAAAAAGTTCCTTGGAACTATTGGAGATTGGAACGTCCCTGCGTTAAAATTGGCATTGAGATGCGGTTTTAAGGAGGAAGGGCGAATTAGTAAGGCTTATCAACGTAACGGAATAGACCGTTCAATGGTAATGATGGGGAGAACATAATGTCTTTTATTGGAAACATAATTGGTGATTTGACAGGTTCAAATCAACAAGCTCAGGCTGCTCAAGCTGCTGCTCAAACGCAATCTAATGCAGCAAATTATGCAGCAAATCTTCAAAATCAACAATTTCAAACAACTCAGGCTAATCTTTCTCCTTATATGGGCATTGGCACTCAAGCAATGCCGACTTTATTAAACCTTTTGGGACTTGGTCCTCAAGGTAGTGCAGGAATTCAATCTACTTTAGCTAATACTCCAGGTTATCAATTTACTTTGCAACAAGGTCAAAATGCGGTCAATAACGCACTTTCTGCAACTGGTCAGAATGCGTCTGGGGCGCAGGCAAAAGGATTAGCAAATTACACAACTGGACTTGCTCAAAGTAATTACCAAAATTACCTTAATAATTATTTAAGTGCGGTTGGAATGGGGCAAGACGCTGCTGCTGGTCTTGGTGGATTAGGAGCTGCTAATGCTCAAAATGTAGGAAATACCCTTATGGGAGGAGCAAATGCAACGGCTGCAGGACAAATTGCAGCAGGCAATGCTACTTCTAACGCTTTAACTGGAGCAATGCAATTAGGTCTTGGCGGAGCAGGAATTTACTCATTGCTTGGAAAAGCTGGGTTATTTGGTGGTGGTACAGGCGCTGCAACTGGAATATCTGGATTAACAGGTGCAACTTCCATGGCTCCAGTTGACTATTCATTATTATCTGCTCCTGCTGCTTCAGGTCTTGGTTCTAGTGGAATTGGTTTTCTTGCGGATTTTTAAAGGATAAATATGCCAATAGATGCTTCAATAATACCAACAAAACAAACAATTCCTGACTTTGGTGGGCTTGTAAATAGTTTAATGGGATTGCAAAGAAATCAACTTGCAATGGAACAAGGTAATTTGCAACTTCAAAAATTGCAACAAGAGATGAATTTAAATAAAGTTTCATCCAAGGCAATTCAAGAAAATACCGATGAAAATGGGAATGTTGATATTCCATCTGTAATAAAGTCTCTTTCTAAATCTCCAGAGGCTGCAACAAATCTTGCTCCAACAATTTCAACATTGTTAAGTCAGCAAGGTGTTCAAAATGAAAATGTATCCAAAAAACTTGGAAATTTAGTTCAAAAGAACACTATTGCTGGTCAAAGACTTGGAGCAATGACTGCAAGAATAGATAAGGGAGAAAATATAACTCCAGATGAGCATATTAAGGAAATGTCTAATCTTATTGCTGAAGGTGTTTTAAATCCAGATGAAGCACTTTTACATTTAAGAATGGCTCCAACTCGAACTGGAGATAAAGAAAAAGATCAAAAGGCTTATAACGATTTTATTAAATCAGAATTCTTTGCAACTCAATCAACTGCTAATCAAATCAACGCATTATTTGGAACATTGCAACCAGGTGCTCCAGGCCAACCTGCAGCTATTTATAATCCGATCACTAAGACGCTTGAACCTGTTCAGTACGGTAATCCTCAGCAACCTGCCAATCCTAATGTTCCTGCTCAACCTGGTATGCCTGGTCAGATGGGAATGGGCCAACCTAATGCTCCAGTTCAAGACCCAATTGCTCCACAGTTAATGTTCCCAGTTCGTCAACCTGGCACTAACTACGCTCAATTACCAAATGAGGCCACAAAGACTACTGAGGGCGGTCAGTATGTTAGCGGATTGATTGACAGAAAGAAAAACCTGGTTACTGATCGCAGAAACTTGGATGAAATGCTTAAACAAGTTGAAAAGGTTAAAGAAGAAACTCCTAGAGTTCCAGGAACTAATCCAGTCAGCAATGCACTCAATGCAACAATAAGAAAAGCAAGCGTTGCAACTGCCGATCCACAATACCAACAGTTGTCCAAAGATATTGCCAATATGCAGATTTCTAATTTAAAGGCTGCAGGTGGTTCGATGGATACGGTTGCAGGACAACAACTTCAGGCTCATGCAAACGGCACTGAAATTTATGATCCAGACGTACTCTTGAACATTGGCAGGCGAGCTAAGGCAGACATGAAAAATCTTGATCTGCAAACGGACGCTGCAACCAAGTTTATTCAGCGTTATGGGCCAAATAACATGGACACATTTAAAAAGATTTGGGGTGATAACGCTGACAGTAAACTTTTTGAAATGATGAATCATTTTGAAGATAAGACAATGACTAATGAGCAGAAAAAGCAAAAACGTGACGAATTGGCTGGAATCACTCCAGATATGCCAGTTGAAAAGAAAAAAGAGCTTCTCAAAGAGTTTAAAGAAAAGCAAAACGTAATTGATAAATTAGTAAATACAGGTGGTCTCTAATGGGAACATTCGCTGATTTTTTGGACGATGTTGAGGAAAAAAAGCCTCAAAACAAAAGCGTCCCTGCTCCAATAAGAAACAACAATCCTGGTGCTCTTATGCCTGGAGGAAAATTAGCGCAATATAAAACTCCAGAAGAAGGACTTGTTGCGCTTGATAAGAACCTTGCAAGTTATGGCAAAAAAGGAGTAAACACTCTTGCTGACGTAATTACAAAATGGGCGCCCCCAAACGAAAACGACACAAACGCTTATATTTCTCATGTTGCAAAGGTATCAGGACTTGATCCAAATCAAAAAATTGATTTAAGCAATCCATTGGTTCGTCATCAAATATCGGCTGGAATTGTCCAACAAGAAAACGGAACTAAAGCAATTTATCAGCCGTCTGGTCAAGTGCAAGCAAATCAAACAACTCAGGCAACACCAAGCAAATCAGACTTTGCAAGTTTCCTTGAGGATGTTGGACAAGAACCAACAAAAGAGCAAGTTGTTCAAGTAGTCAAACCAGTACAGTCAGCCCAGCCACAAACTCGCACAATGAACGCCGGCGAGAAGATGTATCAGGACAGGATCAACGCACTAAAGAACCTGGGTATTGGTCTTTCATCTTTGGCAGACGTGACGGTTGGTAATATTTTGCCTGGAATTGCTGGACCAGTAACATACAACGTAGCTAGAGCTTTGCAGCAAAACGATCAGCAAGCACAAGCAACATCGACTAAAGTAACTGGGGCGCTCGAAAAACCATTTGGTAAGGCTCTTGGAGTTACTGAAACCCCAGTTTACAAAGGCGAAGCATCTAGAAGGCTAATGGATTTGATAGGTGAAAACCTTGGAGAAGGTGCAAAAGCTATTTCTGAGAAGACTGGCATTCCAACTGGCGATGTTCAGAGTTATATCAATTCTTTAATGTTGGCAGCAGGCAAGCCAGTTGGCGAGGCTGCATCAAAAGTCGGTGGAGCTGCGTTAACTCAAGGTCAAAAATTAGTTAATGAAGTTAAAGAAGCTGCAGCAACACCAATGAAGACTGAGATTGTTCAGCCTATTCAAGAAGTTGTCCCAGGCTCGGCAGGCGCAGCAAAGGCCACAACCAATCCATATTCTAAGTTTACAGGACAAGAGACTGGTAAGGGTGGAGAGTTTCCAATGGTGAAATTGTCCAATATTTCAAAGGATGTTTCACCTAAAGAACAACAAACCAGAGCGCAGATTGCGACTGAGATTCTTGGAAATAAAGATGCGGTTCGGACTGGGGTGATTACAGGAAATGAGGACACTTTAAGAAACGAGCACACAGAGGCTAAGTCATCAAATCAAACTCCAAAGGCTCAACTTCTTAGAGAACAAATTGCAAACGAGCAAAATGCTCTTTCTAATTATGCTCAAAAAAGAATTGAGAATACTGGCGCAAGTCCAACATTAACGTCCGACTACGAAAGAGGACAGGCAATCAATGATGCGTTTGCTGGTGAAAATGGTTTGACTGGTTTTATTAAAAACGAAAAAAATAAACTTTATAACGATGCAAGGTCAAAAGTTGGAGAGAATCCAATTACAACCAGTCACGTTGACAACTTGCTGAATAACGAACAATTTAGGGCTGGTGTCGGTCTAAAAGGAAACGAGGGAGTTGTATCAAGTGCTGAAAAACTTATCAACCTAGCAAAGAATATTGGATTTGAGGATGATTTTGGCAACAAGTATGCTCCAAATACTATTGGCGCATGGGATGCAGTTAGAAAGTCTTTAAATTCTGAGTGGTCTCCAAATAATGCGTCTGTGATTCGCAAGATCAACCAAGCAATTGACAAAGATATTGCAGGCGCTGGAGGTCAAGAATTATTCAAAAAAGCCGACCAATTACACCAAGCTGAAAAGACATTATTTGGTTCTAAGGGTATCAAATCAATATTTGGTGACATTGATCCAAACGGAGTCCAAACAGGAACACCATTTGAGCAGATCCCTGCAAAACTTAACAAAATACCAAAAGATGAGTGGGCGCACATTTACGATACTGCCGACAAGATTTCAAAAGGCACGTTAAATGGTCCAATTGAAAAAGAGACTGGATTGCCTAAGTGGAGTATTGAAGTCCCAGAGGAAGTAAGGCAAAATGCTGAAAGAGCAAAGGCTGAAATTAAGGGTGCAATTGCAAGAGAAGTTTACGAAAATGGCTCAAAAAGACCTGGTGTTTGGAATCAAAAAGACGTAAATTCAATTTTGAATGCTCGATCTGAAAAGATTAAGCACGCATTTGATCCCGAGGAAATACAGGCTTTTCACACTTTGAACATTGGCAGTCAAATCATGCCTGGAATACATGGGTATGAAGGTGGTGGTCAACAGGCTCAAAGAATTGGGATCATTGCAAGTAATGCTCCTAAGATTGCAGGAGCAGCAGGAGCAACGGCTGGAGGTGCTGCGTTTGGACCTTACGGTGCTGCAGTTGGTGGGTATGTTGGTCAAAAAGCAGGAACTGCATTTGCTGAGAGTTCACTAGAAAAGGCTTTAAATAAAGCAGCGGAAGAAACAAGAAAAGAGATGAAAAAAAACGCACAAAAAGCAAGTATTTTAAATCTCAGAGATAACAAAAAGGATTGATATGTTACAAGGTATTCTCCCAAATGGCAGACAACAGTTTATAGATTCAAATGGCAATCCTTTGGTTGGTGGTTTTGTCTATTATTACATTCCATCAACAACAACATTTAAAAACACATATCAAGATGATGGAGGCGTTAATTTAAATACAAATCCAATTGTTCTTGATGCTAATGGACAATGTATTGCTTATGGTCAAGGTTCTTATAGACAACAAGTAAAAGATGTAAATAATAATTTAATTTGGGATGTACAAGTTGATGCTCCTGCAACTCAATCTGATTTGGCTGCATTTGAATCTTCTTTAACTGCTTCGTCTGGTTCTTCAGTTATTGGATATATTGAAGGTGGTTCAAATTCAGTTTCTAGAAATGTTCAATCTAAATTAAGGGAAACTGTTAGTGTTTTAGATTTTGGTGCTGATCCGACTGGTACAAATGATAGTTCAACTGCAATCAATAATGCTTTATCATCATTAAATTTTCAAGGTAAATTGTTTTTCCCTGCTGGAATTTATAAGGTTACTTCATCAATCAATCTTTCCAGTTCTGCAGCAGTAGCTAGACCAATAGAAATTTATGGTTGTGGTATAGCATCTCAAATTATAAATAATTGTTCAACTGGTAATCCAACATTTGTTGCTAATGGAGTAGAAGGTTTTTACATCCATGATCTAGCAATTACAGGTGCAACTGCATTCCCTAATGATGGTATTCAAATTGATGGTTCTACAAGTTCAGGAGCATCTTTTAACTGGCAACTTAGAAATCTTACACTTATGATGCCTGGATATGGCATTAAAATAACAAATGGGCTTATTGGTTTGATTGAAGAATGTCAAGCATGGCCTATATTTATAAATGGCTCTCCTTTACCATCACCAGTTACTGTTTCTGCAAGTTTGATAAATCATTATATTTATTTAACTGGTAGCTATAACAACATAATCACAATCAAAAATTGCTATTTAAATCCTAATGTTGGTTATACAGGATATGCAATAGTTTCTGATTCATCTACAAGTAATGGTTGTGGAATTTATGATACTGATGTTGAGTGGGATGCAAATACTTCAACAGGTCACAATTCAATAATTTTAAATAGATGGAATAATTTTGTACTTCAGAATTTATACAATGAAGGCACTCAAATAACTTTAAATAACTGTTATAACGGTGTTATAAATTCAATAACAGATGGTGGAGGTTATGGTCAAGTTTATTTTGAAAATAATTGTGTTCACAATACTATTTCTGCTGTTTATCAAAACTCTTTAGTATTTACTAATGGATGTATTTCAAACACAGTCCTTGGCGCAAATATTAGATCAACTTATTATGATGATAGCAATCCGTCAAATATATTTTTAAATTGTGCTTTACCTAGTGGTGGTGGAATTGCTCCTTATGGATTGAATTCAATTTATTCTGTTACTAATAATTCGCAAACTTTTACTCCTATTTGTTCTCAAGGAACAACTCAACTTATTAAACCTGGAACTGGTGCTTACACAATTGCTGCTCCTACACAATATGTAAATGGTCAGGTTGTTACGTTTACTATTCGTAACGCAAGTGGTGGAACAATTACTGCAACTTGGAATTCAATATTTAAAATGTCAACTTGGACAGATCCAGCTAACGGTTACAGTAGATCAATTACTTTCCAATACGATTCGTCTTATTCTGTGTTTAGGCAAATTTCTCAAACTGGAGTGGATATTCCAAATTAAAAATGTCTAATACTTACAACTGGATTATTGAGAAAATAGATTGTATTACATCATTAAATGGACAAACTGATGTTGTTTGCAATGTTCATTGGAGAGTAAATGGAGTAAGTTCAGAAACTTATTCTGTACCAAATATAACTGGTAGCTCAACATCTTATCCGTATTTTGCAACAGTTTGTGGAAATCAATTATTGTCTTATGAAACAGGTCAATCATTTACTCCATTTTCTCAATTAACTGAAACAATTGTTTTGGGATGGGTTCAAAATGCAATTGGCACTAATGAAATTACTGAAATACAAAATGAAATTGATTCTTTATTAAATAATTTAATAAATCCTACTGTAATAACACCTAATTTGCCTTGGAATAATATATGACTAATTTAGATCCAAACATCACAAAAGACGCAGTAAAAGAAGCCTTGAAAGAATGGCTTAATGAACAGTTTGCTGCATTTGGTAAGTGGACTTTAACTGGTTTGCTTTCTGCTGCATTTGCAGGAATGGTTTATCTTTGGCTTGCAGGGCATGGTTTTTCTGTTAATAAGTAGGAGAAAATCATAGACCCTTTTACTTTAGCAATGATGGCTTTGGGTGCAGTAAAGTCAGGTGTTGCATTTTACAAGGAAGCTAAAAGTGTCGGTAAAGAGGCAGTTGGAGTTATAACCGAGATCGCAGATGGTCTCGGTTCTTTTTTTGAGCACCAAGACAAAGCCGTTGAGTATGCTAAAGAAGTTGAAAAAAATCCGCCTAAAGGGAAAAGTCTTCAAGCTATTGCTCTCGATAACGTCCTCAGACGAAAAAGACTTGAACAAGCCGAGGCAGATCTTAGAACCATGCTCACTTGGGAAGCCCCTCCCGAACTTGGAGCACTTTGGTCAGACTTCCAAGCCGAACGAGAAAAGCTAATGGCTGACAAGGATAAGTTTGACAGAGCGCAAAAAAAAAGGATGAACAAGAACGCATACAACTTCAGGCTGATAAAGAGAATTTTCAATTCAAACTTGCAATATGTATTGCGGTCCTTGTCTTTTCATTATCCTGTTTTAGTTTGATGTACTACATTAGAAAAGATTACCAAGAAAGTCTAATGGGTGACAGAGCGCACATCGAGTTTAAAAGAAAGTTTCAGTCTAATTCGGTTGAAATGGAATGTTTAAAGATTTTTCAAGAAACTGGTTACTTACCTAAATATTGTCCATGATAGGCATAAATCAAACTTCAGACCAGGTGACTGATTCAACCATTGTTCAAGATGACAATACGGGTTGGCTAAACACCAAATGGCGACCAATGATGGGTTGGATGTACATGGCGGTCTGTGTTTGTGACTTTATTATTTTTCCTGTTTTCTGGTCACTCATTCAAGTTTACGGAAAAGGAAAGGTTGACGATCAATGGAATCCGTTGACTTTGCAAGGCGCTGGTTTCTTTCACCTTGCTATGGGTGCGGTTCTCGGAATAACCTCCTTTGGCAGATCTCAAGAGAAAATGACGGCAATGACTACACCTACGGTAGTACAAAAATGATCTATATTAAATTAGCTTTTCTTTTAGTAATATCTTTGGTATCTGGGGGCGCAGGCTGGTATTTTGAACATCTTAGATACGATGCTTTAGAGTCACAATATCAGTCTTTCCAGGATAAAGTCGCAAATGAAGGTAAATTACAAGAGGTAAAAAATGAACAAATCAAATCCGAGCAACAACTTATTACCAAGACTGTATCGGCTAATTATGAGTCTAGGATTGCTCAGTTGCATAAATATTATGGTGGGATGCTCATCGGTCAAACCGATACCAGTAGCAGTCGAGTGTCCGAGATTTCCTCAGCCTCCCTCAAACTTGATGCAAGACCCTCCAACCAAATCTCTGTTGGCGATTGTGCCCAAACAACCCAGCAATTAGTCAGTCTTCAAGATTGGATCAGGCAACAAAGCGAGGTTAAATAATGGAATATTCAAAAAACGGATTAAAGTTGACCGAAAGGTTTGAAGGCTGCAGGATTGAGGCTTATCCTGATCCTGGTACTGGTGGAGATCCTTGGACCATTGGTTATGGGCATACTGGTCCAGACGTATTTCCTACTTTGGTAATAACCCAGGAATACGCTGAAAAACTGCTCTTGGAGGACGTTCAAAAGGCAGTTGATAACGTCAATGCCAAACTTAAAATTGAAGTCTCTCAGGACGAATTTGACGCATTGGTGGACTTTGCTTTTAATTGTGGATGTCGCAACCTGGACAACTCAACCCTTTTAAAGAAAGTCAACGAGGGAGACCATGAAGCTGCAGCCGAGGAATTCTTAAAATGGGACAAAGCTGGTGGTCATGTCATGGCTGGACTACTTAAACGCAGACAAGCGGAGGCAGCGTTGTTTTTATCGGATTTGTCAAAATGAACGATATTGCAGACGATGCTCACCAGGCAGAAGAAAACAACAGGGAATCTGCTTTAAATCTAGTCAGGAAACAAAAAGAAATTAAGTTCACAGGCTTTTGCATGAACTGCAATAATCAACTCACCGATGGGCGCTTTTGCCCTGGTGGAGAGTGCAGAGAAGACTTTGAACTAGCCCAGCGAATCGGACGGATCAAGGGTAAATAGCAAGCGCAACGGTCAGCACTTTGACCAAATAATCCCTGGTTTCTTGATCTTTATCAAACTCCTCCGCATTTTTAGCAATGGCTTTTGTAATCTCTAAGTCTTTAATCAATTCTTTAAATTCTGAAGCAGTAATTTCACCATCGTCATATTGACTTTGGTACATCTCAGCAAGTGCTTTTAGTTCGGGTGGTGTCATTTATTTGCCTCTTTTAGTCCTGCTTTATAACCCTGCTCCCAGGTTTTATAATGATTTTCAACGTAAGGCTTTTCGTCTTTCAAGAAGTCTAAAGCCTCCTGAATCTCTTTCCATTTGTGATGGGAAGATTTATCTAAAAAATTCTGAAGTCGGTTGATTGCAATTTGTTTGTTCATCTGGGTTTACTACCAATTACTTTTTGAATATCCGCAGCGTTTTTTTCAATTAAACTTAATTTTGCCCTGCAATACGCATTACTAGGGTTTTCACTTATATACAGTTCATTGACTAATTTTGATAAATCGGCAACAAGTTTAACTGTTGGACCGTTATCAGGTTGAAATTCTACAAAATTACGCAACCGTAAAGCGGTCAAATTCAACGTCTGACGAGATTCTTTTGAGCAGTCTAGGGTTTGTGACTGGGTTCGAAATTCGTTGATTAGAGCGTATTCTGACGAATCGTAGGATGCCATATTGATTAGCGAACAACCCGACAAAAATATAACCAAAAGATATTTAGTCATTCTTGTCCCCTTGCTCGAATCGCTTTAGCAATTGATACTTCAGGCTCATCTCTGTCGTAACTGCTTATGTTTTCAGCAACTTTGGCACATTCCTCACGTTCTTTTTGTATAGCTTTATCCATATCATCGCAAGTAAATAATTTATCTGTGTAATATCCCGGTGGTTTTGATGGTATTGTCATTTGTTGCGCTCCTTAAGGATTGCTTCTATTTTTTCTGCTAATGTCAAATCTGCCTTTCCACCAGAAATTTCAATGTGTTCTTTTTCATCATCCAATAGTCCAATCCATGTGCGTTGTTGTGGCGTGGTGTAGACAGGAATATGAAACATTTTCGGGGTAAATGAACCACGCTTATCATGCTCTGCTTTTAAGTCTTTGTGCATAAACTCTGCGTGTATATCGTTGCTGTCCAACCATCCCACAGGCTTATCCTGCTCTTGTTTTGATTTTTCTGCTATTAGTTTGGCAAAACGTACTAAATCGTCATCATCCAAACGCCATTCATCAGGATATTTTTTAGAATAGTAACCCCCAGCCTCTCTAGCCATTTCAATTATTTCTTCTTTAGTCATCAATAAATCCAAACAAATACAAAATAAAGATGAACGCACCTGTAATTACCATTCCTCCAATCATAATTACCAATGCAAAAATAATAGCGTCAATTAGTGCGTCCATGTCTTTTTCTCCAAAGTTTAGAATGGTATGTCCGAGTCCATGTCATCAAAACCCGATCCAGCAGAGGAAGGCTTTTGATCAGTTTTGGTAAATCTATTGGAGTCGGTTTTTTCCCCTCCGAGCAAGCGGATCGTATCAGCCTTAACGTGGGTTGAGGTTTTTTCGACACCATTCTTGTCCGTATATTTCTGAGTTACAAGCGAACCTTGGATAAAAACCATTTTCCCAGATTTTATGTATTTCTCAGCAATTTCGGCTAATTTACCAAAACAAGTGACGTTGTGCCACTCGGTTTTAGTCATCATTTCCCCAGATTTGTCCCTCCACTTTTCGGAGGTTGCAACCGAGAAATTGGCAACCAGGTCTCCAGATGGCATGGCTCTGATCTGGGGGTCTTTGCCGACATTACCGATAACTTGAATTTGATTGAACATTTGATTCCTTTTCTATTGCG
>Ga0316226_1002451_pt1 | contig 17399 bp, 28 predicted proteins | sample TBH18017metaG_FD_206009 | JGI IMG/M metagenome (GOLD analysis project Ga0316226, IMG submission 206009) | Freshwater microbial communities from Trout Bog Lake, Wisconsin, USA - TBH18017 | ecosystem: Environmental > Aquatic > Freshwater > Lake > Hypolimnion/Profundal zone | place: USA: Wisconsin... | reverse complement strand
TTTATTGTCCGATCAGACGGCATCATTGTGGAGTAATCATGGGAACACAAGTCACAGTAGTTAATGAACACAATGTGATTGTCACTGTTGACAAATCATCTTTTGGTATTTCAGGATTTAGCGGGTATTCTGGATACTCTGGTTATTCAGGATATAGTGGATCTGGAATCAGCGGATATTCTGGATCTGGCACATCAGGATATTCTGGTTATAGTGGCAAATCAGGTTATTCAGGAATTTCTGGATATTCAGGATATAGCAGTTATTCGGGATATTCTGGCATTTCAGGATATTCTGGATTTTCAGGTTCTGGCGTTTCAGGATACTCTGGATTTTCAGGTTCTGGTGTTTCTGGATATTCTGGATTTAGCGGATTTTCTGGTGCTCAAGGCACATCAGGATTTTCTGGTGCCAGTGGATTGTCTGGATTTTCAGGCATCAGTGGATATTCAGGATTTATTGGCCAATCGGGATATTCAGGATATTCAGGTATCAGTGGTTATTCAGGATCAGGTATCAGTGGTTACAGCGGTTTTTCTGGATATTCTGGTCAGCAAGGTACATCGATCAATATCAAAGGCTCAGTGGCCACCCCAGCTGCCTTGCCACCCACTGGAAACAATCCCAATGATGCATACATTGTTTCATCCAATGGCGATTTGTACGTTTGGAGTGGAACGACCTGGAACAATGTTGGCCAAATAGTTGGCCCAGCTGGCCAGTCGGGGACGTCAGGTTTTAGCGGTTATAGCGGGACGTCAGGTTTTAGCGGTTATAGCGGGTCAGGTATATCAGGCTGGTCAGGTTATAGTGGCTCTGGAGTGTCTGGTTGGTCAGGTTTTAGCGGGACGTCAGGTTGGTCTGGTCAAGTAGGGGCGTCTGGGGCGTCAGGTTTTAGCGGTTGGTCTGGCCAAGTAGGGGCGTCAGGGACGTCAGGTTTTAGCGGAATTTCAGGCTGGTCAGGTTTCAGTGGTGCGCAAGGGCCAACAACATATCCTGGCGCAGGAATAGCAGTATCCACTGGCTCTGCTTGGGGAACATCTTATGGAACATCAGGAGCAAATTCTGTTGTTTTGAGAGATGCAAATCAAAACGTAACAGCAAATGATTTTTATGAAGGTTTTACAAACGTAGCGGCAGCAGGAACAACGACAACTTTAACTGCTAGTTCAACGCCTAATTTTGTAGTGACAGGATCTGGTGGTCAGACATATCAACTTCCTGATGCAACTACATTGCCCGCAGGTGCTATATACACGTTTAATAATAATCAGTCTTCAGGAACTGTTGTTGTAAAGAATAACTCAAGCACTACGATTGCTACGCTGCAATCTGGCTCTTATATTGAAATTATTCTTTTAACAAATTCTATTGCTGCAGGTACATGGGATTACCACAATCAAGCTCCTTCAAATGCTTCTTGGTCAACCAACACTTTAAGTTGGGCAGGATCATATACAAACGGTACATGGAATGGAAATGTAATATCACCTAATTACGGTGGTACTGGAGTAAACAACGGCACTAACACCCTGACAATGGGTGGAAATGTTACTTTTTCTGGCGCATTCACGCAAACATTCACAGCGACAGCAAACACATCGTTGACTTTGCCTACAAGTGGAACATTACAAACCACAACAGGATCGTTAACAAGCAACACAGGATTGCCCTTAACAACAGGAGTCACAGGCACATTAGCAACCACAAACGGTGGTACAGGACTATCATCATTCACAGCAAATGGTGTGGTGTATGCGTCTAGTACAAGTGCTTTGGCTACTGGGTCTGCGCTGACGTTTGATGGTACTAATTTTGTTGTTGGTTATACGAGCGCAGGTAATATAATTGCTTATACAGGCGGCTCTATCAAAGTCAATAGGGCTGATAACGCAACAAACAATGAAATAAAGTATGTAACTTCTGGCGACTTGTTTTACTTTAACCAAGCAAATGGTGGTGCATACCAGTTCAATATTACTGGCTCCGAACAAATGTGCCTAACCAGCACAGGTCTGGGTATTGGGACGAGTTCGCCAGCGGCAAGGCTTCAGGTTCAAGATGCAACTGCCAATAACGGCACGATGCAGCTTGGAGGAACGACCTACTACGGCACAATCAAGCACAACGCCACAGGTACTGGAGCAAACGAATATAATGTTGCATCGGCTTCTGGTGGAGGGCATCAATTCCTGCGTGGCGGGACACTCCAATTCATGACTGATGCCTCTGGTAACCTGTTGGTGGGGACTACAACCGCTTCAGGAAATCCAACTCAAGGTGTAGTAACTTTACCTAATTCAAACGCTGCTTTAATTGGCATTGGTCACGCAAGTGGAACTGCAAGTGGTTCTGCTTACATGACATTTAATTACAACGGCGGTTCTGGTATTGGTTCTATCACCCAATCAGGAACAACAGCAGTTGCTTACAATACATCATCTGACCAACGTCTAAAAACAGATTTAGGACAAGTTACATCAACAAATGTTATTGATAACACCATAGTTCACGATTTTTTTTGGAAAACAGATGGCACACAATCTCGTGGTGTATTTGCTCAAGAAGCACACAAAGTAATTCCACAAGCCGTAAAAGTTGGTGATGATGGTGAAGAAGTTGAGGATGTATGGGCAGTTGACTATTCCAAATACGTCCCAGACCTTATTGTTTATTGCCAGCAACTTAAAGCAGAAATTCAATCCCTCAAGGCTGAAGTAGCCACACTTAAAGGAGCTTAAAAATGTCAGCAACTATCACTTGGACTACCGATTGGTTATCCACTTCAACACAGACAATCAATGGATTTACATCTGTTGTAGTCACAGCAGGTTGGAGGTGTACAGGTACTGAAACAGCCAATGGGAAAGAATATAGCAATTCTATTTATGGAACTTGCTCGTTTACTGAACCTCCTGCTGGTGACCCTAATTTCATACCTTTTGCAAGTTTAACGCAAGCAGAAGTCAACAATTGGGTTTGGGCATCAGGTGTCAATCAACAAGCTACTGAAACTGCTATCAACAACAATCTGAATCTTCAAATCAATCCCGCAACGACCCAGCCCCCACTACCATGGGCAACACAAGGAGCTTAAACATGGAAACCGTAACTTTATCAACCACACTTGTGAACAACATCATGGCGTACTTGGGAACTAAGCCTTTCCAAGAAGTATTCCAATTGATCCAAGAAGTTCAAAAAGAAGCTGCACCACAAGTCCAGCAACCACAGGATCAACCACCACAATAAAACAAAATGACAAAACAAAACAAAACATGGGAGCAAATGCTCTTGATCAATGAGCTGAATTTTGCCAAGCAGCACAATCCAGAATATTACAGATGGAAACTCACAAACAATTATGAACGTGCAGTTTTCTTGAAAGGCGATCCAGTTTATCCTCGAGAGGCCACACGATATATGTGGGCCAATCGAAATTTGCGTGGCAAAAAAATATTAGAAATTGGCTGCAGCACTGGATTTGGCACTCAATTTCTACCCAATGACATTGAATATTTGGGATTGGATTATGACCCAATCATCATCGATGTGGCTCAAGATCAGCAATGGGGCGAAAACATCAAGTTTTCATGTGCCGACATCAATGAAATCCAGCTGGCACAATTTGACACCATCATTGCTTTTGAAGTGATCGAGCATTTGGACAATGGCTTGGACATTGTGGAAAAGCTGAAAAAGCATTGCAATCGATTGCTGATCACAGTGCCATGGAATGAGCCACCAGGATTTTGGGGCGAACACCACAAACTGCATGGCCTTAATGAAACCAATTTCTTTGATTTTGATGTGGAATACATCAGCGAGCATGGAGCCATCACATCAGAGCCAAGATCATTGACTGAACACAATCGATTCAATTTGATGATTCTGAGGTGGGATCGTGGATAAGGTTTTATGCAGCATTGGCACTCGAGGCAGATATGACACAACGCTGCCATTGGCTTTGGCTGCCATCATCAATCAGACCAAACGGCCAGACAAAGTGGTCATTTTTGATGACAATGAAAATCCAAGGGATGTCAGAAATGAGCTGATTTATAAAAATCTGTTTCAAATGATGGACATCAAAGGCATCGAGTGGGAATGGCGGTTTGCTGCCAAAAAGGGCACACATCACAACCATCAAGCGGCCAACACAATGGGATACAAATGGGTTTGGCGCATGGATGATGATGCCATCCCAGAGGCCAATGTGCTGCATGAATTGTTCAGCTGGACGCTGCATGATCCCAATTTGGGCGCAGTTGGTGGCTCGATATTGACACCACCATTGCAGTTTGAGGAATCATTTCCAACGGCCACCATGGCCAACATCGATGCAGAGCCAAACATCCAATGGAAATATATTCACAAACGCAAAAAGGTCGAGCATTTGCATTGTTCATTTTTATATCGAGCTGGCATTGTGGATTATCACTTGGGGCTTTCAAAAGTGGCCCACAGGGAAGAAACATTGTTTAGCAATGCTTTACATCAAAAAGGATATGATCTTTATGTGGTGCCCAATGCGGTCACTTGGCATTTAAAAAATCCAAGTGGTGGCATCAGGTCAGAAACTGATCAATCAATGTATGCGCATGATGAGCAAATATTTCAAAACTTTCAAAAGTTTAAAAACAACACAATTGTTGTTCTCAATTGTGGAATGGGGGATCATTTGGTATTTTCTGAAATATTGCCTTATATCAAAAACCCAATTGTATTCAGCTGCTACCCAGACATTGTGCCAGGCGAATCGATTGCTGCAGCCAAAGCATTTTTTGGTGACATCGACCAGTGGAACATATATTTGAAAATGGCCCAATGGAAGTGGACAGGCTCACTCAATGAGGCATTCAGAAAGATGTACTTATGATCATTGTTTCCCCATACTCCAAAAAGCTGATGAATGGTCGGGAAAACCCTAAAAATTACCCATATTGGTCAGTTTTATTGATGGAAATTAAAGAAAAAGTGATACAAATTGGGGTCAGTGGTGAAAAGCAAATATGGCCAGATTTCAGACCCGATTTGCCATTGGATGAATTGAAAGAATTGCTGATGCAATGTCGGACATGGATTTCATGCGATTCATTCTTTCAGCATTTGGGATACATCGAGAAAAAGCCTGGCATTGTGCTTTGGTCAGTATCGGACCCATTGATCTTTGGCCATCCAGAGAATGTCAATTTGATTAAAAGTCGGGATTATCTGGTCAAAGACCAGTTTTTGTGGTGGGAAGATCAAGAATACAAACATGATGCATTTGTCGATCCTGATGAGGTGGTCAAGGCATTGGAATTGTTTTAAAATTGGCCATCATTTAAGGGTGGACAATGGACGCTGAAACCGACAAAAGACTGGCAGTGCATGAGGCAGTATGTGCTGAGAGATACAGAATCATCCAAGAGCATTTGACGGCTGGTGAAAAGAGAATGACCAAGATTGAGTATTTGCTTTATACAGTGATGGCTTTGGTGTTACTTGGACCAGGCGTGGCAGCCACCTTTTTCCATAAATTGTTTGGGTTCTAAAAATTGATCCATTTACCCTTGTCGCACTTGCAAGTGGAGCTTTTAAACTCTGCAAAGATGCGTGTGAAATGTACAAGGAAGGAAGGCAAATTGTCACCGATGCAGTCAAGGAAATTGATGGCATTGTCAAAGATGCCAAAGATGTCCAAAAGAAAGCGAAAGGATTGTTTGGATTTTTAACTGCTATTTTTGGCCAAGATAAAAAAATAAACGCAGAAAATGCACAAAATGTGCAAAAAGCAGTTCCAAAAGCTGCCAAAAAGAAAAAAGAGCCGCCACCAGAGTTTGATGAAAATCTCATTTACCAGCAAGTGAGTGATGCATTGATCAAATTCTTTCAAGCCTACAATGGCCTAAAAAACTATAAAAAAGAACAAGAGGAGCTGGCATTGCACGCCACCAACGAGGAAGGCAACGAAATTGCCATCAAATTGGTCATTGCTAATTTACAAATGGAAAAATTGAATTCTGAGCTTTCAAATTACATGGTCTATCATGTGCCAAGTGAGTTGAAAGATTTGTATTCAAGGGTCAATGAACAAATTGGGCACATTGCAAATGTCCAAGCACTTGCAAGACGAGAGGAGTTGTTGGCAAAGAGGAAAGCACAATGGCAACGAAACCAAAAAGCGGATTTAATCAAAAATCGAATGGTGGTTTCAGCAATTACAGTTCTAATGATTCTGTGGATGTGGGGAATGATTCTAAGTCTGACACACCAGCTTTAATATTGATTGTGATTTTGCTCATCGTGATTTTGCTTTTTTTGCCATTGCTGGCGTGGATGTATACCGATGTCAGAAAAATGGAAATTCGAGTTGATAAGGCTTTGACCAGAATTGAGGGAAAATGATTAAAAAATGCAATTTTTTATACACATCATTGTTGATATGTATACTTTTTCCATTTTTGTGTACAGGTTGCAAAGACAATGTTTATAGGTACTTTTGCCAAGACCCTGAAAACTTTAGCAAAGATGTTTGTCAAAGGCCAAGATGTGAGTTTGATCAAGATTGTCCAGATTATCTAGTGGCCCCAATATTGGAGAAGAAAATTGAAGGAAATACTGCTGGCATTACTCAACAGTCCCAAGGACAGACTCAATGCAGATGACATCGAGGTCAGAGTCAGGGCATTTGTAATCATTGTCGTTACTTTGATTTTGTTTTTCATCGTGGTCACGCTGATCTATAGCGTGATGTTTGTGAGCCAGCCTATCAAAGCCATGGCCCCAATTGACCAGGCATTCACCAAAATGCTCAATGACATCGTGCTTTTGATTGTGGGGGGCATTGGCGGTATTATGACCAAAGGCATCAGCAATGAGGCCACCAACATGATGAATGCAGCCAAAGGCAATACTGCAGCATATGTGGCTCCCCCACCACCACCAGTGGTTATGATGGCCCCATCAACCAATTGGACTGCACCACCACCACCAGCTGGTCCGCCAACATTGGAAGACCCAGAGGAGCGTTTGAGGACTGCCCAGGCTCGAGAAAGCACAAAAAATGTTTAGTTGGCTTTCATGGTTTTTTGATGATTTGTTTTATTACATTGCAATCATTGCGCTGATCGGTGGAGTGATTGCATATACCCTTTCATATTTGGTCGGGTTTCTACCAATGTTAAAGGCCCATGCACTTATCTTAAAAGTGCTTGGAATTGTTTTAGTTATTACAGGAGGTTATTATGTCAGCGATCATCATGGTTATCAAAGACGCATGGCTGAAGATCAAGTTGAAATTGACAGGCTTAATCAAGAAGCAAGAGCCAAAGAATCCGAGCTGAACAAAAAGCTGGCGCAAACTGGCGCAGCACTCAGGAAATCAAAAGATGAAAACAAATCCAAGCAAAGCAGCATTGATGCTGACATCGATGCTGGTCGGCTGCAGCTCCCCTCCAGTTGTGCCTTACAAGCCAATTCAGATGCCACCACTGCCAACGGAAATCCAACCAATGGAGCCGATTCTACAAGACAGGCTCTTAAAGATATTGTCCAAATCGCAGCAGATGGAGACAATGCAATCATCCAGCTCAACAGTTGCATTGCCACCTACAACCAAGTGATGGAAACAGTCAATGGGGGCGTGAAATGATCACATCAGAGCAGCTGATCGAGCTGAAGATCGATTCAGTTTGGACAATCCCACTCAATGACACATTTGATCGATGGGGCATTTCAACGATTGAAGAACAGGCGTGTTTCATTGGCCAATTCTCATATGAGTCAAATCACTTTAAAGATTTGAGTGAGAATTTAAACTATCGGCCAGAGACGCTGATGAAATTGTGGCCAAAGCGGTTTCCATCGATGGATGAGGCTTTAAAGTATGCCCATCAGCCAGAAAAAATTGCCAATCACATTTACTCAAATCGGATGGGCAATCGAGATGAGGCATCAGGAGATGGCTGGCGTTTCAGAGGATCAGCAATTTGTCAGTTGACTGGGCATGATAATTTTTACCATGCTGGCCAAGCATTGGGCATTGATCTGGTACACAATCCTGACCTGGCACGCACACCCAAATATGCTGCACAAATTGGTGGCTGGTATTGGAAAACGCATAAGTGCAATGAGGCTGCACAGGCCAAAAATTACAACAAACTCACAGAAATCATCAATGGGGGATTGTTTGGTGCAGAGCAGCGCATTGCAGTGATGCACCAATGCGAAAGAATCTGTGGAGCCTAATGCTCTTTCAGATATAGATAAACCATCAATCCAATGGTGCTAAAAATAAAGGCAATCAATCCCAGCAAGCCGAGAGCGATTGCCCACATAAAAATATTAAACCAATCAAACATTTTTGATATTGTAATCAGCAGCGTTGATTGAATACTTATACAGTGTCCATTTGCGCTGGTAATTGGCATCTTCACTTGGAGGGATAAAACCGAATCGTTTCCATGTGGTCATTACATCGGTTTTATCTGCTGGTGTGTATTGTTTTATATTTGGGAATTTCATTTTGTTTTATCCAAGTAATCTGCCAAATCTTTGGTGTCCACAAACACTCTGAGTCCATCTTTGTATGTGCGAAAACTCAGCTCATTTTTAGAGCGTTTGTTATAGATCGTACCGATTGGCACTTTCAGCACTCCAGCCACTTCATCGAGAGTTAAACGAACACCAAATTGATTCAGCAGATATTGATACATATTGGTTTAGAAAGGAATATTAGAGTCTTGGAAAGCGGTTTTGGCCACTCCAAAATCATCCACTGCCGAGGCTTTTGACCCTAGTGCATCACCTTTCTCGAGCAACTGGATGTTGTTCAGCCAAAATGCTACACCATTGTTTCCAGCTTGGGAATATGCATAAGCAGTCACAGAGACACGACCCCAGTCACCAGAGACAAAATCATTGGCTGCCAGAATTGGCTGGCCCTCTGCATCGATGACACCAGGCTTTTCATTTGACTTGCATCGAATGAAAAAACTGCCTTTGTATTGATCAGGCAATGGTGTGCCATCTTGCTTTGTTTCAGTGTCACCATCACGCAAAGGATTGCGCAGATTGGCTGGATATTTCCCATTCCACTTTTTATCAAGTGCACCTTTCATTGCAGCTTTGAGGCCAGCAATGGTTTGCGTGTCACCTTTGGGAATGATGAATTCAGTGGAAAACTCCTCTTTTCCAGACAATTCATTGATCTTGGGACTGGCCCAATTGAGGAAAGAAAAACGGCCTTTGCCAGTTACAAATTTTGACATATTTACTCCAGTTTACAGTTTAAAAAATACCGACACCGAATTGTGTTGGTGGAATCACTATAACATAAATTCTCAAAATTTCCCACAATTTCACAAAATTTAATATATACTGAGGATTCATTAACTGAAAACTGGATCAAAAATGCTTTTCCCCCATCAAGAAATATCGAGAGATTTTCTCTTAAACACCAAGCGAGCCATTTTGGCCGATGAGCCAAGAGTGGGCAAAACATTGCCAACGGCAGCTGCAGCACTTGAGCATTTGCCAGCTCTGATCATTTGCCCAGCCATTGTGAAAAATGTCTGGAAAGCTGCATTTGAAAAACTTGGCTACCATGGAAACGTCACAGTTGTCAATGGCAAAGTGAGTGCACAGAATGCAAGAAATGATGGGGTCACCATCATCAATTATGATGTTTTAGGCTCACTCAATGAGCTTGGCCAATATCAAACTCTGGTGCTGGATGAAAGCCACAGAATCAAATCCCCCAAAACCATACGCACCATTGCTGCACTCAAATGGATGAAACGCATCCGCAGAGTTTATGCCCTATCAGGCACACCAATACCAAACAGACCCATTGAGTTGTGGCCACTGCTGCATGGCCTGGGAGTCTATCGGGGGGGCTGGTATGACTTTGGTTTGCGATATGCCAAATTATGGAATGCACCATGGGGGCTGGATACGTCAGGAGCCAGTAATTTGCCAGAGCTGCGATCCATCATGCAGCCAGTAATGCTCAGACGCACAAAAGCTGATATTTTTACCAATTACCAGCAGCCAATCACTTCACTGATCACCTTTGATCTGCCAATTGATAAGCGTGAAAAAGAATTCAACGCTGATGCATTGATCGAACACCCAAATCCTATGCTAGCTTTTGAGGGTTTATCAGAGGTAATGAAAGAGGCTGGAATGCGTAAAGTCAAGCCAGCTGCAGAGTTCATCGAGTCCAAGTTGGCCGATGAGCCAGTGATCGTTTTTGCCCATCACAAAGATGTGGTGCATCAATTGGCCACCATTCTTAAAGATCACAAACCATCAATCATCACAGGAGACACACCAGCAGCTGCACGACAAAAACTCATTGAGGACTTTCAAAATGGCACAACAAAACTATTCATTGGCAATTTGGCAGCGTGTCAAGAAGGGATTGACCTATCTGCAGCCGATACAGTTATTTTTGTTGAGGCCACATGGCAAACATCAGCTCTGCAGCAAGCCAGTTCCAGAGTGGAAAATATCAATAAAACTGGATCGGCTCCACTCATTTATTTGCTCACAATTTCCAATTCATTGGATCACACCATTCTTTCAAAAATCCTCAAAAAACAAAATGTCATTAACCAAATCATTTAATCCTATGGAAAAAATACTCTTAAAACAAGCAGCAAGAATCATCGATCATCTTGTCGAATCAAAACCCGAGGATGTCAACTGGGAATTGATTGACCGATTTCAAGATTTACTTGAGCGTTATTTGACCAAAGAGAAAAAGAAATTACCAACCAATGAAAGGACTGCAGCATGACTAAAGATGAAGCATTACAACTTGCATTGGAGGCGTTGGGAAGCAATCGTAGAACGCATCATTACTGCGAGGACACATGGTATTCATGCCCTAAGCATGAAGATGGATGCGCCAATGATTCTGAGGGCGACGAGTGCAACTGTGGGGCTGATAAAGTGAATGCTGGAATTGACCAAGCCATCATTGCAATTAAAGAAGCACTAGAAACAAAAGAAGGACTATTAGACAGAAATTCCTATTTGCTTGGATTGTACGATCAAAAATCTAGGTTAGAACTAGAAACAAAAGATGAGCCTGTGGCGTGGGAGCAATTCCACGAACACATGGCGGGTCCAAATTATGTTGCACCACAACGCACATGGGTAGGACTGACGGATGAGGAGATTCGGGAATGCTTTGCTCATGTTGAAGGAGTTACTGTATCTGATGCAGTAATTTTGATAAGCGTTGTACGCACAACGCAAGCCTCTTTAAAGGAGAAAAATACATGAGCTTAGGTATCAACAACACAGACGAGACTTTTCCTTTAGAGGTCAAGCTGATGGACAACGAAGTGCTGCGCGTCACACAGGACGGTCAGTTTATTTGGCATCCCGATGCTGACCGCATGATTGAAGAAGGTAACTTTAACTTTAACCCTGCCATGCCTCATATCTTGAGGGCTTTGCGTAAGCGTGAATGGGTAGGACTGACGGATGAGGAAGTAAATAGTTTACGGTACAAGCGCGATTGGACTGGCCCTTGGACAGACATGACTTTTGCCCGAGCCATTGAAGCCAAATTAAGGAGTAAGAACAGATGAAAAAGAAACCCGATTTGATCAATCATCCACCACATTACACTGATCATCCATCAGGCATCGAGTGCATCGAGATCACCAGGCACATGGGATTTAACTTGGGTAATGCAGTCAAATACATTTGGCGGTGTGACCTCAAGCAAGATGCCATTGAGGATTTAAAAAAGGCGATTTGGTACATTCAAGATGAAATCACTAAAAGGGAAAATGAGCAATGAGCAAAACCAAACGTATAACTTTGTATGTGCCAGAGCAAATTGATTTGATCAGAGACAAATTGGCTGCAGACAGTGGTGTGAAAATGACCTATGTGCAAGTATTTGCATTTTTAGTTCATTTTTATATCAAGCATTGCAATGAGCCGAGGACACAATGGAGGCCAATGCAATGACTAACGAAGAAATCATAGAAATGGCTAGAGAGGCAAATTTACCAAGTTGTTTAGCAACGCATCCAAAAGCACTTGAACGATTTGCCACATTGATAGCAGAAAAAGAACGTGAGGCGTGTGCAAATACGGCTGGTCTTGCATTACTTGGCGCAGATAAAGCGTTGACTGATCGTGTTTTAAAAGCCATCCGAGCAAGGGGAAAAAGTAATGGGTGATATGGCTGAAATATTTAATGAATGGAAAGAATACAAAAAAGAACGCAGGCAAAGGCTTGGTATGCCATGCCCTGATTGCACAATCAGATTACCTAAAGCACAACCAAAAATTCTTATGCCAAACCAAAAATGTTGGTGCGGTTATATCGATAAACGTGAAAGGAAACAAAAATGCGTAAGCGGTCCAAGTATCGGCCAAAGCCAGTGATTTTGGACAACATGGCTTATGTTCTGTCTGGCAAGACCAATATTATCAAAATAAAGTTTTGGGAGGTTAACCAGACAATCAAGGATGTCGGATTTGGGGAATTTTTCTGGTTTCTGCCTCATTAAGAAAACGACCAAATTGACTCCCACCCATTAACCAAAGGAATTAAACATGACAACACACGCACCAATATCAGCATCCAAACTTGAGCGAATCATTCTCTGCCCTGGCTCATATTTGCTCGAGAAAGATTTGCCCAATCCAACCAATGCAGCTGCACAACGTGGCACGAGCATCCATGAATTGGCCGACATGATGTGGAATGAAATGGCCATTGATTACAATGAATTTGATGCCGAGATGGTACAAATTGCCATTGACTATGTGACCTATCTTAAAAAGGCATCAGCTGCAGCCAGGTTTATTTTTCTCGAGCTGAATTTGACTCCACATTTGTCAAGGATTCATCCAGACTTGGGAGGCACTGCTGATGCAGTGTTTGTGATCGACAATGCACTTCATGTGGTGGACTTAAAAACTGGCCGAATCAAAGTTGATCCAGCCAACAATAAGCAGCTGATGATGTATGCACTTGGCGCATTGATGATGTGCATCAAAAAAGACATCAGAGTCACACACATATATTTGCACATCTTTCAGCCACACAACAATTGCCAACCATACTATGTCTCATTCGATGACATGGAAAAATTTGAGGAGGAGTTGATCATCATTGCCAAGATGGCCAATGAGCCAACTGCACCAAAAATTGCTGGGCCAAAACAATGCAAATACTGCCGAGCCAAAGCCATTTGCCCATCCATCAAAGATGCTGCAGTCAAAGCTGCACAAATTGATTTTGAAAAGACCACCAAAACCATGCATGAGCTATTGGATAAAGCAGAATTGTGCAAAGTATGGGCTGAGTCTGTACAAGATGCTGCAAAACAGTATTTGGGCAATGGCGGTGAAATCCAAGGCTGGTCACTTCAGGCTGGCCGAAGGATGACCAAATGGAATCCAGAGTTTAAACACGACTGGCCAGCCGAGGCTTATGAGCTGAAAACACCAGCTGCAGTTAAAAAGTTGAAGATTGAGATTCCCGATGGTGCTATCATCGAAACCCATTCTGCCCCATCACTCACTAGGATCAAAGAATGAAAATATTGATTGCGTGTGAATATTCAGGGACTGTAAGAGATGCATTTATTGCCAAAGGCCATGATGCAATGTCATGCGATATATTGCCCACAGACGTACCAGGCCCACACTATCAAGGGGACATCATGGATGTCTTATACGATGGCTGGGACATGATGATTGCCCATCCCCCATGCACTTACATTTCCAATGCTGGTGCAAGATTTTTGTACCCAAAAAGTGTACTTAATCCAGAAAGATTGGCAAAAGGATTGGAAGCAAAAGAATTTTTTATGAAATTATTTGATGCACCAATTGAAAAAATTGCAGTTGAAAATCCTATTCCATCCAAGGTTTTTGGATTACCATCCTATACCCAAGCAATTCAACCATATGAATATGGCCATCGATTCAAGAAAAAAACTTGTCTTTGGTTGAAAAACTTGCCTCCACTGATGCCAACTGACATTGTTGGATATTCTGAAAGCACAAAAGTGCCTGGGAATTGGTTCAACAAAGGTGGAAAAGATCGTCAAAAAAATAGAGCAAAAACATTTGACGGCATTGCGAAAGCAATGGCAGATCAGTGGACATAAAAAAAGGGCAGCTGGTGAAAGCTGCCCTTAACCCTTACAAACCCTCAAAGGAAAGAAATGGCCGAAACCATTATAAAACAAAACGACACTGAACATCCATTTTGGATGCAATTTGGTGATAAACCCATTTTTTGCGGTTTTACAGACCAGAAACGGCCAGTGGGCATTGATGGCGTGATGGGCATTGCAGAAGCTGCCACATCTGGCAAATTGGGCACATATGACCAAGCCAAGGCTCTGAGCCATCCCTATGTGGGATTGTCTCTATTAAAACCATTTGAAGTGCAGTCAGACTTATTTTTGGTCTGCATCGATCTCGATTGGAAGAATGCCAAAGACTATCAGCCACATACAGAGCAGCTGGTGCTGATGACTTATCTCAATAAACTTGGGGCAGCCTATGAGACATCATTGTCTGGCCATGGTGCGCATTATTGGGTTTTGATGCAAAGGAACAAAATCCCTAAATGCATTACATTGTCTGAAAACAGGCAAATTGAATTCTTTTCAGGATTTACTGGCCAAAAGAAAAACATTCTTTTGACAGACTGGGATTATTGTGGCCAATTGCTCGAGGTCAACATCATGGATCAAATGCCATCCAATTCCAAATCTGATGATGTCAAATTATTATTATCATTCATCGATGCTGATGATTATACCGATTGGATTTCAGTTGGCATGATATTGAAAAAAGAGCTGGCTGAATTGGGATTTGAGTTGTGGGATCAATGGTCCAGAAAATCAGATAAATATGACCCATTTATTATGTCAACCAAGTGGGAATCATTTAAAAAAGATGATGGAATTGGCATTAGACAATTATTAAAACTGGCAAAAAATCATGGTTTTCAAGGCGAAATTAGTGCTTTCAATAATCCTGAAGATGATTTTGTTAATAATCCAAGCAGTGGAGATTTTGACAGGATTATTGATTCTGAAACTGGTGAGATTATTATCAAGGATATTTGGGAAAGCCGAATAATCGACCCAATGACTGTATTGACCAGTCCAAATTGGGTGATTGATGGGTTTTTGGCAGATGGATTGACGTTGATTGCTGGCGCACCAGGCGTGGGAAAAACATCAGCCATTGTCCCATTGGCCATGCAAGTGGCTGGATTTAGCAGCCATTTTTCAAATGTAGGCGTGCTAATTAGACGCAAAGTGATTTATTTAAGCGAAGACACTGGACAGGTTCAGCGCATTCAATATGCCCTACAAAAGCGAATTAGGCGCACTCATGGCGATTCTGAGTTTGGATGGCCAGAGATTGCCGATTGGTTCAAAGTTGTGGCCACCAAGCGATCCAGTGCGTCAGATATTGCCAAATTGGCCATTTTGGCTGCCAAGCATGAGACAGTGTTTAAAGACTATTCAGGAAACGATGCTCAGATCAAGCCATTGATCGTCATTGACACGGCATCAGCGTCATTTAACGTGGAATCAGAAAATGACAATGCTGAGATTGCCAAATACATCAGTGCCATCAAAGAAGGGCTTATAGGGCGAGGATTTCCAGTTTGGGTGGTTACCCATACACCAAAGGCTTTAAAGCGTGCAGATGTCAGGGATTTCAGTGCCAGGGGGGCTGGAGCATGGGAAGGTGATGCCAATTGTGTGGCTTACCTATTTCAAGAGGATGGACTTGAGGAAAGATTCTTAAAACTTGGGAAACATCGATACCAGGCTGATTTTGATGAAGTTGCATTTGAAACCAACATTTATACTGAGTTTGTGACCGATCCATTGCGTGGGCCAGTTGAGTTGTCAGTGCGCTGGGCCATTCCATCCAAGTCGATGGAGTCCAAGCGGATCGAAGCCAAAGAATTGGCCAAAGAAGAAAAGATGGAATCAGCCAAACAATCCAGAAAAACGGAAATCATCGACATTTTGAATTCAGAGATTGCAGCTGGTAAATATCCGACCAAACGATCGGTCAGGAATTTGGTGTCTGGCCGAACCGAGGAAATTGGAGCCATCATCGATGCTCTGATTGATGATGGTTCAATCATGGAAGTTGATCTGCCAGCTGAATTAAAAGTCGGTGCAAAACGGACTTCATTGGTTCCCAATTTGTCGGGAACCAATGGATTTTGATGGTAATACAAAATGATTAAATTCAATTGGTTCCCAAACCATTGGTTCCCCTAAGGAAAAATATGGGGAACCAATAGTACCTAAGTGGTACTATTGGTATCGGTTCCGAGGAATCGGGAACCAATGGGAACCAATGGGAACCAATAGTACAAAAGGTTTAGAATTATGGATAAAGATGAATTAGGGAATGGCGAAAAAGATGACTTTGATGACCGCATTTTTTGTGATGAATGCGAGCATTTTGTGTCAAAGAATTGGTATTTAAAATGTGAAGCTGGTCAGACATACATACTTGGGATAAAAAACAGATGCACACTATTCAAGAAAAAAACACCCAAAAACCAAAAATTTTGGGAATGAAAGAACACAAAATCCAAGTCAAAGTGATTCAACATATTCGCACATTTTTCCCAGATGTGTTGATTTTTGCCATTCCAAATGGATCAGCAACATCGGCCAAAAATCGATTGATGTTGTTTTTGGAAGGTTTGACCGCTGGCATTCCAGACATTTTTGTTGCTGAATCCAGGCATGGTTTTAGCGGTTTGTTCATTGAATTGAAAACCCAAGAAGGTGTCGAATCACATGATCAAAAGAAAATCAGACTTTTATTGCAAAAGCGTAATTATTTGGTCTATGTGGCCAGATCACCAGAAACTGCAATTGATTTGATCACCGATTATGTGTGCTGATTCACAACAATTCACAAAATTTCACAAATTTATGTTACAGTGTTTGAAATTAACTTTGGAGCTGAAAAAATGTTTGGATATAAATTGACTGAGTGGCTTGGAATGATTGCAATTGGCGTTATGTTTGCTCTGATGCTAATATATGGCTGGACTCATTAAGGATAATCATGCCGATTAGAAAAGATTCAAAAGGATGGTGGTGGGGAAATCAAGGCCCATTTGATACCAAGCAAAAAGCAGTTCAAGTTGGCCAAGCAGCTCATGCAGCTGGTGCTGATGAAGAATCAACTCAAGTCAAAGAAAAAAAACAAGGCAAATTGACGTTTGCTTTGGATTATCACAAGACATATTCAGCTGATCCAAAATTTTGGAATGTATTTATTCAGTTGGTTTATTTGCGCAAAGATAAATTGCTTTGCGTTTCACATTCGACCGATCCAGATGAGATCGATGAATTATATAAATCAATCGG
>Ga0316226_1002443_pt1 | contig 17436 bp, 21 predicted proteins | sample TBH18017metaG_FD_206009 | JGI IMG/M metagenome (GOLD analysis project Ga0316226, IMG submission 206009) | Freshwater microbial communities from Trout Bog Lake, Wisconsin, USA - TBH18017 | ecosystem: Environmental > Aquatic > Freshwater > Lake > Hypolimnion/Profundal zone | place: USA: Wisconsin... | reverse complement strand
GCCGGGTACCCGGTAGATGCGCACCAGGGCCACGGCGAGGCCCGCCGCCAGGGAGGCCGCCATGGCCACAGCGGTGATCTTCAGGGTGACCGGGACGGCCCTGGCCAGATCCGGGAAGGTCGACAGGAAGAACGGGACGTCGAAGAGGGTGCCCATGGCGGTATCCGATCACGAGAAGGCGCCCGGGCGCACCGGGGCGCCCGGGGCCCGGGTGGCAGCTAGCGGGTGTAGTCGGCGCCGAACCATTTCTGGGACAGCCTGGCCAGGGAGCCGTCCTTCTTGAGCTCGGCCAGGCCCTTGTTGAACTGGGCAGCCAGCGCCTCGCCCTGGGCATCCTTGCGGAAGACGAAGTAGGAGGGCTCGAAATCCAGCGGCTTGCCCACGACCTTGACGTTGATGCCCAGCTTCTGGGCGCTGTAGCCCACGGTCAGGCGGTCGTTCACGGTGGCGTCCAGCCGGCCCGCCACGACGTCCTGCAGCACAGTCGTCAGGTTGCCGTCATAGGTCTTTATGTCGATGCCATTGCCGTTGGCCTGGTTGAACGCTTCCAGCTGCTTGGTGTAGTTGCTGCCGACCCCGGTGCCGACCTTAAGGCCCTTGAGGTCCGCATAGCCGTTGCTGAAGGTTCCCGGCCGGTCGCCCCGGACAATGATCTGGGCGGCGGAGACCAGGTAGTCGTCCGAGAAGGTGTATTTCTGCGCGCGCTGGGGGTTCTTGGAAATCTGGTTGGCCACCAGGTCGAACTTCTTCGAATCCAGGGCGAGGAACATGCTGTCCCACGGGGTCGGCACGAACTTGACGTCCAGGTTGACGCGCCTGCCGATCTCCTGGACCACCTCCACGTCGTAGCCGGTGATCGCCCCCTTCTCGTCGAGGAAGGTGAAGGGTGCGTAGACCCCTTCGGTGCCGACCGTGACGGTCTGCTTCAGGGAGGCGGCGGACAGCCCCGGGGCGGCGAGGCTGCCCAGGACGGCCAGGGTCTGCAGGGTCTTGCGGAGAGAGTGGTTCATGGTGATCTCCAAGGGGAGGGGGAAGTTGGTGGGTACGGACCAGGGCCGGGGGGATCGGTTCTGCGATCCCTCCGGCCCTGGTGAAAGTCGGCCATGGCCTGTCGCAGAGCCTAGGGGAGCGCGCTCCGGCGACAACAGGTCAGCGCCAGTGGCCGTTCAGCGAGTTTGCGGGGATGGAACATTCGTCGGTCTCCACGGGAGGGAATTAATTTTGACTAAACTTACCAACAAGAACGGAATTGATCCGTGTTCAACAGTTAAGCCGCTCGGCCGGCAAGGGTCAACGAAAAACATTAATAAAGTATCAATTGAAGGACCTGGGCCGGAAGGGGGCCTTGGCTGGGGCCGCCCAGCCTGGTTGCTCTTGAAAAAAAACTAAAAAAAGGGGTTGACCAAATGATGACGGCTGGGTCTACTTTTTGGGACGGAACGAAATTCTTCTCTTGTTGGTAAATTTAGTAATATTCATTTCGACTACTGGCTGAACGGAGTCTCCATCGTGACCAGGACCTGCGAACCTTCAAGGCTGACTCCGGTCATGACCTGCTGCTGTCTGGGCGCGATCCCCTAGGTCCGGCGACCAGCACCTTCGTTTTCCCCCAGGGCCGGACCGATCGCAGAACCGATCGTTCCGGCCCTGGGGTCTGGATTCGCTTCCGCTCCATCCGTTCTCCGAGGACACGCTCATGAGCTTCACCCATGCAGTGGCCGTGCAGCCCGACAGTGACCAGACCGGCCACTTCGGGAAAGCCGCGGGCTTCCAGATCTACGAGATCACCGACCGCCCACGCTGGCTCGGCCAGCGGCCGGCACTGCTGGAGCATGGCATCACCGCCTACGAGTTCGCCGGCAGCGCTGCCACGGCGGCGGTCCTGGTGGCCCAATGGCACGCTGCGGCAACCGGTGACCAGGGGAGCGACCGTGATCGAAGTGCGTGACCTGCGGAAGACCTTCACGACCCCGGCCGCGCAGGTCCAGGCTCTGGCCGGCGTGGACCTGACGGTCCGGCAGGGGGACATCTTCGGCATCGTCGGATTCTCCGGGTCCGGCAAATCCACCCTCCTGCGGTGCATCAACCTGCTGGAACGCCCCGACTCCGGGACCGTGACCCTGGCGGGCCGGGAAACCACTGCCCTGGACCGGCACCAGCTCGGGCTGCTCCGGCGCAAGGTGGGCATGATCTTCCAGCATTTCCATCTGTTCGACGCCCGGACCGTGCGCGCCAACATCGCCTACCCGCTGGAGATCGCCGGGATCGGCAACCGCGCCATCGGCCGGCGGGTGGGGGAACTGGCCAGCCTGGTGGGCATCACCGAGAAGCTCGACGCCTACCCTGGCCAGCTTTCCGGCGGGCAGAAACAGCGGGTCGCCATCGCCCGGGCCCTGGCAAACGAGCCCAAGGTGCTGCTCAGCGACGAGGCGACCTCCGCCCTCGACCCCGAAACCACCTGGTCCATCCTCCAGCTGCTGAAGGACATCAACCGGAACATGGGCCTGACCATCGCCCTGGTCACCCACGAACTGGACGTGGTCAGGGCGGTCTGCAACCGCGTGGCCGTGCTGGAATCGGGCCGCATCGTGGAAACCGGCGACGTGGGCACGGTGTTCGGCAATCCCAGGAGCCCGGCGGCCCGCCGGTTGGTGGCCATTTCCACAGGGTTCCGGGAGGGGACCTTGTTCACCGACGGGGGCGGGATATGAACCAATTTTCCACTCTGCTGGCGCAGGGGCTCCAGGACACGGTCTACATGACCCTGCTGGCCTCCGCCATCGGCATGCTGATCGGCCTGCCCCTGGGCGCGGTCCTCACCATCACCTCGGGCAACCACGCGCTGGAATCGCCGCGGATCAACCGCGGGCTCGGCGTCGCGGTGAACATGGGCCGGTCGTTCCCGTCCCTGATCCTGATCATCCTGCTGCTGCCCCTCTCCCGGCTCCTGGTCGGCACCACTCTGGGCCCGACCGCCGCGCTGGTGCCGCTTTCCATGGAGATGGCCCCGTTCATCGCCCGGGTCAGCGAGAACGCCTTCAAGGAGGTGGACAAGGGCAAGATCGAGGCCGCCCTGGCCATGGGCACCGGGCCCTGGGCCATGGTCTGCAAGGTCCTGGTCCCGGAAGCCCTGCCCTCCCTGGTCCGGGGCACGACCCTGATCGTGATCTCCACCCTGGGACTCACCGCGATCGCGGGCTGCATCGGCGCCGGAGGCCTGGGCAGCCTGGCGATCCGCTACGGCTACCAGCGCTTCCGCACCGACATCATGGTCGCCACGGTCGCGCTGCTCATCCTGCTGGTCACCGGGATCCAGCTGACCGGGAACCTGATCGCCAGACACATCGGAAGAAGGAGGCATATCTATGAATGAGCCCTGTCGAAGTTGCGCCGGATCCGCGAACCCGCCCGCCGCCCCATCCCCTGCCATTCCCCAAGGAAGCCCACCATGAACCGCATCCCCAAGAGCACCCTGATCGCCAGCGCCCTCACCCTGATCGGCGGATTCGCCGCCCTGGCCACCGGCACTCCGGCCAGCGCAGCCACCCTGAAAGTGGGCGCCGCGCTGGTGCCCCACTCGGAAATCCTGGAATTCATCAAGCCCAGGCTGCTCCAGCAGGGCATCGACCTGCAGGTCATCGTCCTCGACGACGAGGCCCAGCTGAACCCGGCCCTGGCCGAGAAATCCATCGACGCCAACTACTTCCAGCATGTCCCATACCTGAACGCGGTGTCCCGGGAGAAGGGCTACAGCTTCACCGTCGCCGGCGCCATCCACGTCGAGCCCATCGGCTTCTATTCGGTGAAGGTGAAGTCCAGGGACCAGCTCAAGGCCGGCGCGACCATCGGCATTCCCAACAACCCCTCGAACGAATACCGGGCCCTGGTCCTGCTCCAGTCCCAGGGGCTGATCAAGCTCAAGCCGGGGATCACCACCTTCTCGGCCACCCCGGTGGACATCGCGGAGAATCCGAAGCACTTCAAGTTCATCGAGGCGGACGCGGCCCAGTTGCCACGGTCGCTGCCCGACCTGGACGGCGCCGTCATCAACACCAATATCGTCCTCGAGGCCAAGCTCGACCCGAACGGGGCGATCTTCCGGGAAGGGGCCGATTCCCCCTACGCCAACGACATCGTCGTGCGCAAGGGCGAGGAGGCCAGGCCCGAGATCCGGAAGCTGGTGGCGGCGCTGCAGTCCAAGGACGTCAAGGACTTCATCAAGCAGAAATACGGCGTCGCCGTCGTGCCGGCGTTCAAGTAGCGCTTTCGCCCCCGATGACCCCCTTCCGTTGAGGATCCCCATGACCACCTGCGAACCCACCCTGTTCACCTCCGAAAGCGTGACCGAAGGCCACCCGGACAAGCTCGCCGACCAGATCTCCGACGCCATCCTGGATGCCGCCATCACCCAGGACCCGCACAGCCGGGTCGCCTGCGAGACCCTGGTGACCACCGGCCTGATCCTGGTCGCCGGCGAAATCACCACCCGGGCCACCCTGGACATCCAGCGGATCGCCCGCAGCACCGTGCGCGAGATCGGCTACAACCACAGCGAGAAGGGCTTCGACGCCAACACCGCCTCGGTGGTGGTCACCCTGGACCGCCAGAGCCCGGACATCGCCCAGGGCGTCGACCTGGGCGGAGCCGGGGACCAGGGCCTCATGTTCGGCTACGCCACCCGGGAAACCCCCGAATACCTGCCCGCCCCCATCCAGTACGCCCACCAGCTGGCGCGCCGGCTGGCCCAGGTCCGGCGGGAGGGCCTGCTGCCCTGACTGCGGCCCGACGGCAAGAGCCAGGTGACCCTGGAGTATGCCGGCGGCAGGGTTTCCCGCATCCACACGGTCCTGATCTCGGCCCAGCACGACGATGCGGTCGCCAACGCCGAGATCCGGCGGGCCATCATCGCCGAGGTGATCGTCCCGGCCCTGCCGGCGGCGCTCCTGGACCGGGACACCATCTTCCACGTGAATCCCACCGGCCGGTTCGTGATCGGAGGCCCGGCGGGCGACACCGGCCTCACCGGGCGGAAGATCATCGTCGACACATACGGCGGCGCCGGCCGCCACGGCGGCGGGGCCTTCTCCGGCAAGGACCCGAGCAAGGTCGACCGTTCCGGGGCCTACGCCGCGCGCTATATCGCCAAGAACATCGTCGCCTCCGGCCTGGCCGACCGGGCCGAGATCCAGCTCGCCTACGCCATCGGCGTCGCCGAGCCGGTGTCCATCGCCGTGGACACCTTCGGCACCGGCCGCGCCCCCGACCAGGACCTGGTCCGGGCCATCCGCGAGGTGTTCGACCTGTCCCCGGCCGGCATCATCGAAACCCTGGACCTGCGCCGGCCCATCTACCGGAGGACCGCCGCCTATGGCCATTTCGGCCGGCCGGAATTCAGCTGGGAACGGATCGACAAGGTCGAGCCGCTGCTGAACGCGGCGTTCACCGGTGGCCGGCGGCACTCGGCCTGATCCGCCTGTCAGATGGCGCACTCCGCCGGGCCGGGGCCGCCCAGGAGGGCCTTGGCCAGGTCCACATACTGGACGGCCCCGGCCAGCGCTTCGGCCAGGTCGAGGTGCTCCCCGGGGGTGTGGGCCACCTCGATGGAGCCCGGGCCGGTCATGGCGATGAACCGGTTCCGGGCCAGGTTGCGCAGGGTGTGGGCATCCGACCCGAACGGCACCGCGGCGGTCGGGAAGCCTTCGACCACGGGGAAATAGACCGGTTCCCGCTCGAAGATCACTTCGGCCTCGCCGAGGTCCGGCCGCAGCCGCAGCACCTCCTGCCGGAAGCTGCTGCCCGGGACCGTCCGGGCGAACAGGTCGGCCTCGGCTTCGTCCGGGACGATGTTGATGGCCCGGCCCGCCCTGAGGGTGCCCAGGTTCCAGAGCTCCGGCCCCAGCCTGGGGTCCGTGGCCAATGGCAGAGCGCGTACCGCGGCAATCCAGTCCAGCAGGGGGAAGGCGGCGTTGACGCCGTGCTCCGGGGTGCCGCTGTGGGCGGCCTTGCCGCGGCAGCTCAGGCGGAGATGCACGGCGCCCTTCTGGCCGGTGGCGAGCCGGTTGCCGGTGGGCTCGCCGTTGATCACCGCTGCCACCTCCGGCAGGGCGCCCTTGAGTTCGAGGGCCAGGCGGGCGCCGAGGCTGTCGGTCTCCTCGCCGATCACCCCCAGGAAGGCCACATCCCGCTGGCCGCCGGCCAGCAGCGCGCGGATCGCCTCGGCCATGGCCACCAGGATCCCCTTGGCGTCGCAGGTCCCGCGGCCCCAGATGCGTTCGCCCTCGCGCCGGGGCGGGATGAAGGGCGGCACCGTGTCCAGGTGGGTGGAGAACAGGACCCTGGGCCGGCCCCAGAGGGCCAGGAAGTTGCTGCGGCCGCCGGCGACCGGCTGGAGTTCGATCCGGGCGCCGAGCCCGTTGAAAAGATCCACCAGGAGGGGGATCAGGTGGCCCTCCTGGCCGGTGCTGCTGTCCACGGCGCACAGCTGCAGCGTCCATTGGGCGATCCGTTCAGGGTCCAAAGGCATCGGCGACCTCCCATCCGCCCAGTGCCCGGCAGGCCCCCCCACGACCGGTGGAGGGGCCGGCCCGGTCAGCGATCCAGTTTCCGCACCGCGGCGACCAGGGCATCGATGTCCGCCCGCGTGTTGTAGAGCGCGAAGGACGGGCGGACACTGGTTTCGACCCCGAACCGGCGCAGGGCCGGCTGGGCGCAGTGGTGGCCGGAGCGCAGGGCGATCCCCTCCCGGTCCAGGGCTGCCCCCACGTCCTCGGAGCGCCAGCCGGCCAGGACGAAGGAGAGCACCCCGGCCTTCTCCCGGGCGGTGCCGATGATCCGCAGGCCCGGGATGCCGGCGAGCCCGTCGGTGGCGTAGGCCAGCAGGTCGTGCTCGTGCCGGCTGATGGCCTCCAGGCCGACCCGGGTGACATAGTCCAGGGCGGCGCCCAGGCCGACGGCGTCGGCGATGTTGCCGGTGCCGGCCTCGAACCGGGCGGGGGGAGGCTGGAACACCGTCCGCTCGAAGGTCACGTCGGCGATCATGTTGCCGCCGCCCTGCCAGGGCGGGGTGGCGTCCAGCAGGTCGGAGCGGCCGTAGAGGACGCCGATCCCGGTGGGCCCGAACACCTTGTGCCCCGAGAAGGCGTAGAAGTCCGCCCCCAGGGCCTGCACGTCCACCGGCAAGTGGGAGACCGACTGGGCCCCGTCCACCAGCACGACGGCGCCGTGGCGGTGGGCCATGGCGGCCATCTCCCGGACCGGGTTGACGGTGCCCAGGGCGTTGGACACGTGGGTGAAGGAGACCAGCCGGGTGCGGGGGTTGAGCAGCTTCTCGTACTCGTCCAGAAGCACCTGGCCCCGGTCGTCGATGGGGGCCACCCGCAGCCTGGCCCCCTTCTCCGCGGCCAGCTGCTGCCAGGGGACGATGTTGGCGTGGTGCTCGAGCCAGGTGATGACGATCTCGTCGCCCGGGCCGACATGGCGGCGGCCCCAGCCCTGGGCGACCAGGTTGATCGCCTCGGTGGCGCCCCGGACGAAGACGATCTCCTGGACGGAGGCGGCGTTGAGGAAGCGCCGGGCCTTCTCCCGGGCGCCCTCGTAGGCGTCCGTGGAGCGGGCCGCCAGGGCGTGGGCGGCCCGGTGGATGTTCGAGTATTCGTGCCGGTAGAAGTCCGAGATGCGGTCGATCACCGCCCGCGGCTTCTGGGTCGTGGCGGCGTTGTCGAGCCACACCAGGGGCTTGCCGTGGACCCGTTCTTCCAGGATCGGGAAGTCGCGCCGCAGGGAGAGCGGGTCGAACGGGCCGGGCTGGGGAGCCTGCGCCGGCGCCTCGGCCTGGAGCGCCGTCCGTTCCAGGACCGACGGGGTGAGCTGCCACTCCGGCCGGGGGGACGGCATCGGCGCCGCCGCCTCGTCCAGGAAGTAGAAGTCGTAACCTGCGGCCGAGGCCGGGGCCACGGACGGCTGGGGCCGTTCCGGCCAGGGTGCCGGCAGCGGCGCGGCCTCCGGTTCGCGGAACAGCTCGTTGGCGATCCGGGCGACGGCGCCGGGATCGAACGGGCCGGGCAGGGCATCCAGGGGAATCGGGCTGGGAACCGTCATGGGGATCACGCGTATTCGTGGTAGAGGTCGAGGTCGACGTTCTCCAGGACGCCCAGGGCGTCCTCCGTGAGCACCGCGGCGGAGCAGTAGAGCGACACCAGGTAGGAGGCGATGGTGGTGGCATCGATCCCCATGAACCGGACCGACAAGCCCGGGGCCTGCTCGCCGGGCAAGCCGGCCTGGAACAGCCCCACCACGCCCTGCTTGGCCTCGCCGGTACGGATGAGCAGGATGCTGGACCTGGCGTGGCCCTTGTTGCCGGTGATCGGCACCTTGTCGCTGGGGACCAGGGGGACTCCGCGCCAGGTGAGGAACGGATTGCCGAAGAGGGTCACGGTCGGCGGCGGGACCCCGCGCCGGGTGCACTCCCGGCCGAAGGCGGCGATGGCCCGGGGATGCGCCAGGAAGAATGCCGGCTCCTTCCAGACCCTGGCCAGCAGTTCGTCCAGGTCGTCCGGGGTGGGCGGGCCTTTGCGGGTCGGGAAGCGGAAGGCCGCCCCGGCGTTCTTCAGCAGGCCGTAGTCCTGGTTGTTGATCAGCTCGAACTCCTGCTTCTCCTTCAGGTTCTCGATGGTCAGCCGGAGCTGCTCCTTGACCTGGTCCTGGGGGCTGCGGTAGAGGTCGGAGATCCGGGTGTGCACGCCGACCACCGACTTGATCGAGCTCAGCACATACTCCCGGGGCTTCTCCACGTAGTCGACGTAGGAGGTGGGCAGCTCCTGCTCGGCCTTGGAGGTGCAGATCACGGCCACGGTGGTGGCGTTGTCCTTGGCCCGGTTCACCCGGTAGACGCCGGCCTCCACCGGGACCCAGGACAGGAACCGGGGCAGCCAGCGGGGGGTGATGATCGAGGTCTGGACTTGGGTCTTCTGGGTGGTGGCCAGCTGCCTGGCGCCGGCGTCGCCCAGGACGGGACGGGGGTTGGTTTCCGACATCGGATGGCTCCTATGGGTGGGTTGCGGGGACTGGAGAAGCGGGTTCGAGGCCCGGGTTCAGTAGCGGGGCAGGGTGCGGTCGATCCGTTCGGCCCAGGCGTCGATGCCGCCGGCCAGGATCTGCAGCCGGCCGAAGCCGGCCTTGCGCAGGGTCTGGTAGGCCTCCAGGCTGCGCCCGGCCTTGTGGCAGTGGAGGGTGTAGGTGTCGGCGGAATCCAGCTCGTGCAGCCGCCCCGGCAGCTCGCTCAGGGGGAAGCGGACGGCACCCGGGATCTCGGCGATCTGGGCCTCATGGCCCTCGCGCACGTCCAGCAGGTGGAGCCGTTCCCCGGCCGACCGGCGACGGTGGAACTCCTCCACCGAGATGGTCGGCGCGCCGCTGCCGCCGTCGTCGTCCGGCTCTGCCCCGCGGATCTGGCAGAACGCCTCGTAGTCCACCGGGGCGGTGATGCTGGGGGAGGCGCCGCAGACCGCGCATAGGGGGTCCTTGGCCACGGCAAGTTCCCGGAACTTGAAATCCAGGGCGTCGAACATCACCAGCCGGCCGATCAGGGGATCGCCGACGCCGAGGATCAGCTTGAGCACCTCCAGCGCCTGCAGCGAGCCGAGGATCCCCGGCAGCACCCCCAGCACCCCGCCCTCGGCGCAGGAGGGCACCAGCCCGGCCGGCGGCGGCTCGGGGAACATGCAGCGGTAGCAGGGCCCCCGGCTGGCGTCGAACACGCTCACCTGGCCCTCGAAGCGGAAGATGCTGGCGTAGACGTTGGGCTTGCCCGAGAGGACGCAGGCGTCGTTGACCAGGTAGCGGGTGGGGAAGTTGTCGGTGCCGTCGGCGACGATGTCGTAGTCCTGGAACAGTTCCAGGGCGTTCCAGCTGGCCAGCTGCAGCGAGTGGGTGACGATCTCGATCTCGGGGTTGAGCTGGGTCAGCCGCTCCCTGGCCGCCTCCAGCTTGGTCCGGCCCACGTCCGCGGTGGCGAACAGGATCTGCCGCTGCAGGTTGGTGAGGTCGACCGTGTCGTAGTCAACCACGCCGATGGTGCCGACCCCGGCGGCGGCCAGGTAGAGGGTCAGCGGCGAGCCCAGCCCGCCTGCGCCGATGCAGAGCACTCGCGCCTGTTTCAGCCGCTTCTGCCCCTCCAGGGTCACCTCGGGCATGATCAGGTGCCGGCTGTAGCGCAGGATCTCGTTGCGGGACAGCTTGACCTCGCCGGCGCCGCCGGCGATGGCCGGGACGATGGTGAGCACGTCGCCGTCCTTGAGCGGCACCTCGCCCAGGGTGGGGGCGAGCACCCGGACGTTCTGGTCGCCCAGGTAGAGGTTGACGAAGTTCCGGAGTTTGCCGGCGCCGTCCAGCAGCTGCCCGGCCAGGTCGGGGCTCTGGGCCGCCAGGGCGGCCACGGCCGCCTCGACCGTCGCGGCCTCCACCGCGAGGGAGCGGGCGCCGCCGACGTAGCGCCGCAGGGGGGTGGGGATGAGGATGGAGACGGGCATGGACACTCCCTGGAAGGTTATCGAAGCGCCGGCGGCGGATCCTGGACCCCGACCGCGGTGAAGGCCCCGCCGGGCTCCTCGAGGGCGAAGCCGTTGAGGTCCAGGGACCGGCCCTGCCGCACCGCGCAGATCAGGTACAGGTAGCCGTGCCAGGCGTGGACCCGGTCGTATTCGGACGGCTGGGCCGGGTGGTCCGGGTGGCTGTGGTAGTAGCCGAGCACGTCCTGGCCGGTGGCCTGGGCATGGCGTTCCGCCTGCAGCTGGAAATCCGGCGGGATCAGGTAGCGGCGCCTGTGGTCGTCGCCGTGCTCGTTGGGGGCTTCGCTGAGCCCGGTCACCGCCCAGGGCGCCAGGGTCCCGTCGCCCTGGCCGAACAGCGCGCCGCAGGCCTCGTCGGGGTACTGTTCCTGGCAGTGCCGGCGGAGCTGCGCTTCCACCTCCGGGGGGAGCCGGAACATCGCCGGGCCGGTCATGGCGCCACCTCGTCCCAGGCGGCTTCGCCCAGGGACTTCATGACGTTGTCGGGAAGGATGGTGACGACCAGCCCGGCCTCGAGCCCTTCGGCTATCCGCACGGCCGCGGCCACCGCCGCGCCGCCGCTGGTTCCCGCCGGCAGCCCCTCCTCGCGGGCCAGGCGCCGGGCCATGGCCTGGGCGTCCTCGGTGGAGACGTCGATCTGGCCGTCCACCAGGCCGGGATCGAAGATGGGCGGGATCTCGGTGGAGGCATAGTGCTTGGTGCCCTCGATCCCGTGGTAGGCGGCGTCGGGCTGGACGGTGAGGCGGCGGACCGCGGGATTGAGCTCCCGCAGCCGGCGGCTGACCCCGGTGAAGGTGCCGCTGGTGCCCATGATGGCGGCGAAATGGGTGATCCGGCCCCCGGTCTGCTCCCAGATCTCCAGGGCGGTGCCCTCGTAGTGGGCCCGCCAGTTCATGGGGTTGCTGTACTGGTCGAGGTAGACGTAGCGCGCCGGATCCTGTTCGGCCAGCTGCCGGGCCACGTCCCGGGCGCCGTCGGCGCCCTCCTGGGCGTCGGTCAGCACCAGCTCGGCGCCCAGCAGGCGCAGCAGCCGCTTGCGGGCATCGCTGGCGTTGGCCGGCATGCAGAGGGTGACCCGGTGCCCGCGGGCCGCGGCGAGCTGGGCCAGGGCGATGCCGGTGTTGCCGCTGGTGGAGTCCAGCAGCGACCGGGTCCCGCCCCGGAGCAGGCCGCGGTCCTCGGCGTCCCGGATCATCCAGAGCGCCGGCCGGTCCTTGACCGAGCCGGCCGGGTTCATCCATTCGCACTTCACATGGATCTCCACCCCGGGCCGGCCGGCGCCGATCCGCCGCAGGCGCACCAGCGGAGTCGCGCCGACGGGCGCCGAATCCGCGGAACTGACCGGTGCCGGAGGGTCGGCGGCCCTTCTCGTCGTCATCTCAGGTGCACTCCATGGAGGGGGATTGCAGGGTGGGCTTGGTCATCAGTGTTCTACGTACTAAATTTGTCTGCAAGATAAATTTAGTATTTCACTAAATATAGTATGTTTTATCTTGACCGGCACCGCAGGCGAATCCAGACTGGTGACCTGGACGTCCTTTCGGTCGCCAAGTAAGTTCCCTGCGATCCGTCTCACCACCCCCGGAGCCAACCACCATGCACAGCCTTCCGCAGTTCCGTCCGCACTGACTGAAAGGAGAATCCCATGTCCGGCCTTCTTGATCGACCCGCCGCAAGCCGTGAGCTCTCCTTGGCCGGCGACCTGGCGGGGCTGCTGGTGGACCTGCCCACGCCATTCACCGGGGACCTGGTGCCGGATCTGGCGGCCTTCCGCCGGCTGGCCGGGCGCGCACTGGCGGGGGGCGCCGCCGGCCTGCTGGTCCTGGGCGCCACCGGGGAGGCCTCGGCCCTGGAGGAGGTCGAGCGGGAAGTGCTGCTCCAGGTGGTCTTGGCGGCGGCCGGCGGGGCTCCGGTGGTGGCCGCCACCGGGTCCTGCAGCACCCGCCAGGCCATCGGCTGGACCCGGCAGGCCTTCCGCGCCGGCGCCCGCGCGGCCATGGTGGTGACGCCCTACTACAACCAGCCCACCCAGGCCGGGCTGGAGGCGCATTTCCGGGCCATCGCCGAGGCGGTTCCCGGGTTTCCCCTGATCATCCACAACGCGCCGGCCCGCACCGGGGTGAACCTGGAACCCGCGACCCTGCGCAACCTCTGGCGGGTCCCGGAGGTGGCCGGAATCCGCGACAGCAGCGGGAACCTGGAACAGATCGGCCGGATCGCCCGGGCCCTGCCCGACGGGAAACTGCTGCTGGCCGGCGACGACGGGCTGGCCGCGGCCAGCATCGCGCTGGGGGCCCGGGGCCTGGTGAGCGTACTGGGCAGCGCCTACCCGGCCTGCCTGCTGGACCTGGTCCGCCTGGCCCTGGCGGGCCGGCGGGAGGAGGCGGAGTTCCTCCAGGAACAGCTGAGGCCGCTCACCGATGCCCTGCAGTTCGAAAGCAACCCCATTCCCATCAAGGCCCTGCTCAAGAGCCTGGGCCTGTGCGGAAGCCAGGTCCGGCTGCCCCTGCTGCCCGCCTCGGCGGGCGCCCGCGCGGTCCTTACGGTGGCGGTGCGCCGGACCCGGGTCGCCTGATGTCCGCCCCTGCGCCTGGAGCCCCCATGACCGGATCCTGCCCCATCGCCCCTGCCGTCGTGGACGACCGTGCCACCCGCATCGGCGCGGCCCTGACCATCCTCATCGTCCTCGCCGGCCTCAAAGCGCTCCCCATCAACGCCGGCCCCAACCGGTTCGCCGCCCTGGAAGCCTTCCTGGGGTTCTGCGTGGGCTGCAAAGTGAACAGCCTGCTCCAGCCGCTCTTCGGCAGGACCACGGCCCCGGAGCCCTGATCCGGGCCCTGGCTCAGCGTCCGCCAGGACATCGGCTTCGGGCCGCGGATGCGAGGCCGGGCCCGGGAGACGGCCGCCGCGGCGATCCGGGCAGCTCGAACCTGCCAGCCATTCAATGAATATTTCGATCGCTTCCAGGCACCGGGTGCAACTTCTCTTGGGAATTCTTTGTCATTGGGTAAGAATTAACCAGGCCATGGATGGGCCTCGCTCGACGTCCTGGTCCAGGAGCTGCTGAAATGAAATTTTCTTCCCGTTCCATCTACGGCATGCGCGCCATGGTCGCCTTGGCCAAGGCCCATGGGCATGGTTCCACGCTCCTCAAGGAGATCGCCGAGCGCGAAGGGCTGCCAGGCACCTACCTTGAGCAGTTGATGGTGCCGCTCAGCAAATCCGGCCTCGTCCGCGGGGTGCGGGGGGCGAAGGGTGGCTACACCCTGGCGCGCAATCCCGCAGAGATTCCGGTCCTTTCGATCCTGGAGGCACTGGAAGGGCCCCTGCACCTTGCGGATTGCCCAGCCGGGTCCGGCTGCTGCGGCAACCCGGATACCTGCGCCCTGCCGGAACTCTGGAACCAGGGCAGCCAGGCCCTGGTCAGGCTCTACCATGGCATCTCCCTGGCGGCGCTGCTGGAGCGCCAGCGCGACAAGGAAGCATCGCCCAGCCTCAACTACAACATCTGACCCGGCTGCAACCGCACCGCCAGCCCGTGGGCCGCCCAGGAGAGTCCCTGGCAGAGCACGAAGTAGACCGCCGCCGTGAACAGGAAGATCTCGGCCGGATAGATCTGGGCGCGGGTATTCACCTGGCTGGCAGTCATGGTGAGTTCCGGGACGTTCAGGATGAAGGCCAGGGAGGTGTCCTTGATCATCGAGGCGAACAGGGCCACATACGAGGGCACCAGGTTGCGTGCGGCCTGGGGCAGGAGGATGGCGGTGAAGACCTGGCCATCGGTCAGGCCGCTGGCGATCCCCGCCTCCCGGTGGCCCCTGGGCAGGGCTTCGAGCCCCGCAAGGGTGGCGTGCAGCACCGCGCCCGAGCTGAACCAGGCCAGGGCCAGGATGACGGAGAGCGCCCCGGGCACCTTGGTCTTGAAGAGCGCTGGAACCAGGAAGTAGATCCAGAAGATGACCAGGACCAGGGGGACGCTCCGGACCAGGTCGGCCAGGAAGGTCAGCACCGCGCGCAGGGGCCGGGGGCCCAGCCAGGAGGCCAGGGCCAGGCCGATGCCCAGGGCCAGGGAGAGGCATCCGGCCGCCAGGGCCATGAGCACGGTGAGCAGCAGCCCGCCGGTCTCACCCTGGAACGTCCTGCCCCACAGGAAATAATCCCAGTTCTTGAGAATGACGGTGAAGTCGAGTCCCATCTCAGGCCTTCCTTCGGGCGAGCAGCAGCCGCTCGAGGATGAAGCCGATCGCCAGGTAGAGCACGGTCGCCGCGGCGAAGGCCTCGAAGGCGTGGCTGTTGAAGCTTTCGATCTGGCGGGCCTGGTAGGTGATTTCCGCCAGGCCGATGCTGCAGGTGACCGAGGTCAGTTTCATCAGGTTGAGGTACTGGCCGACGACCGGCTGGTAGGCGTTGCGCAGGGCCTGGGGCAGGAGGATGGCGGTCAGGGTGTGCCAGCCGCCCAGTCCCTGGCTGGCGGCCGCCTCCCGCTGGCCGGGGGCAACGGCGTTGAGCCCGGCCTGGAGTTCCTCCGAAAGGAACACTCCAATGAACAGGCCGACGCCCCAGGCCGAGGCGGCGAACTCTGGAGCGAACAGCGAAACCTGGCCGGGGAGCACACTCCACGGGTGGTCGCCGGTCATCCAGGCCTTCAGCCCCTGGGGCAGGAGCCCGAACCCGACGAAATACCACACCAGGAGCTGGATCAGGAGCGGGGTGTTGCGGATCAGGCTGATGAGCCCCAGGGTGGCCAGCCGCACGGGCGGGAGCGGTGAAAGCCGCAGGGCCGAGAGCAGCACGGCCACGACCGTGGCAATGCCGCTGGCGGCCAGGGAGATGGCCAGGGTGACCGCCAGGCCCGAGAGCAGCCAGTGGAGGGGGGGGCCGGTCAGGACGCCGGACCAGTCGATGGGAAGGTTCACTCAGTCTCCCGTCGTATGCAGAGGCGAGAGGATCTGGCTGAGGAACTGCCGGGCCCGCGGACTCCGGGCCGCGCTGAAGAACGCGTCAGGGTGCGCGTCCTCCTCGATCCGCCCCTGGTCCAGGAACAGGATCCGGTCGGCCACGGTCCGGGCGAACCCCATCTCGTGGGTCACCACGACCAGGGTGATGCCGTGATGGGTGAGCTGGCGGATGACCGTGAGCACTTCCCCGATCATTTCCGGGTCCAGGGCCGAGGTGGGCTCGTCGAACAGGAGCAGGTCGGGCCTGGTGGCCAGCGCCCGGGCGATGGCCACCCGCTGCTGCTGGCCGCCGGAAAGCTGGCCCGGGAGGCTGCCGGCCTTGTCGGCCAGGCCGACCTGGTCGAGCACCTCGTCGGCCACGGCATCGGCCTCGGCCCGGGTCTTGCCGAGCACCTTGCGCAGGGCCAGGGTGACGTTCTGCCGCGCGGTCATATGCGGATACAGGTTGAACTGCTGGAAGACGAACCCGACGCCGGTGCGGAGCTGGCGCAGCGCCTCGCCCCGGGCGCAGGTGGAACTGACCCCATCCACCAGGATCTCGCCCCGGGTCGGGGTTTCGAGCCGGTTGACCATCCGGATCAGGGTGGATTTCCCCGATCCGGATGGTCCGCAGACCACGACCACGCTGCCGCGCTCGATGGTCGTGCTGATCCCGCGGATGACCTCCAGGGCGCCGAAGGACTTGTGGACGTCGCGGAACTCGATCACCGGTGGCGCGGCCATCACTACTTGCCGGCAGTGATCTTGAAGCCCCGGGGCAGGTTGACCAGGGCGCCGGACCCGAACCACTGGTCGTAGATCCTGGCCGCGGCGCCGCTCTTCTCGAGGACCACCAGGGTGCCGTTGACCAGGTCGAGGACGCTCTGCTCGCCCTTCCTGACTCCGATCCCGATCCGTTCCGTCGAAAGGAAATCAGGGAGGAGCGCGAGCGCGAAGGCCCCGGATTTCTGGTTCAGATTGATGTTCATGGAAGAACTCCTTGGACCCGGAAGGGTCGAGTGGGGCCTGGCCGGTTCCGGCAGGGCCGCCGGGAAATCGCGCCGCCAGGCCGGGGCCTGGAACGGGTTGGGGCCCGGGCGATGGTATTGGGCACCCTGCACCGGGGTCGCACCCGCCTGGAAGGATGAGCAAACGGGTGGAGGTGCTGATGATGCACGGATCAAGAACGTGAAAAGCCTAGGCGGTTGCGCTTTGACAGCAGCCGACCCCGAACGGCGTTCCGGCGGGTTCTTCGATCTGACTCATGGAGACACCTCCCGGGGCCACATCTACCCGGAATAATTATTACTATTCTTACCAACAATATTTAAATTGTTGACACCCCTAAGATGGCAGAAACCGGTCCGGAGGGTCAATGAATTTTTGTTTATTTATCAAAATAGTAATAATTGGCATGGAGAGCGAGCCACTGCCTGCCCATTCCAACCGCATGCTTGAGCTCGGCGCTTTCCTGCCGGGGCCCGGAGGGCAGCTCGCCGACCCGCTTCAGGAGGCCCCGAGAGCGCTCCGCACTTCCACCTGCTGGTCCATTTCCAGGGCCGGCAGGCCATAGGCGGGATAGTTCACGACCCTGGCCGGGACGCCCACCACCGTGACATGGGCCGGGACGTCCTCCAGGACCACGCTGCCCGCCCCGATTTTCGCGCCCTCGCCGATCTTCACGTTGCCGAGGATCTTGGCCCCGGCACCGATGAGCACGCCGCGGCCGATCTTGGGGTGGCGGTCGCCCCCGACCTTGCCGGTGCCGCCCAGGGTGACCTCGTGGAGCATGGAGAAGTCGTCCTCCACCACCGCCGTCTCGCCGATGACGATGCTGGTGGCATGGTCGAACAGCAGCCCCTTGCCCAACCGGGCCCCGGGGTGGATGTCCACCGAGAACACCTCCGACACCCGGCTCTGCAGGAACAGGGCCA
>Ga0316226_1002435_pt1 | contig 17484 bp, 14 predicted proteins | sample TBH18017metaG_FD_206009 | JGI IMG/M metagenome (GOLD analysis project Ga0316226, IMG submission 206009) | Freshwater microbial communities from Trout Bog Lake, Wisconsin, USA - TBH18017 | ecosystem: Environmental > Aquatic > Freshwater > Lake > Hypolimnion/Profundal zone | place: USA: Wisconsin... | reverse complement strand
AGGCAAGGTGGTTGCCAGCACTACTGTTCAATATTGGCCGGAGGGCTCTCGGCCGCCTGGTGGGCGGCTGCGAATGGACCCGGCGGACACACGACAGGCCTATTAGAAAAGAGGGCGCGGCCAGCCTCATGCCGCTCACCAGCATGAAAAGCAAACTCCAAACCACAACCCCCGCAATCACCGCGCCGCGATAGCTGAATCGCTCACGCCAGATATTTATGCCCGCCATGAAAAGCAACAGCAGCAAGGCCAGCAGGCCAAGGCAGCCATGTTCCGCCAGCAGGCGGGAGAACTCGGTGTGGGCGTTGGTTTCATGGCCGATGAACTGGCTGCGCTCCTCCCGCGCGCGCCCCACGCCAATTCCCAGCAAGGGATGATCCAGAAAGAGCCGGAGGTCGCCCATCACAATTTGATCGCGGCCGGTCGAAGTCGTCTTTTCAAAGCGTTTCGCCAAAGCGCCTCCTGTGAAGTGGTTCAAGGCCGGCCAGACCAGGAAAGCCACCACCACGGTCAACAGACAGACGCCGCCCAATGCGGCGAACAAACGCTTGATGTCGCGGGACACCATGAGGATCACCGCCAGCATGGAAATGCCCGCCAGATAGATTCCCGTTCGAGAAAAAGTCATCGCACTCTGAGCGACAAAGAGCACCATGAGTCCCAGCAGCCAAAGGCGTTTCCTTTTGGTCTGACCAGGCGCGAGGCTATAGAGCAAGGAGGCAAAAACGCCCAAGCCCAGAATGGCGGAAACTTGATTGGCCGCCGCTCCGCCACTGGCAAAATTATTTGAACGGTCATCAAAGACCAGGCTGTTATCAGTCAACACCGTAAACGCCGCAATGCTAAAGACTCCGGCGATGGGCAGGAGCAGGCATTGGAAAACCCGCCCCAATTCCGGGATTTTCAATCGGACGCCAGACCAATAGAACATAAGTACCGCCAAGCTGAAAGGGCCGGAGAGGTTGAAGCTGATTTCCTGGCGCACTTCGTGAAAATCTCCGCTGCCCAGCGTCAGGAAGACGGCAGGAATCAGCATGGAAAAATATACGAGCGGCAGCCACTTGGTGCTTTCAATTCCCCGGCGGGCCATGGCCAGCAGGGCCACCAGCGCGAGGGCGTACTTTCCAAATTCCCAAGGAACGGATGCCTGCGTCATGCGCCATAGAACTTCGGAACCGACCAGGTAGGCCATTATGGCAACGAGCTTTGCCGGGGCGGTGTTCCGGAGCGCACATGTGAGGGCGACCAGAAAGGTCAACGCCGCATGCAGGGAAGCGAGCCAGGGCAGCCGTTTCATCACACCAGCCAGAACCACATGCAGCAAGAGCAAGCCCCAGAACCATCCCCACGGCAATTCGGCACGCGTTGGTGAGGCGGCCATTTTTTTTGCGCCATGAAGCCGTGGTGCCCGGTGGAGGCCGGAAACCGGGCGGTTTGCTCCCGGGGGCATATCGGCAAACCCCGGTGCGCGCAAGTCGGCGCCAGGTCCAAGGTTTTTCCGACCTAGCGGCCGCAGTTGGAAGGCAAACTTCATGTTCGGAAGACGCCCGACCCAGTCACCACGCCATAAATGCGCAGCAAGCGGTCCGTCAGTTCGGTTGCGCTGTAAGTCGTGCTGACGCGCTGGTTCAAGTCCCGCCCCAGAGTGTGGCGGAGTTGTGTGGATTCGAGCAGCTTGAGCAAGCCGGCGGCCAGTTCGGTCGGCTGTCCAGGAAACACCATCAAGCCGGCGCGTCCGCCCGCCAAAACCTCGGGCACTTGTCCCACGGCCGTGGCGATTACCGGCAGCCTGGCCACGCCGTATTCCAAAAGGGCCAGGGGCATGCCCTCCGAGGCGGAGGACAAGACGCCGATGTCACACCCGCGCAGAATGCCTCCGACATCGTTCCGGCTGCCCAGGAAAAACACATTTTCCTGCAGGCCGTGCTGGCACACGCGTTCTTTCACCTTGGCTGCCTGTATCTCATTGGCGTGGTCGCCCACCAGCAGCAAGCTGGCCAGCGAATCCCGTTGATGCACATGTGCCATGGCTTCGATGAGGGTCAGATGGTCTTTTTCTGGACGCAAATTGGCCACGCAGACAATCCGCCTGCCCGGGGTGCCGGGCAATTCTGGCACTGCGGGTTTTGACGACGGCTCCAGCACAAAATTCGGCAGGAACCACACCCGATCCGCCGGCATCTTGAGCGATTCACGCGCCCATTTTGCCAAGGGTTCATTGACGGCAATAATTCCGGCGGCGCGGCTTGTCCCCAGCCGGTACAAACCTACCGGTCGCTGCTCCGTGAGATAGCGTCCAAAATGATCATGCCACAACAAGCGAGGGGACCGTGCAAAGCAAGTGGCTAGCGCGCTGAAGAAAAGTGCGGTGCCATGGGCGTGAATAATGTCAATGTGCTCCCGTCTTACAAGCTCGACAAAACGCTTCAAAGCCTTCAGATCAATAATCCCCTTGCGCCGCAAATCGAGGTGCTGCACACCTCGGGCCAGTTTGGCCGCAAGCGGACCGCTGGCGCGAGTGGAACAGAGATAACTCCGCACCCCGCGTTCGGAGAGCAGGTTGGCATAATTCGCCGCGACGGATTCCAGCCCGGCTAGCTTCAGCGTATCTACCACCTGTAGTACCGAGATCATTCCGTGCTATGAAGCAATGGCTTTCCATCTTTCTCGCAATAATTCATTCAGGGCGTGCCGAAGCCCTTCCAAGGTAAATTTGCGCGACCAGGCTGCCGCGGTTTCGGAAATCTTCGCGGCTTCCCCCGGGTTGGCGATTACGCCGCCGAGCTTCTCGGCCAAGGCATCAGCATCGCGGGGCTCAACCAGCAAACCTCTGCGGTTGGCCAGCATTTGGGGCACAAACCCGCGGTTGGAACCAATGCACACCAACCCAAACGCCATCGCCTCGGCGATGGCTTTGGGCCAGCCTTCGCTTTGGGAGGCCAGCACCAACACATGCGCCCGTTCATAGAAATCGAGAACCCGCGCATGCGGGACCGCCCCTTGGAAGGTTACCTGATTGGCCAAGCCCAACGCCGTGGTCAGGGACTCCAACTCGTCACGCACGGGGCCATCCCCCACGATGGTCAACTTGACACACGCATCGTTTTTCTTTAGCCGTGCGATTGCCTTGATGATTACATCCACATTCTTGTCGGGCGAAAGCCGGCCGACGAACAACACCTCCAAGGGCCGTTGAAACCAATCCCGCGGCGCCACGGCCCGCGCTTTGGCCATCTGGGCCTCGTTAACTACGGACGTGAAAAAAGGGACGATGTGGGAAGGTTGGTTTGGCCACTCGCCATAAACCAGAACGGGGCCCCGCCACCAACCCGACCGCAAGAGGTGTTTCTGCCAGCGATATGTTAGAGGTTCCCCCGGAAAATCTTTCCATTGATTGGCATATTTGGCCACCAGGGGCTTGCGAAAACACGGCGCAAGCAAGCAGCCCAGCAAACCAAGATTCCCTGGGCACCGCACTTGGATCGCATCCGCACGATTCAGGGCGCAGGCCAGGCGCCAGAAGTGGGCAGGCAAAACGATGATTTGCAGGACTTTGGCCATCAGGGATTCACCCCCGGTCTCCAATTGTGGAGTAATGGAAATGTTCGGCCGGGTGAACGGAATGGCATCGCCAGGCGGATGCGCCCGCCGCAAAGGCGCGGCAATCACCACCTCGGGGAACAAGTCCGCCCAGATGTCAATTTCACACGCGTAAGGTCCGTAGGCAAATAGCCGGCCTTCAAATTCAAAATGCGGCACGGCCGAGACGATCACCAACCTGCGCAGCTTATTCATGCTTTCTGGCTCCCATACAGCGGTCGTAGAAATCCTCGTTCTTCACCACCAGCTTGTTTATGGAAAACTCCATCACCGCCCGCTCCCGCGCAGCCGCGCCCAATTGCTGCGCCAAGTGGCGATTGGTCAGCAGCCGAATGATTGATTCCGCAATGGAATGCGGATCGTGGGGGTCACACAAGAGCCCGGATTTGCCATGCTCAATTAATTCGGGGCCGGGACCAGTTCTGCTGGTTACCACCGGCTTGCCCATGGCCATGCCCTCGACAATGACCATGCCCTGTGCCTCCATGTGGGAGGGATAAGCCAAAATTTCCGCCGCCGCCAATTCTTGCGGCAGTTGCTCATGCGCCACATGGTCTTTGAAGGTGATCCGCGCCCGAACTTCAGGCGCGATGGCTGCTTCCAACTGCTGCTTATACGAGCCGCCGGTGGCTGGGTCGGTATAATCCCGCCCATAGGCAACCAAGTGAGCCGATGGAAAGACGGCCAGGATTTCCGGCATGGCCTGCGCGAGTTGCCGGATTCCTTTCTTTTCGCATAGAGTCCCGACAAACACGATGCGCCCGGGAATGACCGGCACTGCCGGCAGCGGGCGGAATCCGGCGGTATCCACCGGATTGGGCAGGATTTCAATGGGCACGGCCCCCAAGTGCAGCAGTTGCCGCGTTTGTTCGGCAACGAAGCGGCTTACGCCGCAGAAATACTCCGCGCGCGAGAATGACCGCTTTTCGAGCCAACTTCGCCAAGCGCGCGGCTGTTGGCCAAGGCAGGTGTGAAAGAAATGGTGGCCGCCGTGCATCCGGATGAGCTTGGACGCGCCGGTATGCAGCGGGAGCATTGCGAAGGCATTCTCAGGCCCATCTAGCACGCCAATGGGAGCTTGCGCCTGAATCGCCTTGAGTCCTCGTCGCAACCGCAGGCCATTCAGCCAGAAACCGGTCCACCGCAGGCGGGTGGCGCACTCGCGGCGAACGCAAACTCCACGATCATCTTCCATCGATGGTTGCGCCCGTCTATAGGTTCCCAACACCGTAACTTGGTGCCCGCGTTCAACCAGCTTGCGGCCCAAAGTCTGCGTGAATGCGCCTATCCCTCCGTGAGTGTCTGGAGGATATTCATTGCACAGGAAGCAGACGTGCAGTGCTGCTGGTCGCGGGTTCATGTGCTGGTTTGCGCCAATTGTGCCAGGGCTTCGACCATCCGGTTGCTCGCCTCGCCCACCGGTACCCCCACCTCCAATTCCACAAAGCGCCGCCGGGCCTCCCGGTCCAGTGCCGGATTGTGCAAATAGGCGTTGATATGACTGACCAATTCCTGACGTGATCTGGCAATGCGCGCGGCGCCCAGTTCCACCACCGGGACATAATGCTCGAAACGCAGGTGGAATTCGTCGAGCGGTACTCCAAAGGGCGGCGGCTGAGTGACATCGAAGGCGATGTTTACCACCGGCTTGTCCCGGAGCGCGAAGTCCAGCGTCATGGTCGAGCTGACGTTCAGGTTTAGGTCGCAATGCAGCGTTAGGTTTGCCAGTGCTTTCACGTCTGCCGGCAGCGGCACAATCCCGGTCCACGAACCTCTACGGCTGCGGACCCAATCCGGAGCCTTATAGATCAATTCCGGGAATTTCTTGCGCACTTCCTCGAAACGCTTCCCGGAGTCCACTGGCGCCGGCCGTAGAACCACTTGGGGGCGGCCTTTGATGTTCCCGGCACGGATTTCCTGCATCACCATGTCCACGTGGAACTGATCGTCCGGCGCGGTGATGATGTCCGAACCGGAAAAGCAAATGAGTGGCCGGGTGGGATCGGCCCCCAGCCAGTGGAAGAATTCTTCCCGCGTCATCCGCATCCGGGGATCCTCATAAGGATCAAATTGAGGTGTGCCGACAATGTGAACCCGCTCTGGCGGAACCTCTGGATAAAATTGCCCCATCTCCTGCTTCATCAGCGGACTCCAGACCAGATAGTGATCGTAGGGGGCCACGATGCGCGACTTGCTGCTTAGATTATCCCAACTGAAGATGAAAACGGCGGTGGGAATGCCCAGGGAACGAGCCGCCAGGACCGCCGGCACCGCCTCGATTGGCCGTTGGTGGGAGCAAAATAAAATACTCGGGCGGATCTCGCTGAAGCAGGTGCGGTATTGCAATACCGCCTCCGCTTTGCCGGCCAAACGATATTGCCATCGCTGCAAGAATGCAATGCCGGGAGCCGTCGCCAAAAGCCGCCCGGTGACCTTGGCCAGCTTTCGTCCTGCGCGCATCTTGATCCCTCCTTGGATGGGCAGGTTACGCACGTGGCGCATCCCCCGGGTGTTGAAGTGATAGAAATGGGCGTAACTGGCACTGTAGCGCAAAAGGCCAGTCAGTGGATCTTCCCGATAGGGCAAAAAGGGCCGCATGTCCACGCTTGCATTCAACGACTCAGTGTACAACGGCAGCATCTCGCCGGGAATCGGGTGAAACACCGTCGGTTTCCCGTGCTGGGTGAGCAACTTTAAGAAGGGACCCAGCAGAAAATTGCGGATCCCGACACCGTCGGGCAGAAGAACTACGGGATTCAAGGCGGTTTCTTTCTGATTTACGCCTGGTGCCTGCCAGCCACGTTGCGGCTCTCGCCAGGCATCAGCTTCCATGCACAATTGACGGGTGAAGGCGTTGCACGCCCATTGATAATATCGCAAGATAATAGGGTAGTGCAAATAAGCATGGACGCGCTTGTGCAGATCAGAGGCACCAGATGAACAAGTGCCGCGATGGCCGCAATCAAAGACCAACAATCTGCGGGATGAATGGGATTCGCTTTCATGCTCAAGCATCCTTGCCAACGGGACGCCGATAGTCGCCCTGACTAAAATATTTCTCCAGCCAAATATACGCACAGATAAAGAAATAGCGGCTGCCCATTTCTTTCAACTTGAGTTTGGGCGCTCCGGTGCGGCGGTTGCGCCAAGTGATCGGCACAACCGTCCATGAATACCCTCGTACGATGGCCTTTAAAGGCAATTCAACGGTCAGATTGAAGTGCGGTGAAAGGAATGGACGACAGCCTTGCAAGGTGGTCTTGCGATAGGCTTTGAACGCGTTGGTGGTGTCGTTGTATGGCAATTTGAACAGGATGCGGATGAAGAGATTGGCTAACCGATTCACCAACAGCTTGAGCCAAGGATAGTCGATGACCCCGCCACCTTTCATAAATCGGCTGCCAAATACGCAGTCCCAACCTTCATTTAGTAGCTCATAATAGCGGACCACGTCCCGGCAATCGTCCGACTCATCTGCCATCATGATGACTATCGCTTCGCCCGAGGCAGATTCAATGCCTTTGACGATCGCTCGGCCAAAGCCATTCAACCCTTCATTATTTTTGACGGGTCTTAAGGATGGGTTGTGGGCCTGCAACTCCTGTAGGATGTTCCACGTACTGTCAGTACTGCCATCGTCAACCACTACGATTTCGTGCGGCACTTGGTTCAAGCAGAGTTCCAAATGCAAATGTTCAACCGTGGATGCAATGCACCCCTGCTCATTGCGCGCGGGAATCACAATGGATAGCAAGTTCAAGCGGGTTCGCGCCTTTTGGGGTATTGCTGGTGGATTCACAGACTTGTTTTTTTGATTGTGGCCGCCGCGCTATCAAATGCGCAACGCATGCCCAAGCTACTCGCGGTCTCCCAGGTGTGAACCTCCCAAACCACATTGCATCAAAAGAAGCAGATTGATTGGGTGTCCGCATTCATCGAACTAAAGTGATGCGGAGCTCAAGCTTGCGAGCCGACAACTTCTTTGACGCCGAAATAAAACACCTGCGGTTTGTTTGCGCCACATCCCGCCGCGACGGCATTTTCCATTAATGTCAGCCCGGCGCGCGCAAACATCGAGGACCAGGTTTCCCATTTCAAATTCCATTGCATTTGCCGGTAAGTTGCGCCCGGAACTTCGGTGTCTTCATACCACCCTTCGTCAGCCCGGTCAGTGCGGTGAATCCCCAGCGTAGGCAACATTGCAAAGACGTGCCCCCCAGGCGCCAGAATCCTGCTGGCTTCCGCAATCGCGGCCGCTGGCTTTTCAAAATGCTCCCATGAACCGTAGCAGGTGACGGCTTCGAAGCTGTCGTTCGCGAAAGGCAATATTGTGGCATCCCCGCATTGGAATTGAATTTGCCGATGTTGTTCCCGCGCCTGCTGGATGGCGACTTCCGAAAAATCAATTCCGTGCAAATTCCACGCCGAGGAGACATCCATCAGAATCCGCATGAGAAATGAGCCCGTCCCGCAGCCAATGTCGAGCAACCGCAGCGGCTTTTGATTTGGGCAAAATCGGCGCAGGGCCTGGATGATCACGGCCTTGCCGGGTGCGTTCTCCCAGTGGGCGCCCCCGCTCTGGTAGCGATCATCGTAAAGTTCGGCGAGATTTTGCGTTGTTTGCTCAGTTGGTTCGCTCATCTTGATCCTCTCTTGCCGGGCGCAGGGTTTTCAAATTTCCGCTTTGGGCCGGAGCAAGTTGGCGCCGGGGGCGGTCAAATTTTGCGAATCCACCCTTCGGAGCTTTTTGATGATGGGCAACTCGGAATCTAATACACATTTTATGCCATCCCCCATCGCCCTTTCCACCGTGTGGATGTCGCGCACCAACCGCGCGATGCCGTTGGGTTCGACCGAAGCTGCTTGATCGGATCCCCACATCGCGCGGTCCAAGGTAATGTGCCTTTCAATGATGCAGGCTCCGAGGACGGCCGCCGCCAGGGATGTTTGCAGACCAACTTCATGTCCCGAGTATCCGACGGGAACGCCGTAACGTTCCCTGAGATGCCGGATGCATGACAAGTTCAGTTCCTCGGTTTTGGAGGGATAAGTGCTGGTGGTGTGCATGAGGATCAAATCCTCCTTTCCCAGAACCTCGACCGCGTGGTCTATTTGCTCCAGCGTGCTCATGCCGGTGGAGAGGATAATGGGCTTTTGGTAACGGCGATGATGTCGCAGCAGCTCGTCATCGGTGAGCGACGCGGATGCGATCTTGAAGCAGGGCGGATTGAATTTGGCGATGAAGTCAACCGCGGTCTCGTCCCAGCAGGAGGCGAACCAGGCGATCTTCAGCGTTCGGCAGAAATCGTCAATGGCGGCAAAATCCTGCGGTTTGAACTCCAGCCCCCGTTTCAGGTCGCCGTTGGTGGGGCCAAAGGGATTCTCCCGTGGTTTGGCCAATTCTTCCGCCGTAAAAACGACTTCAACCGTCCGCTTTTGAAATTTTACCGCATCGCAGCCGGCCAGGTGCGCGGCCGAGATGAGCTTTCGCGCGAGGTCGAGATCCCCGTTATGATTGATCCCAATTTCTGCGATGACGAAGCAAGGTTCCCCGTCGCCCACCAGATGATTACCGATGTTGATTTTATTTGTCATGTGCTTATCGCTTTGTTTTGTTCACTGTCGGTTGTGCCAAGATTTTTGAGTTTTCCCCGCAATTGGTGCGGATGGCCCGCATGCGTTGCCACCAAAGTCCGATGCCGAGTGCAGCATTCATCACGAGTAGCGGGTCAGTGGGTGAACGGTATCGTGGGTTGCCAGAGTCGGTCAGTGCCGACACTACAATCGTGTACGCCACAATCGCCAGGGAAAGCAAATAAGCAAGCCGCCAAAGGTATGCGGTTTCGCATCTTTCAGCGGCAGCGCCGATGCCGCGCAACGATTGGGTCCACAATTCGACTCCAAAGACGAGAATCAATTGCACAAGGAATACGCCAATAACCACGAAATGCAATCCTGACCACGCGGCCTGCGCCATCGCGGATTGGCCGCCAACCGCGCGGGTGACATAGGGGAATAGCAGACTCACCGCGGCTTTGGCCACGGACAGGAGATAACTGAGTGGATTTCTGGCTATGAGCTCGGCATTGGCTCTTGCCAGCTTCTTTGCCAGGGCAAGGTCATTTTGGTTGAGATCCGTTTTTAACTCTTCCCAATGGTCCCACGGATACTGTTCTGCCGTGTGAGATTTCCCGTGCAGCAATGAGGCGTCGCGCTGGCGTATCAGGGACGAGCGCAGCGGTTCGTAGGATTCCGGCAGAGCATCAACAAAGAGGGCGGTTTTGTCGCACAAATTGACCCCCAGCGCGTACGTCAGTCCAAAGAAACCGAAGCGCTTCTGGTTGTAGCCGCTATAAGCTCCCAGCATCGCCAACACCAGCAGCAACGTTATTCCCAGCATTGCCAAGTTTGATTTCACCTGCCGTTTGCCAGCTCCAGATAGAAGCGAAGCCAGACATACAGAAAGCGCGAATGCCACCCAAAGAAACTGATAGGTGGGGCGGACCAACGCCGCCGCCGCGATCGCGACCCCGGCGATGCCTGACGAAAACCAATGGTTCTGCTTTAGCGCCCAGAACAGGAGCCAAGCCGCCGACATCAGCGCGAACTCGGTCAAATTCTCCGTCATTACCAGCGCGGCGGATTGGACGTAGGGCGGAAGCAAAAGCAGAACCGCCGAAATTAGCACGATCATGGTTGGCAAGTTGAAGTGTCTAAGGATTGACATTAGCATGCAAACCACAAGGAAATGAGTCAGAAGGCCGGCGACAAATAGAGATTTCGTTGGCGTATAGGCTGAACCTAACCACAACAGCCACAATGGATACCCTGGGGTCCGAATGGTTGATTGATGAGGCAGTCCGCCAGACAAATCACGGGCCATGGCCATGTAGCCTTTTGAGTCCCCTGCTAGGATTGGGGCTTGGGGCCACATTGCGAGATAGGTCAAAAGGTAGAGTGCAAAGACAGCACACATCACAAAAACGAGGCGGCGTCCAGACAAAAAGTCTTGTTGTTCTTGGTTCTCGGAAGGCAGAAGAAACAAATTAGTTGTGTGGGGCATAACGAAAGCGGCAAAGGTGACAGAGCGTGGATTCAGTTATTAGATGCTAGCTGCGAGCATCCGTGCCAACGCGCCGTAAATCGAAATGGTGAGCCAGACAGTTATCGTATGCGTTCAATGGAGATCATTCTATTGAATTCTGTGAGCCAGCAGGCGGTCACAGATTTCCCGAACGGCGCCGCGGCCGCCGGGCTGGATGGTTTTCCATTTGGCAGCGGTCAGCACTGCCGGCACGGCGTCGCCGACGGCAAGCGGCAGTCCCACCCAGCGCAGGCACTCCAAATCATTCACATCGTTCCCCACGTAGGCGATGTCCTCCGGCTTGAGGTTTTTTGATTCAGCCCTGGCTTGCAAGGCGGCCAGCTTGTGATCGCAGCTCTGGATGCATTCAATGCTCAACTTCCGGCAGCGGGCGGCGACCACGGGATTTTTTTCCTTGGAAATCACGGCGACCTCGATTCCAGCGGCCTTCACCATTTCGATTCCCAGTCCATCACCGCGGCTGCAGCACACGGCTTCCTTGCCATCTTCCATCACTACCACGCGGTTGTCGGTCAGCACACCGTCAAAATCCAGCACCAGCAATTTGATGCGCGACCACTGACTTCCGACCACTGACTTCTGACCTTTGCTTTCAGTCCGATCCGTGCCGTGGTCCGTGGTCCGTGGCGCGTAGTCTGTAGTTCCTTGTTGGCGGAACGCCAGCAGCGCTTCCATCCATTCGATATCGCCTGGCTCATCCATCTGGAATGAATCCAGCCGGCTCATTGGGTGCATGGCAATTTTGCCACCCAGGCGCGAATTAAACTGCCGCAATACCCACGGCTTGAAGACATAAAGGGAGCCATTTTCTTCCCAGATTTCCTCCGGCAATTCCTGACGCAGCGGACGGTTGGTCGGATCATAATTGACGGGCGCGACAGAGCCGCCAGCAAGGCGCCAGGTGAACCCCTCGACGCGACAGGCGGAAAATAGGGAATCTGCATTCGCGCGCCGAAGGCTCTCGATGGCCCGCTGGATTTCCCCGGGCGGCCGAACAGGCGAAGTCGCCTGCAAGAACACCACGAGCTCGGGATCATAGGCTTCCTGCCGTTTCAGGTAATCCAGCGCGTGGAGCAGGGCGGATTCCGAGGAGGCCCGGTCGCCGCTGATTTCAGCGGGACGCAGGATTACTTCCGCGCCCCATTCGCGCGCCGTGGCGGTAATTTCCTGATCGTCGGTCGAAACCACGACGCGAGTGACGGCGGGGGACTGTTTGGCCTGAAGGATGGAATGCGCCAGCAGCGGTTTTTCCGCCACGGGCAACACGTTCTTGCGCGGAATGCCTTTTGAGCCTCCGCGCGCAGGGATGATTGCTAGTACTGCCATGATTATAAACCGCCAACGGTTGCCGACGGGTCATTTCTGCCGAGTCGTGTAGCGGCGCCACGTCTTCTTCAACCGGTGCTGTGCTTTTTGCCCCAGCGCTTTCACCAAGTCCGCGGCTTTGTAGGTTTTGAATTCCTCCACCGTCTCGCGTAAAATGCGTTCCGAAATCGGAATGAGTCTCCATTCGCCTTGGAACTTGGCCGTGAAGGCGGCGAGCGCGGAAAATGATGGGAGTTGCTTCGCGGCAATATAACAGACCAGGTTTTGCCGGTAATACCAGGCCACGCGCTCGTTGTAGGCTATTTGGGGGCGCATCGCATCCACTTGTACATATCCCTGCTCCAAGAAAAGCTTGTCCCAGTACCACGGCCATCTGGCATTGATATGCCCGGTGCCAATCTGCCCCGGTATGGCTGCGGAAAACAGCACCACCGGAGCGGATCGGGTTAAACACTCCACCAGCGCTGATGACATTTTTGGCGGCAGGTGTTCGGCCACTTCCAAGCAGATTGCCAGATCAAACCCGGTTGCGCGTGGCATGGTTTGCGACAGGTCAACCGCTTCAAAATGCGAGGTTGGCACCAGCAGTTGGTCCCTGGGCACCCATTCGCCGTCGTAACCTTTGTAATTCTGCACTCCGCACTCGGCAAACGCCTTGAGCCATTCACCAATGGCACAGCCGACATCAACCACCGACCGCGGATGGAACATGCTGATCAGCATGGGGGCGATGACCGGCGCGGATTCGTGCTTCATTTGGCGCAGGCTGCGGAAGAACTCCGGATTATATAATTCGTCGTGCGGTTCAGGGTTCATGCGTTTTACCGTCATTTTTCGCCTCCCGTCCCGCCGGCCGACAGGTGGGGGAAGGAGGTTTTCAACTGCCCGATTGCGGATTCCCGATGCTGGGTCAAATCTGTGTGGAATAACTCTTCCGCGGCTTCCAATTCTTTCACCGTCTTGAGCCACCATTTGGCTTGCAAAAGCGTTCGGACCAATTCCTCATCGAATCGCATTCGGATCACGCGGGCCGGATTTCCCACCGCGATTCCATAAGCTGGAATATCCTTCGTCACCACGGCGCCCGCGCCGACCACGGCGCCGGTCCCGATTTCGACTCCTTTCAGGATGATGGCCCCATGCCCGAGCCAGACATCATGCCCAATTCGCACTTCGGCAATCTGCTCGTGCCGCTTCAGCCGGCCTTGGAATAGATTCTGATTGAAGTAAGTGGTCACCAGGCGGGTAGGGTGATCCCGGCCATAGATGCCAACCGCCGGGCCAATCTGGCAATAATTGCCGATGCTCACCGGACCCTGGAGGCAGCAGTTGGAACCGATGGTGCTGGCGTAGCCTACGTTCACTTCGCCCGCGAAAAATGTGCCATGCCCGACGGCGTTGTTTCCCGCGAAGGAAACTTGGCCGAGGTTCTTCACGTCCCGGCCCACCACCACTTTTCCCGATTGTTTCCGCTCGAACTGGAGCCGGCTGTCCACCAGCCGTGAAACCAGCCAACGCAGAAACCAGATGAACTTGCTGGCGGTTTTACGAAGCATTAGCTTGAGGCTTGGCTGGCTCCTGGTTTTGCCGCGCTCGTTTCTGGAATTGGGCGCGCACGTATTTGCCCAGACGGTGAGCGACCCGTGCTCGCACGGGATAAGGCAGCCGCGCGGTCCAATGCCGGCGCAATGGAGGCAGCTCCGGAGTCGGTGAAGGCGCCAGGGTTGGAGTCGAGCGGAGCGCGTTCAGGTCTTGAAACATCCAGGGCTCCAAATGATTTCCCAGATGTTGGACATAGGCGCGCAGGGTGCCCAGTCTCCAGTAACCGAGCCGGTCCGGGGGCAGGTCAAGCCAGTTGGTTTCAGACCCGCCACCGAGGGCTTGGAGCGCGGGTTCCTGAGGCGTTTCTTTCAAGACTGGTCGTCTTAGGCTGCATGCAAAGTGCGCGCCTCCAACGGCCGCGGTAATACCTCCCCGGACGCACACCATCTGGCCCAACTCTGCCACGTCTGAGAACATTGCCGGCCGGCCAATGCTCTTCGCGAAGATCTCCAGATCTGCGTCGGCCGCAACTTTCTGGAAGGCAAGTTCCCTCCGGCATATCGTCCCCAGCAGGGCGGCTGAGGTGAACTCGAGCTCCCCGCCGGGATGCGGGAACGGACAAACAAAACCGCATTCCGGGAAGGCCCGGAATACCGACTCGATGGCCGTATCCCAGCCCGGACGAAAGAAAACATCGCAATCGGAAAAAGTGGCGACCTCCTCGAAGGAGCCTCTGGCAACCCCCATGATCGCATCCAACTTTCCCCGGTTTTCGGCATTGATCACCAACTGATCCAGCCAGGCGCGCTGGTGCTCGGCGGCCAAAAACTGTAGCACCGGCTCGCAGCATCCGTTCGCGACAACCGTCACGGCGGTGGCGGGCCTTTTCGTCAGGCGCACGGACTCCAGACAAATTTTCAAAATGTCGAGCGCCTGGGTGAAATAGCCCTCTTGGTTGGGAATATACACCGGCAGGATCAGTCGGTGGAGGCCGTAGCTCTGAAGCTCTGGGGCTGCTTTCTTTGGATTCGAGCCTATGCGCATAAAGTGTGCTGCTGGATTCGCCAGCAACCAGGAACACTGATCTTATTCGCCCTCATTTCCAACGGCCGGGGCGGGTGCGAGATTGCGGCGCCCGACTGACTCTGTGGGAGCCCCGTTGCCAAAGGTCAACGGTTCAAGGTCTTTCCTGCGATCGGCGATCACGTCCCGGATGATTTCAGCCAGCGACAACTTGGGTGCCCAGCCGATCAGTGATCGGATTTTTTGCGTGCAGGGAACCCGTCGCTTCATATCCTCGAAGCCGCTGCCGTAGGCCTCCTCATAAGGAATGAACCGGATGGAGGAATTCGACTGGGTTGTTTTGATCACTTGTTCAGCCAATCCCCGTATCGAGACTTCCTCCGCGTTCCCCACGTTGTAAACCTCCCCTGCCGCACCGGGGCAGGCGATCAATGCCGTAAGGGCATCCACCACATCCGCGACATGGGAAAAGCAGCGCTGTTGGGAACCGTCACCGAAAACAAGCAACTCCCGATTTTGTAAAGCCGCTGAGACAAAGTTAGGCAACACCATGCCGTATTGCGCGCTTTGCCGGGGCCCCACGGTGTTGAATAATCGCACCACAACGACGGGCAGGCGGGACTCCTTCCAATGGGCCAGAGCCAGAAATTCGTCCAAGGCCTTGGCGGCGGCATAGGCCCAGCGATGCTTGTGCGTCGGCCCCTCGATGCGGTCGCCATCTTCCCGAAAGGGAAGGTCCTCGGATTTGCCATACACCTCGCTGGTGCTGGTCAGCAAAAAGCGTTTCCGGTAGCGGGCGGCGGCATTGAGCACCGCATCCGTGCCCTGGAAAACGTTTTCAATGGTCTCGACCGGACGCTCCATGATGAGTTTCACCCCCACCGCGCTGGCCAGGTGGAATATGCCGTCGGATTCGCGCACCAGTGTTTCCACCAAGCTGGCGTGGAGGACAGTGTCTTTGATGAACCTCAATCCATCCGCCCGCTCCAAGTGCGCGATGTTCTCGTACCTGCCCGTGCTCAAGTTATCAAGAATAGTGACTTTGTGGTTGGCGGTGAGCAGACGCTCAGCCAAATGCGAGCCGATGAAGCCCGCGCCGCCGGTAATGAGATAATGCATGTCTTCTAAATTTTCTGGAGTTTTTCCACCAAGTCCATCGGCTGCTGATCAGTCAAGCTGCGCCGCCCCCCCCGATGATATGAAATGTTGTTTCCGGTGCCAGTTTAATGTCAGTTTGCCACGCGCCGCCGGCTACGGTATCAATGCCAAGCCCTCTCCGCCAACCGCTTGAGAATCGGTCTTGCCCCCCAGCAGCGTGCTAAACTTGGATTCAAGGTCTGGACGATGCCGGTGGAGATGGCGGTTGCGAAACCGGTAGTAAAGTGTCCCCAATTTTCCCATACGCGCGCGCCACCGCATCAGCTTTGCCTCGCGAGGTTCCCCGAGGCGCTCCAGATTTTGGGCGGCCCGGCGCACCGCCTGGCAATCTCCCACGGTCAGTTCCAGTGCCGCCACCTCTGCCCAAAAGGGCGTGCACCGTTTGCCGGCTGCCCGCGGTTGCGACACGTGGGGGGCGTATTTTTGTTTGAGCCGCCAAATCTCCTCGGCGCGTCCCGACTCGTTTGAATGTGAAGTCGGCACCAGCCGATAAAGATATAGCGGTTCCCCGGTTTGCCACCCCTTGCCGCTGGCCAGCAGCCGGAACCATAACGCAAAGTCGGCGATTCCGAATTCCGGATCGGTGCCGCCCGCCGCCAAGGCCGCTTGGCGGCTGAAGATGACCGAAGCATCGGCAAAGCCGCGCTGGGTCGCCATCCTCTCCGTGTCCACCGCCTGGCTGGGCGGAAAGGGCAAACGATCCAAGATGTGCCCAAACGGTGTGAGCAGCGAGTGATGCGTTCCGACAAAGGCCAGGTCCGTCCGGCTTTCCAGCACGGCCATCTGACGCTGTAGTCGTTCAGGAAACATCAGGTCATCGGCGTCCATGCGGGCTAGCCAGGGGGTCGCCGCGTTGCGAATGGCGAATTCCAATGCGCCAGGAAAACCGACCTTTCCCAGTTCAAATACCGTGATCCGGCCGTCGGCAAAGCTCCGCGCGATTTCCAAGGTCTTGTCACTCGAACCATTTTCCAGAATCCACAACTTGAAGTTGGCGTACGTCTGCCACAGCACACTTTCAATCGCTTGCGCGATGAACGGTTCCGCATTGTGCGCGGGCATTATCACTGTCACCTGTGGATTCATGCCTGATCTTGGGGAGCTTTAATGCCTGACAAGTTAATCATTTGAATCTGGTTGCCATCCTGCCAGCCGGTTTTGCCCTCGCCAAACCAACCGCAATGGCTAACAGTTATTGTCCGGTTCGTTGGTCGCCAAAGATCTGCCGGGCCGTCTTGCCCTCATTTTCCCCGGCCGTGGTGTGTTTTCCTTTATCCACGGAATGCACCACTTTATAATGGCTTGCATGCAGGGCGCCCGGCGGCATGGGCAGACCCTGCCATTCCAAGCAAAGCGGCCCTTCCGGCGCGGCAAAATGGCCCAGCTCGTAGCCCGCCGCCACTGCCACCATGGAGAAATAAACATCTTCTTGCTCCAGCGTGCTCTTCCAGTCTGGCGGGGGATTTAAAGCGCCGAGTTTCCTTGCCGCCTTGGCACAGTCGGACGTCAGAAAATAAGCGCCCCCAAACACATTGTTTCCGCTAACATAGCCCCTTTTTTCAGCCTTTTGGAGATAGCCATACCACCAAGGTTTCTGGCCCAGCCACCGCTTTGACCATTTCGTTTCGGCGGCCATCCGGCGCGTGTGTGTGCTGAAATCGCGGGGCCGGTTATAATCTCTTTCATAAACGCCATACATGCCGACTTTGCGGTGCCCGCGCATGAACGCG
>Ga0316226_1002434_pt1 | contig 17487 bp, 15 predicted proteins | sample TBH18017metaG_FD_206009 | JGI IMG/M metagenome (GOLD analysis project Ga0316226, IMG submission 206009) | Freshwater microbial communities from Trout Bog Lake, Wisconsin, USA - TBH18017 | ecosystem: Environmental > Aquatic > Freshwater > Lake > Hypolimnion/Profundal zone | place: USA: Wisconsin... | reverse complement strand
GCTCGGCTCTTGGCTGGCAAGTTCACGGTCACGCTCGCGCCGCAATGGGGCGCAGGCGCTGGAGCAGGCGGGCTGGGTGCCGCGACCACGTCGAAGATCAAGAGCATCCGTGTCGGCTTGCAGATGAACTCGCGCACCAACCTCAAGCTCACCATCTCGAACGTGAACACCGCGGCCGGGACGTTCGAAATCGACTGCGTGAACCCCAACACCGGCATCTACACCGACATAGCCGCGAACTCCAACAACTCCATCAGCTTCGAAATCCGCACGTCGCAGGGCGGCCCGAGCAACGTCCAGAACAACTGAGGTCCGACATGGCAACCCTCGCACTCGCCCTGATGAAGAAGAAGCACCCCGACATGAAGGGGCCGGCCGAAGAGCCGCCGATGCCGGAGGATGGCCCCGACATGCCTGCGGAAGCGCCCCCCAGCGACGAGGCGATCGCCTGCGCGCATGACTTGATGCAGGCGATCAAGATGGGCGATGCAGTCGGCGTCTGCCACGCGCTGCAGGACTGCATGGACGAGATGAAGGGCGGCGAGCCGGACGGAGACGAAGCCGCGCCGCCCCCCGCAGCGGAGCCGCCAGCCTAAGGAGTAGCCCGTGAGAGCAATTTCGGCGGCCGAACTCGCCCTTCTCTGTCGCCAGCGCATCGACGCGGACGGTCAGCAGAATGGCCTGGTGACGTCGCTCGGAACCACGGGCGGCAACACGGCTGGGAACATCACCGACTCCGAGCTGCTCAGCTACCTCAATCTCGAGGTGCCGTCTCTCTGGGCGACCATCCTGCAGCACGCGCCGGCCAACTACGGCTTCGCGATCTACAACGTGCCGATTCAGGCAGGCGTCTCGCTCTACCCGATGCCGTTCGACTTCAAGGCGCCGCTCGGGGTCAACATCGCGCTGGACGGGAGCGGCTCGAACTTCATCAGCATCAAGCCGTTCAACGAGCACGAGCGGAACATGTATTCCTACGTGCCGGCGAGCGGGAGCTATAGCTACCTGCCCTATACGAGCTCGCGCTACCAGATCCAGGACAACGGCGCGATCCGGTCCATGCAGTTCATCCCGAACATAGGCCCCGGACCGGGCAACATCCAGATCCGCTACCAGCGCGCGGCCCCGACGCTGTGCCTGACGCTGCCGGTGGCCTACGCCACCAACCACGCGCAGAACGTCGGGGATCTGACCTACTCGCCGGTCACACTGACCAACGGCACGCAGACCAACATGGTCTTCATGGCCCTGACCGCAGGGACAACCGGAGGCACCGCGCCAACCTGGCCAACCCCGGGAACCGTGCAGGACGGTGGCGTGCTCTGGGCCTGCAAGGGTCCGCTGTCTTGCTTCCAGACGGAATTCGACGGCATCAACGGCTGGGAGATGCTCCTGGTTGCCCGCGCCTGCACGCACATGGGCGGCAAACAAGAGCGCGACAACTCCGACCTGGCTGCGCTCGAGGCCCGCTGCATCGTCGACTTCACCGCCGACGTCGGCAACTACCAGGCGGCCGATCCACAATGCGTAACGCCCGGCTGGGGCGAGACGGAGAGTGGCGGGGCCTTCGGCGGCGGCGACGGGCTGGGCTACTGACGTGCCTGCGCTTCCGCCATTCGTCCCGGTCAAGAGCCCGGACCAGACGCTCACGCTGATTCAAAGCAACGTTGCCAAGTCGCTCGGTCCGGTGCTCGCCAACACGCTACTCTGTGGCACCTACGTCTCGGTCAAGTTCACGAAGTCCAGCACAGACCAGCTCGTCACGCATGGGCTCGGGAATGCGACCAACGTAGCCTGGATCGTCTGCCAGTCCCCGGCGCAGGCGGTCGGCTTCTCCATCGGCCTGAGTCCGAACAACGGCAACCCTGGTGCCAATCCGAACCCGGCCTATCAGATCCTGCTTCGCTCCTCGGCCCCCAACATCACGGTTGGGCTCTACTTCTTCAACGCTTCCTGATGGCCCTCCAGAAGCAAATGCTGAGCATCCCGATGCGCCTCGGTGTGGACACCGAGGAGTCGCCGGCCTTGGTCGACGGCTCGCGGTTCCTGCAGCTCGCCAACGCCGTCTTCGACAAGGGCGCGAACGGGGAAATCCACAAGCGCAATGGGTTCTCCGGCCTGCCGATGGTCGATGCCCAGGGCTACGCGGTCGGCCAGACGACGACGCTCGGCGTGTTCAACCAGGAGCAGCTGCTGGCTGGCTTCTCCGCGAATCCGGCGAACCCGCAGGAGAGCCTCTACGGCTTCGGGGACGTCGACCAATCGTGGAATTGGCGCGGGTCGCTGCAGCAGATCACGCCGACCGAGCGGATCATCTCGAACCAGGGGACGAGCGCGACTGCAGTGGACATGGTTTCGACCGGAGGTTTGTCGGCCTACGCATGGATCTCCGGGGCGTACGTCTTCGCGGAACTCATCGACGAAGCAACTGGCGGCACCTACGCGAATGTCATCAACAGTGGCTTGGCTGGAGTCCAGGGCACGGGTTGCAGGCTCGTCGTCAACACGACCGGGACGGCCATTTTTCTGTTCGTGCTCTCCAGTGGCGTCATCAGCGTCTATTCGGCGGCAGTCGCATCGCCAGCTGCCGGTTTTGCGGCGGTTGAGGCTACGCTCGTCGTCGGCGTTAACCCGGCCAATGGCTTCGATGTCTGCATGACCGCCAACGGCTTCGCCATCTTGACCTGCACGGTCTCAGGCGTCATCAAGGCCTATTCGATGGCGCAGGCTTCCATTGGCACCATCGATTCGAGCCTGTCGGTGTTCTCGCCAGAGACGGCCGGCCGCACCTGTTGCTCGGCCGAGGGCACGGTCAAGGCCTTCGTCGCCGCGGTCATCGGGATCGGTTCAAACTCCTGGCAGATCCAGACCAAGTTCCTTACCGTGGCCTCGGGATCGCTGACTGCGGGCTCGGCGGTCATTGTCAAGAACGCCAACACGGGTGCGAACTTCGTCGCCGCCCCTCCGCGGATGGCTTGCGTGAACTTAACCGGGACGGAGCAGATCCTGGTGTACGAGATCGCCGGCATCGCCAACAGCCAGACGGCCGGTTCGTACCAGCGCTACACGACGCAGCCGCAGACGGGCTGGGCCGAGATCCTTGAGGCCGGCGTCCAGGTCAACCGAACGCTAGGGTTCACCACGAACCTGTGGTCGGCCCCGTTCGCGCAGGCCATCTATGGGGGCTCGGCGGTCTCCCAGGTCTTCGTCTTCCAGGTCTTCCCGTCACAGACGCAGCAGACGCTCTTTCTTCAGACGCCGCTGACCGCTGGTCCCTTGAGCACGACGCTGCAGGTAGCTGGCAAGTATATGAGCGGGCAAGCTGGTCCTGCGCCGACATCCAACGCTCTACCGCGACCGCAATTGCTCTCCTCCGGCGTCTGGGCGATCGGTGCGCTAAAGGCAACGCAGCTGATCTCGGTCGGCGGTCAGCTGCAGACCGTCTACGGCGTTGCTGAGCTCGCGTTGAACTTCCTGACGACACCCGTGGCCGCCGGGACAGCCTACACCTCGGCTGCGCTGACGTTCACCGAGGGCGGAAGCTCGGTCACGCTGACGGCGGGCGACTTCTTCCCGGGCGTACTCGGGGAGAATCTGCGCTTCCAGATCCAAACCGGCTCGGGCGCGCTCTCGGCATCGTTCGACACTGACGGCTCCGGCGACCCGCTGGTGCTCGTCACGCTCGCCGGCGGTGGGTCGACGCCGACCGCCATCGCCTCGGCCATCAATGCGGCAATTGCGTCAGGTGTTGGCGTGGCGACCTTCGCCGGCACGTCGGCAATGGTGGCGAACCACGCCGAGGCCCAGCTGGTGCTCCTATCGGTTGCCACGCCTGCGAGCACGCTGCCGGGGCGCATCCCCAACACGCAGCTCGGCGGGAATTCCGTCTTCGCGGCCGGCTCACAGGTCTACGGCTACGACGGGCAGATGGTCAGCGAGCTCGGGTTCAACGTCTATCCAGAGCCGCCGGTCGTGACGTTCCAGACCTCGCAGGTTTCGATCGTTCTGGATGTGCTTGACCCGACATTGGCGGTCAAGACTGCGCTGTCGATCTACATCCCAGACAATGCGGCCGATCCTGGCGGCGCGATCGGCTTCCAGATCACGCCAGGAGAATACTTCGTCTTCAATGCCTACAGCGGCGGTCTGCTCGGAGGCGTTTGCTTCTACTTCACCGTCAACGGCGTCGGATCTGCCCCGAGTTGGGCGGCCGGCGCCAGTTATGCAGCCGTGGCTATTCCGCTCACGACGTCATCGACGGCAGAGACGGTCGCCCAGACCACGGCCCAGAGCGTCTTGACCGGCCTCACGACAGCCGGCGGCGACTGGACCGTGGCCTACACTCCGACCGGCGTCAACAGCGAAACCTACAGCGCGCAACGGATTACCTGCGTTCTGGCCGCGCCTGCAGTCGTGGCATCGATCCCGACCATGCATCGGGCGTTCTCGGTCAACCAGTTGCAGGCTGGCGCGTCTGGAACATTCGAGGCCGTCTTCGGTGTCTCTTGCTGCCCGGCCTCGCTCATTGCGCCAGGTCAATACTTCACCTTCTCCGTGCTCGATACGGCGCCCTGCATCGGATACTGCTGGTTCCGCATTGCCGGCGTCGGTGTCGACCCCGCTCCGTTTCTCCCGAGCGGTACGATTGCAGGCGTGACATACATCGGCGGCGTCGAAGTCGTCTTGGTCGGGAATGAGAATGAAGTCGGCGTTGCGACGGCCATCAACACGGCCTTGACGGCGTCTCCATACCTTTCGGATTCGACGATCACCCAGGCGGGCAACCAGATCATCGTCAATTCCACCGTGAATGGGCAAGTTCCAGCCGTCGCCTACTCGAACAACCCGGCCAACATCGGTGTGGCCCAGGGCTACTGCGGGACCGTCGTCGACAACGTGGCCGGCTACGAGGCGCAGCAGTTCGTGGCCGTCTACGAGAAGTGGGACGCGGCCGGGCAGCTTCATCAGAGCGCGCCGAGCGTGCCGACCAACGTCTACGTACCGGTCTACACGGCGACTGGCGGCGGCATCATCCCGGCATCGTCTCCGGTTCCACCCTCCGCGGTCTTCACGGTCGGCGTGCAGAACCTCTTTCTCACGCAGAAGGAATTTCTCGGCGGCAACGTCTCGCTCGCCATCTACCAGACGCAGAGCGATCAGTCGCTCTTCTACCGGATCACCAACCCGACCGCGCCACTGCTCAACGCCAGCCAGAGCCTGACCAACACGACGTTCGTGGCGAACCAGCCGGATAGCCCGAGCGCCGCGATTGGGTCGACGTCAAGTCCGATCTCCGGTCTGTCGAGCAATGCCCCGCTCTACACGACTGGGGGCGTCTACGAGAACGACACGCCACCGTGCGCGAAGTTCGTCTGCAACAGCCAGGATCGGATCTTCTTGGGCGGCCTCGAGCAGGACAACACGATCGCCTTCTCCAAGCCATTCCAGTACGGGCAGGGGCTCGGCTTCTCCGACCAGCAGAGCATCACCATCAACTCGAACATCGGCCAGACGGCCTGCGGGGCGATGACTGGCCTCGGCGTGATGGATGGGAACACGATCATCTTCCAGGAGAACGCCGTTCAGTACATCAGCGGCACCGGCCCGACCGTCATCGGCAGCGGGCAGGCATTCTCCAATGCCCAACTCGTCGCGAGCTCCACTGTGGTCGGTTGCCGCGACCCGGGCTCGATCGCGCTGACGCCCAACGGCTTCATCTTCAAGAGCAGCCAGGGCTGGTACCTGCTCAACCGCAGTCTGCAGCTCATGCCGATCGGGAAGAAGGTCCAGGCGTTCAACGCCGACGTTTGCACCTCTGCGGTCTGCGTGCCGAACTCGACGCAGGTTCGGTGTCTGTGCGGGTCAACCGGCACGTCGCTGCTCTATGACTGGTTCTACGACGACTGGGCTCCGTGGCCGAACAGCCCCGCGGGAGCCAATCCGGCCGGTTGGGATGCCTGCATCAACCCGAGCGGCGTCTACACCTACGTCAACGCGGGCAACGGCATCGTGCAGAACGAGACGCCTGGCTACTACGCCGATCCGTTCGGCGCCGGGGCCGGCAACGTGGTCGGCATCCAGATGTCGGCGCAGACGGCCTGGCTCAAGCTCAACGGCGTCAGCGGGTTCGGGGCGGTGTGGAAGGTCTTTCTCAAGGGATACTTCCTAGGCTCCCAGCCCTACCTCATCCAGATCGCCTACGACTACAACCCGACCGTGGTCGATTCGTTCGTCTTCCAACCGCTCTCGACGAATGGCGTTTGGGGTGGGGATTCGACGCCCTGGGGTAGCGGCCCAGTCTGGGGCGGTGGCGTGAATGTGAACTACCCGGACTCCTACCAGATCAGGATCTACCCATCGCGCGTCCACTGTACAGCGATCCAGATCACCGTGACCGAGGAGCCGCCGTACTCGGTCCAGCAGACTTGGAGCTTGGACGCGATTGATCTAGAAGTAGGCATCAGGAAGGGTGGCCGGAAGGTCGGCATCACGAGGAGCATCGGATGAACGTCCCAGCGCCATCGACAACCTCCAATTTCATCGGCCAACAGAACCCGGCGTACCAGCTGCAGCAGAGCGGCTACGACCTCAACAACCTGCCGCAAGTCAGCGCGACTGGACAGAACATCTCCACCGGCATCAGCACGGCCGGTTCGCAGCCGTTCACGAATTCGCAACTCGGCCTCCTGTCGCAACTCGGAGCGCAGGCGTCTGGAACCGGCGGGCCGACCGTCGCCCAGCAGCAGTTGACCTCCGGCGTCAATGCGAACCTCGCGAGCGCGCTGGCGGCTGGCGCATCGTCCAACGGGCTCGGGCAGAATCCCGGGGACGCAGCCAAGGGCATCCAGACGAACCTGGCCGGCATCAATGCGAACGCCGCGGGACAGGCTGCGGCCACGCGGGCCGGAGAGATCCAGTCGGCACAGGGGCAACTCGGCTCGCTCTCGGTCGCGGGCGGGGCACAGGCGGCACAGCAGGCGCAGGCCCAGCAGGCGGCCACCGCTCAAGGCCAGATGTTCGGCGCGACCCAGGCGCAGCAGGCGAACGAGTACAACACCGGGCTCGCGGCCGCGCAGCAGGCTCAGTACAACCAGGCGCTAACGGGACTGGCAACGCAGAACCAGGCGAGCAACAACCAGCTCGAGAACCAGGTGCTCAACCCGTCCACATACCTCAACATGGTCGGCGGCGGCGCGCAGGGGCTCGGAGCCATCGCCTCGGACGAATCGGTCAAGGCCGGCATCAGCGCCGAGGCCGCGACCGCAAACCAGTTCCTCTCTGCCCTCGGCCAGTACATGAAGCCAACCGGGGCGCCGGAGCTGCAGCCGCTGACATCGACCAACAAGGGCTCGATGCCGAGCGGCGGTGGAGGTCCGAACGTCGACGCCGGCCAGGCCGCGACCCTGACGAACGCGGTCACGACCCCGGCCGCGGCGACCGACGCTGGAGCCGCCGCGGGGCAGATGCTCTCCGACGAACGCTCCAAGGACCACATCGACAAGCTGACCAACCTGCTCGGCCAGGCCATTGGGGGACGGTCCGCGGCTGCACCGACCGGCAACACCGACAGGCCTGCATTCCCGGGCATGGCGGCGGCTCAGCCGGGTGTGGCCTACGCGCCGCCGCCTCCTCCCCCGCAGGCCGCTCCGGCGCAGGCTCCGGCTGCGGAGCCACAGGTCAGCTATCCGCCTGCGCCAGAGGTTCGCCCTGGGATGGACTTGACCAATCCAAATTCCATTTCGACGTGCATCACGCCGCAGATGATGCAGTCGGATGAGAACGAAAAGAAACTAGTCGATCATCTGCAGAATCACTCGTACCAGTACAAGGATCCCTCGATGCCAGGCGCCGCGCCAGGGACTCACTTCGGCCCAATGGCGCAGGAGCTCGAAAAGGCCGGCCCGATTGGGGCCTCCACGGTCTCGACTGGCCCCGATGGCGTGAAGCGGGTAGACACCGGCCGTTTGTCTCTTGCTCTGGCCGGCGCGCTCGGAGCCATGAACAATAGGGTTGAGACGCTGGAGCAAGCTCTCGAGAAGGCGCACGGGAAGAAGGCCAAGGCCGCGTGACCAACTACGACCAGGTGCTGGCCAACGTCCTCGCCATGAACGGCGGGGCGCTTCCGGCTGGTGTCCAGCCTCCTCAGGCGGTTGCCCAGCAACTACAGGACGCCGGTACGCCCGCACCGACCGATGGCGTACAGGATACGAGCGCTCTTCTCCCTTCCTCTCCGGGCACGGCTGACCAGGTGCAGCCGGAGACGGCCCCCGAATCAGGGGTGTCTCCCCCGAATCCTGGGGTGAGCGATGCCGGGGTTACGATCAATCCGCAGGATGTGGTGCCGCTGCCCCCGGCCGCACAGATGCAGCCAGGACACATGGGGCTGACGCCGACTGCGCCCAGCCCGGCCACGGCGCCACTGCCGCCCACAGCTCCTGCTCCAGCGCCTGCGCCCGTGCCGCCTGTTTCACGTGGAACAGGCAGCGCCCCAGGAATCCCGGCTGTTGCGACTCCGCAGTCGGCTGCGAATGACATCGAGAATGCTCGGGTCGCAGGCCAGAACGCCGTCGACAAGGGCGCGGCCTATGAGGGTCTCTCGAAACAGGCCGAGGGCGAGGCTGCGGCCGAGGTGGATCCCGCGCGTATCGCAGCCGATCAGCGGGCCATTGCAACGCAGGCGCACGTCGAATCGCTCGCCAACCAGGCGGCCGATCGGATGACGCTGGCGGTCTCGCAGTTCAACGACGAGTATTACCAGTCCGACCACCTCATGCGGACGCGGACGACCGCGCAGAAGTGGGAGATCGGCCTGTCGATGGTCCTTGGAGCCATTGGGGCAGGGTCCACGGGTGTCAATGCCGGCGTCCAGGTGTATCAGGAAAACCTCAAGCGCGACCTCGAGATGCAGAAGCTGCAGTTCGACCACGACAAGGATGCGGTCGGGGCCTATGCCGAGCTCGCGCGGACGCTGCAGACGACGGGCTTGACCGGCGAGGAGGCGCAGAAGGCCGCAACGATCGCGTTCAACGATCAGAACAACGCGATCATGCGGACCAAGCTCTTCCAGCGCGGCGGCGCGCAGGCATTGACGGCGTTCGACACAGCCAAGGCCCAGCAGGCATTCTACGCCGACCAGTCGGCCAAGAAGCAGGATCTCGACAAGACCATCTACGCCAACCGCAAGGCACAGGCCGAAGCCGCCCAGGCCTACGGCTCGGCTGGGCTTGCCGGGGCCGAGGCGCGTAAGACGAACGTCGAGACGAAGGGCCTCGAGCAGCAGCAGGAGTTCACCAAGGAGGCGCTTGGCGGCCAGCTTGGCGGCGGTGGCGGGACGAACGAGCAGGGCTTGCCGGTGCCGAATGGAGCTCAGCGCGCCTTCTTCCAACAGATGGGGTACGACGTGCCGGTGGGCATCCCGGGCGTGGCGCCGGCCATCGGCGGGAAATGGAACCTGCAGCCCAAGGCGGCCGTCGAGCAGGCGACTGCGGCAAGCAAGCCCATTGAGACCATCCAGAGCTACCTACAGCGTGCCCACGACATCCGGGCGCGAAATGGCGGCGCAGCATGGACGGGCCAAGACCTGACCGACATGCGCGAGATCGAGGGCCGCCTGCCGGAGCTCATGGATGCCGCGGCCGGCTCCGGCGCCATCAACAACCGGAATTTCGGGCTCTGGAAGAACATCGCCGGGAACATCAACGCGTCCCGCATCTGGCCGGGCAATGTCCAAGCCGGCATCGAGCATCTTTACAATCAGCTCGAGGACGAGCGCGTGCAGAAGCTCGCCCCATTCAATCCGCAGCGACAGGCCATGCGCGCAAGGCCGGTGGAGTAGATGGCCGACCCCATCATCGCGCCCCCGCCGGCATCACCCGCGGCCGCGCCGGTTGCGACTGGCATCGTCCCGGTCCTGACCCCGGACGGCAAGGTCACGACCGTTCCGGCGGCGCAGCTCGGGCCGCTGCTCGCCCAGGGGTACAAGCCCAACCCGACCCCGCAGGACGTCGCCCTGGCCGAAGCCGCCCAGCATCCCATTGAGGCGGCCGGCGAGGCTGCCCTGGGGGCCGCAATCCCTGGCGGCCGGCACCTCCTGACGGATACCAAGGAACATCAAGCACTTCTGTCAGAGGCCAACCCGACCGCGAGCACCCTTGGTTCGGTCGGAGGCGGTCTCGCGCAGGCTCTCGCCGTAGGAGCGGCCACCGGAGGGCTTGGCGACCTCGCAGAAGGGGCCGAGGCGGTCGGTGAAGGCGCAGAAGCGGCTTCGGCTCTCCCGTCGCTTGGCGGGGCAGCCAGGGCCTTTGGAACGAACGCCCTACAGGGCGTCACGCAGGGCATGTCCGAGCAAGACCTCGGGGATACGGGGTACAATGCGTCCGCTCTTGCGCTTGATGGTGGTCTGGCCGGCATCATGGGCCTTGGGGTTGAGTCGGCGTTTTCTGCCGGGAAGGCGCTGGTCCCGAAAGCAATTGAAGAGGCTGCGCGCGGTTCCCTCTCCACGCTCGACGACCTGGTTGGCTGGACACTGGGGCGCGCCTCTGCCGCCGTCAACGGGGAGCCCCTCCTCCAGACAGCCATCCCCGAAGCCCTCGCTGAGCGTCGTTCGGTAGGGCCGCTGTCCAAGTTCGCCAAGAAGGCTGCGGCCGCCGAGCAGCGGGACACGGCGGTCGATCTGGCCGGGGCGCTCAACGACACGATGGAGTCGGTGGGCGACGTCGCAGAGCATCACTTCGGGGTGGCGCGGCCGACCGAGGTGGCGATTGACGCTGCCGAGCACGATGCGGCGGGCGGGATTGGGGCAGCGAAGCAGGGAGCCAAGGATTTGCTCGGCAAGATGAGGGCCGGGCTCGAGGAGGTCAAGGCTCGGCTGGCACCGGCGCTCGGGGCGGTTCTCGAGGACGGCACGATCGACCCGACTTTCACGAAGTGGCCCAAGCCGGTCGTGGCCGTCGAGAACTACATCAAGCAGTTCAAAGCGACCACCGAAGATCCGACCCTCTTCTCGAGCTCCAATATCCACGACGCCGCCCGCGAGCTCCGGCAGCTCTCCCAGCGCGCCCTCAAGTTCGGCAACAAGATCGAAGGCACCGACGCGGACGCCATCAACGGCCTGCAGCACCAGGTCATCGCCCCGATGCAGGACTTCCTCGGGCGGTACGACGGGGCCGGCAAGCTGACGCCGGAATCTGTCGCCGCCTTCGGGACCAAGGCCGCCGACCGCAACGCCGTTGTCAACAAGGCCTGGTCGCAGATGCAGGAAGCGCAGCGGAACCTCGAGCCGATTCTGGGCGTCAAGACGCTGGAGAACGGCCGCCCCGAGACCAACATCGACCCGGCCAAGATCGAGCGGCTCATCCGCGGCGAGGGCGCACCCGGCGAGATTCCCAACAAGCTGTCCGCGCTCCGGGCCAAAACCGCGCTCGACAACTACCTGGCGACCTCGCGGCACTACGTCAACGTGGCCGCGGAATCCGCCGACCGCGCCAGCGTCGAGACGGGGACGGCGACCAAGGCCCGCGGGATGCTGCAGGAAGTCGTCGAGAAGCGAGATGCGGCCCAGAAGCAGCTCGGCAACGCCCTCGGCCCGAAGATGCAGCGGGTGGCCGACCTGACGTCGTTGACCGGCCAGGGGGCGGGCGGTATCCGCGGCGCGCTCGCCAATGCCGGCGCGACGGGTGCCGAGCTCGCGGCCGGGGCTCTTGGCCTCGGGCATCCGGTGGTCGGTGCTGCAGTCGGGGCCATCGGGCTTGCCAAGCGGGCATTCGTCGCCGCCAAGTACCCCGTCGAGACGCTGAACACCTACATCAACATCACCCAGAGCGCCGCGCGGATCGCCGGCATGGTCTCCAGCGGCATCCGCAAGATCCTCTCCTCCGAGGCCGTCAATGTCGGCAAGCGCGCTGGGCAGGCGGTCCTCATCTCCGGCATCGGCTCCCAGGAAGAACTCGACGCGGCCCGCAAGCAGCTGGCGAAGGATTCGAAGACGCTGACAGCCTACAACGAGAACCCGAGCGCCATGAGCCACGCCTTGGCGATGAATACCGCCGGCTTGGCTGAGCACGCGCCACAGCACGCAGCCGCGGTCGCATCCGTGGCCGTCCGGGCGAACCAAGTGCTCTCCGCTGCTCTTCCGCGGAACCCCTCGCCACCGTCGCCGCTTGGGCCGGGGCATGATTCGTGGGCGCCGAGCGACAGCCAGGTTCTGGCCTACTCGCAGATTCGGCGCGCCGTCTTGAGCCCGCCGAGCACTGTCCTGGGCGACTGGAAGAACGGGACGCAATCGGTCGCGGCCTATCAGGCGTTTTGCCAAGTCCACCAGGAACTCGACGCCTTCATTGCTCACAAGGCACTCCTCGAGGCGGCCAAGGACCAGAAGCTCGTGCTCGACATCGGCCAGATGTTCGTGCTCTCGCAGCTGTGCCACATGCCGATCACCCCGCAACTATCCGTCGCCAGCATCGCGGCAAATCAGGCCGTGTTCAATGCCCAGCCAGCACCGCCCGCCGGTGGGGCACCCAAGGGCACTCGAGGTGCGCCGCGAGCCGCAGGGTTGGACAAACTCCACGTTTCCGACGACACTGCGTTCCACGGAAGCGCCCCGGGCGCGACGGAGGGTGCGTAGATGCCGCTCCTACCTGGGAAGAAGAACGTCGGCCGCAACATCAAGGAGCTCGAGGAGCACGGCACCAAGGAACGCTCGCGGGCTCAGATTCTTGCCATTGCGCTGCATGAAGCCCGGAAGAAGAAGGCAAAGGAGAAGACCAAATGATGCCCGTCGCACAGACATGGCCCGATTTCTCGACCCAGGCAGGAGTGGCGACGGGCGCCGCCGATGCTGCGCTCACCGTCCCGACGTCCAAGGGCTCCACGCAGTCGCTCACGACGACGAGCGCCAGGGACCACATGAGCCTGTGGTTCCTCTGCGTCTCCGGGGTCGCCTGTCACGTCAACCAGGGCAATCCTGCCACGACGGCGATGGCTGAGATTCCGGTCGGCATGTACGGGCCATTCGAGTTTCCGACCGGGACCGTCATCCATGCCATTACGGACGGCGGTACCGGCTTCATCGGCATTATCCGCGCGAGGCTCACATGACCAAGCGACTTTGCATCATCGGCGCTGCTCTCGTTTCCGTTTGGGCGGTCGCCTTCGCCCAGAGCACGCCCAGCGTCTACACCGTCCAATGGTGCAACGGCCGGGACGCTGGCTGGGTGGATGGCGGCGCATTCGACGGCGGTGTCTGCGCTGATGGCGGAACGAGCTGCCAGGCCTGTTCCGGGACTTGCCTGACGTACGCAGATGGCGGAACGGCCTGCGGGATGGATCCGTTTCTGAACGTTGACAGTGGACTGCCGCAAAGCTTCCCTTGGCCGACGCCGACCCAGACCAACGTCACGCCGATCGGCCAGGTCTTCAACGGCTCATCGGAATCAGCCAACCTGAGTTGTCAGCTCCAGGGCAGCAACACCGGGACGGACCCCTGGGTCAGCTTCGGTACGGCGTTCACTCTGACCGCGCTCCACGGCGCCAACGCGGACGGAGGGGCGGACTATAGCGGGTTCGGGTATCCGTTCGCTCGAGAGCTCTGCACCGGGAACTCGGACGGCGGCACGCTGGTCATCACAGTCGGAAACAAGTAGTCCATGCGCGCGCTCCTCGTCGGCCTAGCGCTCGTCTCTGGGCTTGCCGAGGCTCAGTACAACCTGACTCCGAACCTCAAGCTGCAGAACCCGATCCCTGGCCTCACGCCTGGCGGATCGGCCGCGACGGGCTGGGATGGCGGGTACTCGGCCTGTATCCAGTACACGATCAACAAGATCGACTCCGAACTGGATCCGAATGCCTCCTGGATCCTTCCAGACGGAGGTCTCTATCTCCCCGGCCCCATCCAGTCCGACGCGGGCTTCTACGCAAGCAAGGGCTGCTACTCCACCCCCGCCGGCTGCACGGTCTGCGACAACGGGCTCGACCTCGTGCTCACCGCGCTCGACGGCGGGACCATCAAGGGCAACTTCTTCGAGAGCCAGTACCTGTCCTGCCAGGGCTTCCCAGACATCTGGGATCCGGCCGACGCAGGGATCTCGACCTGCATCGTGAGCGCCTCTGGCGTGAACTGCGCAGGCGTCGGCGCGTTCACGAGCTGGGATCCCAACGGCTCGAACAACCCCGGCGGCGGATACATCTGGGGACAGACCGACGACGGCGAGATGATCTTCGGGACCATCGGTCCGAACCTCTGCACCAATCCGCCGTTCAACGACCTCTTCCTGAACTTCTACCCGCAGAACGGATCGCAGGCCGCGATGGCTCTGAGCAACGGCTCGATGCTCGCGCCTGGCTACTTCGTGGGCGCGATGTCGTCTTCGGCTCACGGCATCCCAGGTCCGACCTCGACCCCCTACCTCAGGTTCATCGGCTCGACGGGCAACGTCCGGTGGTTCCTCGGTGACGACAGCGACACGACGATGAGCATCGCGATTGGCAACAACGCCTACACCGGGACGGCCAACGCCTACTTCGTCCACTTCTACGACAACTCGGGCGGGACGCTCCCGACCTACGCGCAGTGGTTGGAGGCCGCGACGTTCATGGCCGCAGCCGGCGGACCGTCGACCATCATCAACGGGACGACCATCACCAACGATGGCGGACCCGAGACCGTGCAACTCGCGGTCGGGACGCACATGAAGGTGACGGACACGAACGGCTATGGGAACTGCATCGACCTGGACGGCGGTCCCGTCTGCGGCCCGGTGAGCGGCGCAACAGGAGCGACCGGACCAACCGGCCCCGGAGGTGCGACGGGAGCCACTGGAGCGACCGGCGCCACCGGGAACAACGGCGCCGCGGGTGCGACCGGAGCTACCGGAGCTACTGGCGCGACCGGACCATCCGGCAGCGGCGGCTTGAACTGCTACGAGAGCGGGTCAACGGTCGTGTGCGACGGCGGCCTGGTGGTCGGAAACCAGCTCGACGTACTCGGCCAGGCCACAGCCTCCATCACGAACCTGGCTCCGTACTCGCAAAACTTCGGCGAGTGGTCCCTCTTCGACGCCACCGGGACCGCGTTCTCAGCCACGGCACCGGACGGAACCTCGACGGCAGTGGAGCTGTCCGAGCAGGCGACGACGGGCTACCACCTCATCTACTACCCGGTCACGCTCGTGAACGGCACGACCTACACGATGAGCGCGTACATGAAGCAGGGCACGAACAGCTATGGTGCCATCATGCCCGACACGAACACGGTCACCTCCTACGCGATCTTCAACCTGACGGGCACAGGGACCGTCTCAGCCACAGGCGGCGCCGACTACGTGTCCTCTTCGATCGTTCCAATCGGCAACAGCAGCGGGTGGTTCTACTGCACCATCACGTTCACGGGTGCGGCGACCGAGCCAAGCAGCTTCGGCTTCGCTACCTCAACGGACGGAACCCACGTCACCTACACTGGCAATACCTCAAACAACAGCTATTTCTGGGGCGCGCAGATCCAGACCGGCAGCTCGCCAACTCCGTACCTGTTAACCTACGGAAACGCGAGCGCGAGCGCAGCCGTGCCCAGCCTCTTCGCCCTGCTCGCGCAGCTCAACCAGCTCAACGCAGGCAACGCGACCGTTCAGGGGAGCATCACGGCAGGGGGAAACATCGAGAGCACGAGCAGCGCATCTACCGCCCTCTACTGCCCAAATGGCGGCTTGACGGCAGGTACGGGAGTTACGGTTCCGACCGGACAGCCATACAACTACGATCTCTCTGGAAACGTAGAATGCAATGAGAGTAGTTCCAACCTGATGTGCAATGTTCAAACTGGGCACACGTACGACTGGTATGTCAACAGCGCAGTCGTCGGGCAGCTCAATGCTACTAACGAAACGCTTTTCGTGCCACAAGTCTGGGCAAACAGCTCCCAGACCGAAGCCTACATGGACACAAGCGGGAACCTGACGCTCGACGGTGGTGTCTGCATCGGGTCTGCGATCTGCACCGAGATCAAGCAGCACTTCTGGGGCGCCATCCTGATGAACGTCAGTGGCGAGGTGAAAAGTGCTCAGATATGCACGACCATCCTCATGGACGGAGGAACGATGGCCTGCGCGACTGGCAACGTAGCCGTCACGCCCTGCATCTGTGACAACCGGAGCCCATATCCCAACGGCTCTTGTCCCGACGCTGGCACGCGCGGGAGCTTCAACGGGATGCCAGGAACCGGGTGCTCGTGCTCGTGCTCTCCGCAGGGTGTCTACAACGACGGCGGCACCGCGTACACCGCCTCGCAGTGGGTAACGACGGCATCCCCGGCGAACCAGAGCGTGGGCGTCGCAGCCGCTAACACGCTCACGGTCTGCGCCTACAACAACGCCGCCAACGTCGCCGCAGGGAATACCAACTTGCTCGTTGACTGTGAATGCAACTGCCACTGACCATGACCGCGCTCGCCCTCATCGCCGCGCTGCTCCTGGCCCAGCCACAAACCAAGGAAACCGGCACATGGACCTTCGCGGTGCTCCAATGATCGACGACGACAAGACGCCGCCGGAAGACATCGACCCGAAGAAACTTCGCGTGGTCCGTGCAGAGGACGTGGACATCCTCAAGGCCGTCACGCGCATCGGACACCTCGTCTGGATCCTCGCCGGGTTCCTCGTGACCGTGATCGCCGCCGTCTTCGCCGCCGGCCGAACCTACGCTGACATCCCGACCAAGGAAATGGTCGTGAGCGCCACCGAGTACGAGAAGCACAAGGCCGGCGAGGACAAAGTGATGTCGGACCTGGGCGGAAAGATCGACGCGCTCACCGGGACCATTACGCAGCTCTCGATCACCGTCGCCGTGCTCAACAAAGAGATGGCCGATGACGAACGGCACGCGAGCAAGTGAGGTAGAGCAATGGCAATCACGTTCAAAATTTCGACAGGAGAGTTGTTCGCAGACGCCATCGTCATCGGGCACGGGTACGCCGGGAACGGGGCGGGCTTGAACAACCCGGATGCCTGCTCAACGAAAATGGTGGGGCCACTGCCTATCGGGGACTACGAAATCCTGTCTCCGGTCGACAAGCCCGAAAGCGTTGGCGCCTTCGCCCTCCCGCTCGCGCCTAGCCCGAACAACGAGATGTTCGGCCGTGGATCGTTCTACATCCACGGGGACAACCCGCAGATGAACGAGACCGCGAGCGACGGCTGCATCGTCACGAGCCGGGACGTTCGAGAGATCATCGCCCTTCAACACACGCAGCTCACCGTCATCGCCTGAAAGGAAGGTCACCATGTTGTTTCGCTGGCACGGGGACAACCCCGAGCAGAACCAGACCGGCAGCGAAGGGTGCCTTGTGTCCAGCCACGCCTCACGCGTGACCGGCGCATCAGACCCTGATAGGCTACTCACCGTCATTCCGTAAGGAGGCAGGCACCATGGACCCGACGCAAGCTCTGCCGTTAATTCCCGCGAAGTACCAGGCCATCATCGTAGCGTTGCTACTGCTCT
>Ga0316226_1002430_pt1 | contig 17504 bp, 14 predicted proteins | sample TBH18017metaG_FD_206009 | JGI IMG/M metagenome (GOLD analysis project Ga0316226, IMG submission 206009) | Freshwater microbial communities from Trout Bog Lake, Wisconsin, USA - TBH18017 | ecosystem: Environmental > Aquatic > Freshwater > Lake > Hypolimnion/Profundal zone | place: USA: Wisconsin... | reverse complement strand
CTCCAACGCACCTTTAGAGCGCGTCACCGGCACAGTCGAGAACATTCTCTACCGCAGCGAGGAGACGGGCTACACGGTTTGCAATGTAAAGCCGTTGGGGCGCGATGTGGCCAGCGTAACAGTCGTGGGGAATACCGCCGCGGCGTGGGCAGGCGAGGAATTGGTTGCCGAGGGTCGCTGGGTCCGTCACCCGCAGCATGGCCGTCAATTTCAGGCCGAAAGCATTCAGTGCATCACCCCAACGTCCGTTGAAGGACTGCGGCGCTATCTCGCCAGCGGACTCATCCGCGGCGTGGGGCCGGTCATGGCGGAACGGATTGTGGCGGTATTTGGCGCCAAGACACTCGACATCATTGAAGAGGAATCGCGCCGCCTGGAGGAGGTCGAAGGCATCGGTCCGCTGCGACGTCAGCAGATCAAGGAATCGTGGACCGAGCAACGCGCCGTGCGCGACATCATGATCTTTCTCCAGTCGCACGGCATCGGCACCGCGCAGGCTGCGCGCATCTATCGTCAATACGGTTCGGACGCCATTGCCGTGGTCAAACGCAACCCTTACCGGTTGTGCGACGATGTCTGGGGCATCGGATTCAAGACCGCCGATGGCATCGCGCTCAGCGTCGGCGTCCCCAAGGATTCGCAACTGCGCGCCTGCGCCGGACTCGCTTATCTGCTCAAGTCGCTGGCCGAAGAAGGCCACTGCTTTGCCCCGGAGGCGGAACTGATCCTGCAAACACAGGCCATGCTCGACATTCCGGTGGAGACCCTGGGCGCGGCGCTGGTGGATGAACTGGCGCAGGGCCGACTGGTGCGCGAGCAGGATCGCGTCTATCTGCGCGGCCTCTTTGAGTCGGAACGCCGCGCCGCCGGGTATCTGCGGCGCATGCTTGACACCGCCTGCCGCTTTCCACCGATCAAGGCGCCCGAGGCTGTGGCATGGGCGGAGCGCAAAATGGGCATTGAACTGGCCCCTGCTCAGCGTGATGCGCTGCTCACCGTTCTCGCAGCCAAGGTGGCCATCATCACCGGTGGTCCGGGCGTGGGCAAAACCACCATCATCCGCGCGCTGGTGGAGATTTTCTGCGCACGGAAATTGACCGTGCACCTCGCCGCCCCCACGGGCCGCGCCGCCAAGCGCATGTCCGAAGCCACCGGACACGAGGCGCAGACCATCCACCGCCTGCTGAAATATCTGCCCGCGGAACACGACTTTGAATTCAATGCCGACAATCCGCTCGAAGGCGATGCGTTCATCATCGACGAATCGTCCATGATCGACATCCGTCTCATGGAGCAGTTTGTGCAGGCGCTGCCGCCGCACGCCTGCCTCATTCTGGTGGGTGATATTGACCAGCTTCCCAGCGTCGGGCCCGGCAATGTGCTGCGCGATGCCATTCATTCCGGCGCCATCCCCTGCCGCCGCCTGACCACGATCTTCCGCCAGGACGCCAGCGGCCTCATTGTGCGCAACGCGCATCATGTCAACCACGGCGAAAAATTCGAAACCGTTGAAGGCCAGCCCAGCGATTTCTACTTCATCGACACCGAGGAACCCGAGCGCATTGTCGAACGCGTGCTGGATCTGGTCACACGCCGCATGCCGCAGAAATTCCGCTTCGATGCCATGAGCGAGATTCAGGTGCTCAGTCCCATGCGACGCGGTCTGCTCGGCGCGGAAAACATGAACGCCGTGCTGCAGCAGGCGCTGAATCCGACCGGACCGGCGCTTTCGCGCGGCGGCACCACCTTCCGCCGCGGCGACCGCGTGATGCAGATCCGCAACAACTACGACAAGGAAGTCTTCAACGGCGACATCGGGTTTGTGAAAAGCGTGGACGAGGACGACCGCTCGCTGGTGGTGACCTTCGACGGACGCCCCGTGCGCTACGACACTGCCGATCTCGATGAATTATTGCTCGCCTACGCCTGCACCATCCACAAATCGCAGGGCAGCGAATATCCAGCCGTGGTGGTGCTGATCCACACCCAGCATTTTAAACTTCTCCAGCGCAACCTGCTCTACACTGCCATCACCCGCGGCCGGAAACTCGTCTGCGTGGTCGGCTCAGCCAAGGCGGTCGGCATCGCCACCCGCAACAACGAAGTCCGCGAACGACGCACCACCCTGCGCGACCGGCTGGCGGGAAATCTGCCGGCGGGGTGAGAGCTTGCCTATAACTTCAAGCCGCAGCGAACGCCGCTTTCAGCTCCAATTCGTTGATCTGGTGTGACTTGATGAGGTGGCGAACCGCTCGAAGCGTACGTTCGCGCATGCGCTCTTCGCAGGCTTGAGCTCCCGCGTCGATATAGACCACACCGAAGCGAACCGCGCGGTAGATTCTGTGGGCCATGCGTCGTGCGGTCGCCTTGACCGCAGTCTTGCGATCCGTGCGCCGCGCGACGCTTCGGTAGAACGCGCCGAGCTCCGATTGGGAACGCGAGAGCGTGCTCGCCGCCATCCGGAGCGCACGTCCGGCGCGAGATGTGTTTCGACATCGTTTCCGCTGGCGGACGTTCTTGCCCGCGCTTTTGCCGAGAGCTGGAGCCAAACCGATGTAGGCTGCGAAATGTCGCTCGGTGGGGAACCGATCAAGGTTGGGGCCAAGTTCCGCAACGACGATGGCTGCCGTGCCGTAGCCAATGCCGGACAGAGACGTGAGGTCAACGCCCATGATGCGCTGAAGGTCGTGCTTTTCTGCTGCGTTGCGCAGGTCCTTCTTGGTCGGCTTCTCGCCAACCGGTGGAGTCGGTGGCGGCGGGGTTTCGGATGCGGCGGCCAGCACCTTGAACATGCTGGCGGCCTTGGTGTCGTACGCGGCCAGTTGCTCGTCGATAAACTGCAACATCCGGTAGGATTGCCCAAGATTGAACAGATGCTCATCCCGCCATGAGCCCGACAGATGTTCGGCAATCTCTCGCTCGCTCTTTTTGCACCGTGGGTCACGAAACTTGGCCAGTTCCCGCGGATCGCGTTGGCCATTTACAATCGCGCCCACAATCAGCTGTCCGGTCTTCCCATCGATATCCGTGACGGCATGGTGGACGCGAATGTTCATCTGGTCGAGGCTCTTCTGCATCCGCTGCAGACATTGGGTTCGCATGGCCATCAGATTGTCGCGCTCCCGCAGCAATGTCCGCACGGCCGCAATGTTCTCCGGCGGCCGGAACCCGCCGCGCAGCAACCCGCAACTGTGCAGTTTCTGCAACCATTGACAGTCCTTCACGTCGCTCTTGCGCCCCGGCACCATTCGCACCTCGCGGGTGTCCACCAACACCACTTCGATCCCGGTGGCTTCCAGTATGTCTGCAACGGAAACCCAGTACACGCTGGTGCTTTCCATCGCCACGGACACCACATTGCGCTCCTTGAGCCAACCCAGCAGCCGGTGGAGTTCCGGCGTGGTCGTCCCGAAGTGCTCAATGTCATGCCCGCCGTCATCGCAACGCGGACCGCACACGTAGTGGTCGGCGTGTCCGGCGATGTCAATCCCGGCAACGTTGCGTCGGATCTCGTGGAATGTGTTTGTAGCTGTTTCGGTCATGAGCCTTGCCTCCGTGTTGCACACACGGCCCGGCGGACGGGTTGTTGAGTCTTGCCTGGGGGAGAGCTTTCGCCTCACCAATGATTTGTTGTCGAGCCGGGGCCAGTCTATCCATGGGGCACGTTGGCTCCAAATGCTTGCGGGCCATAACTGCCGTGTGTCCGGATATCTTACCCCAACAGCAGATCAAGTTACCTCATGGTTTTGTCGCGGCGCAGCCGCGCGGCGGCCTATCCGAAAACCTACCCTTACGCCGCGGCGCGCTCGACGAGCACGCCCTATCGTTGCGTTCTACGCGTGCTTCAGTAGGTAGGACGGCTCGCCGAGCCGTCCGCACGTGCGAGAGGTTTTCGGATGGCTCTAAGACGCTGGCTTCGAAAACCAGCCTCGCAACGTCCGTTAACCACAACCCAACCTGCGGGTTGACAAGCGCCATCCATGCGCTATTCTGTGCGATTATGTGTGCTCGACCAAAGCGTGCTCCGTTTGCCATCTCCACCACCGCCCGTGTGCTGGGTTATTTGCGCGAGTCGAAAGACTATGTCTCGGGCCAGCGCATCTCCGAGGAACTCGGCCTGTCGCGCGTGGCGATTTGGAAACACATCAAAACACTGCAGGCGCAGGGCTGCCGCATCGACGCCTGCCGCCACTGCGGCTACCGTCTGATGGGCGCGCCGGACATGCCCACGGAGGAAGCCGTGGCCGCGCAACTGCGCACCGAGGCGCTGGGACGCCCCCTGCTCTTCTTTCGCGAAGTGGATTCGACCAACCATCAACTGAGCATGCGCGCCATGAATGCGCCTGAAGGCCTGGCGCTGGTGGCCGATCATCAGACCGCTGGACGCGGCCGCATGGGACGCGCATGGTTTTCGCCTGCAGGCGCCAACGTCTATCTTTCGATTCTGCTCCGCCCGCAAGTGAATCTGGCGCAAATCGCCACCCTGCCGCTGGTCGTGGGCTGCGCGGTCGCACGTGCCGTCGGCAAACTCGCGGCCGATATTCCGGTCCGGATCAAGTGGCCAAATGACCTGCATGTGAACGGACGGAAGCTCGGCGGAATTCTGTGCGAGATGGTGGCGGAAATGGACCGCGTGCAGCATGTGGTCGTGGGCATTGGCCTGAACACCAATTTGCGTCGCAGCCACCTGCCGGCAGCCATTGCACGCAATGCCACCTCGCTCGCGATTGAGACCCGACACACGTTCTCCCGCGCGGAAGTGGTGGCCGAACTGCTGAACCAATTCGAACCAGCCTACCAGCTCTGGTGCGCGGAAGGACTGAAACCGTTCCTGCCGGAGATTGCCGCGCTTGATTTGCTGAAGGGGAATGCCATGCGCATTGACCAGGCGGGCAATCGCGTGGTTGAAGGCATCGCCGCAGGCATCCACGAGGATGGCACCTTGCTGCTCCGTCAAGCCGATGGCTCGAACATCTCCGTTTGCTCGGGCGATTCGCATGTGCTGAAAGACTGCCACTAGGCTGCATTTCGCACAGGATTCTTCCGGAAGGCGCGGTCGCTGCACACGCCGTCAGCAGAGGCAAGACCGCTTGCCTCCGTGTGGCGTCAGGAGAGCGGCGGGTCCGGCGACCCGCCCTACCAAACAGCAGCCAATCAAACGCATATTCATGCGAGGAGCCGCGCTTTATATTTTTTGGCGACAAAAAAGAACCCCACCTTGCCGTAGGGACGAGATCTCTAGGGCCCCTCTTACGAGGTGGGCGCTTTAGCCGACGTTTCGCGGTCCCTGCCCGAAGGCAAGCATCCGACCCGCGCCGTAATCAAACACCCGTCAAAACATGTAGGCCAGAGAAATAACGTCTATTCACGCACAAGGCAGGGTCACGTTCAACATCATGACGGATATCACCATCCGCCCCCCGCACCGGGAACTTTGCATCTGTCCCCGCAGCGTTTTACCCCTCCCGAATCTCGATCGGCAACGTTTCTTTCAACGCCCGGATGATCTTCTGGAGCGAGTGATTCACCTCGTCGTCCGTCAAAGTCCGGCTCGACGATCGGAAATCGAATGCGTACGCCAAACTGCGTTTATCGCGTCCGATCTCTTTCGATTCAAATATATCAAACAGGGTGATTTCGGTCAAGTCAGATGCGCCGGATTGACGGATCGCCGCCACGATTTCGCCATGCTTGACCGAGAGTGGCGCCACGAATGCCAGATCACGCCGAACTGACGGAAATTGCGGCACATTTTGCGCTGGTGCTATCCGTCCCGCGCCTGCCAACAAGGGTGCGAGTTTCAGCTCTGCCAACGCCAACGGCGCAGTCAACCGATAGGGATGTCGCAGTGCGTTGCTGACAAGTCCCAGCACGCCAATGGGTTGATCGTTAAGCAGAACTTCAGCAGCCCAGTCCGGCTCCATGCCCGGATGCGCCGTCGCACGGAGCGTGATCACGCCCGCATGCAGTTGGGCAGCCAGCGCCTCCATTGCGCCCTTGAGCCACAGCGCCGCCTCTTCGTTCGCGACCGGTCGCCGCCGGTCAAGCGCACCGCGTCCTGCAGGGCCGCACAACCCGATCGCGAGCCGCTCTTCCTCTGCCGGTTTGTCTGCCGCCTCGCGCCAGAAAACCCGTCCCATCTCAAACAGCATCACAGCCTCCGTTTGCCGCGCGGAATTACGTCCCAGCGCGCCCATCAACTGGGGCAGCAGCGAATCGCGCAACACGGCATAGTCGGCGCTGACCGGGTTCGGCAGCACCAACCGGCGCGCGGCGTGCCGGTTGTCGAAGGCATCCAGTTCCGGCACGGAAAGGAAACTGTAATTCATGGCCTCGGTGAATCCGAGGCCCAGCATCGCATGACGGCACTGCGCCATGGCTCGCACGCACGCATCGTCCGCACCGGCCACGGCCACCGATTGCGGCGCTTGATCGGGTATGGCGGCAAAACCGTGCATGCGCGCCACTTCTTCGATCAAGTCCGCCTCGATTTCCAGATCCACCCGCCACGACGGAATCGCGAAATCTGCCTGGTCTGGACTGCGATCCACCATCCGCAAACCCAGCGCAGAGAGAATCCGGATCATGCGCTCTTCGTCCAGCAGCACGCCAATCACTTCGCGGCAGCGGCGGAAGCGCAGGACAATCTGTTTCGCACCGGCGGGCCGGTGGTCGGCATCGATCACGCCTTTGGCTGCAGTTGCGCCGCCATGCTGCACCAGCAGCGCCGTTGCGCGACGGCTGGCCCAATCGGCCAATCCCGGGTCAACCGTGCGTTCGTAGCGCCGGGCAGACTCGGTTTTCAGATTCAGGATCGTGGACGTGCGCTTGACCGAAGGTGCGGCAAACGTTGCGCTCTCCAGCAACACCGCATCCGTGCTGCCAACCGCAATCTCGCTCCCCGCGCCGCCCATCACACCCGCCACAGCCACAGCGGCACGCGGGTCGGCAATCACCAGCATCTTGTCATCCAAGATGCGCGCGATGCTGTCCAGCGTGGTCATGCGTTCACCCGCCTGGGCGCGCCGCACCACGATGGTGTGCTCGGCCACACGGTGGTAATCAAAGGCATGCAGCGGCTGACCGCATTCGAGCATCACGTAGTTGGTCACATCCACGATCAGGCTGATCGGCCGCACGCTGCACAATTCCAGACGCTGGCGCATCCAATCCGGCGAAGGTCCATCCTTGACCGTGGTCAGTACACGCGCCGTGTAGCGCGGGCAAAGCGCAGGATCTTCCACGCGCACAGCCGCCATTTTTTCCACTGGTTCGCCATTCTCCGGGAACGACACATCCGGCAGCCTGACCGGGCGGTCCAGTAACGCCGCAAACTCGCGGGCAATGCCGATGATGGAGAGGCAGTCAGAACGGTTCCAGGTGATTTCCAGATCGAACACCGTGTCCGGTCGCGGCAACACATCGGTGAGCGGCAGTCCAGGTGGGAGCGCAGAATCCAAAACCAGCAATCCTGCATGACTGGCGGAGAGCCCGAGTTCATCCTCAGCGCAGAGCATGCCGAACGATTCCACCCCGCGAATCTTGGCTTTCTTCAATTTCGAGCCATCGGGCATAACTGCGCCCAATTTTGCCAGACAGACCTTCTGTCCAACAGCCACATTGGGCGCGCCACAGACAATCTGCAATTCGGTCGTACCGTCGAAGACCTTGCAGAGGCGCAGTCGGTCCGCATTGGGGTGCGGCTCGCAGGCGCGCACCTCCGCGACCACATAGTTCTCCTGCTTGTCGAAGCCGATCATTTCGATCCCCTCGACCTCCACGCCGGAGAAGGTCAGCTTATCCGCCAGATCCTTGACCGTGAGACCCGAGAGGTCAATGTATTCGCTCAGCCAACTAACGGGTACTTTCATATCGAGTTGCTCCAGGAAACTACGGGTTCAGGCGTCAGGCGTCAGGCGTCAGGCGTCAGGCGTCAGGCGTCAGGCGTCAGGCGTCAGGCGTCAGGCGTCAGGCGTCAAAAAATTGTTGCATCACAATCAAACAGTCAACACCTAACAGTACTTTGCAGGGTTGTTGATCATTGCTCCGAGCATGCGTCCGATTTCGGCGTTGCTCGCCTTCCATTCTTCGTGTTCCGAATCCGAGATGTACTTGCAATCATGCGCGAAATCAAGCGCCGTAGCTGTTTCTGAGTTTTCGCCGTCGCAGTCTGTCAGCTTGCTAACAAAATGCGCCGGATACCGTTTCTTGGCCCAAGCCTCGCGAAGTTGTGGCAAACCGAACGCGACGAGCGACGAATCTGTCCGGTCAAAGCGTATCGCTCTTCCGGCGGAAAAAGTCTATTGGCATGGAAGATTAGCATAGCTAAAGCATACGCCTTCTTATTCACCGTCAACTCTGTCACGTCTTTGACTGCCATTGTTCTACTCCATCAGGCGCCAGGGGTCAGGCTCCAGGCATCAAAGAGAAAAAACCAAACGCCACCCCACCACGCCATATCACCAGTTTCTCTTGTCTATCATAACGGCCTGGTTCGGCACGCTTGCGAGCCGTAACCTGAACCATTTGGCTCAACCGCTTCGCTATCCAAGACCTCAACAATCGCATCAATTTCCAAAGGAATTTGTTCAGGCGTAGCCGCAACGCCAATTGAAGTTCGAGCACATAGACCATCGGAGCCAAAGATTTCTTCGAGCAAATCCGAACATGCGTCCATGACCTTCGGATGTTGGGCGAATTCCGGATCGGAGTTGATGAATCCATTAATCTTCAAAAATCTGGACACTCGGTCTATTGTTCCAACTTCACTTTGTATCACCGACAAAAGCATTAGCGCAGTCGTCCTCGCAAACTCTTTTGCTTGGTCAAGGGACACTTCTCTTCCAACTTTGCCGGAATAAGCGCCAACACCTTTGCCAGCCAGAAAAAGGAGATTGCCCGACCGCGTGGCATGAAGATATGCACCGGAAGGCTGGATTAACACCGGCAGGGTCAACCCGAGTCTTGCTAGGTTTTCGCTTGGTTTCATTTCTTCCTATCCGTTTTCCATTGGTGACTGGCACTTGCCGCCTGGTGCCTTCCCCATTGGCGCCTGCCGCCTGACGCCTGGTGCCTGTTGTTCTCTACGCAAACTGCGCCAAAAACCTCACGTCATTCTCATAAAAGAACCGGATATCCGTGATGCCGTACTTGATCATGGCGATGCGCTCCACGCCCATGCCAAAAGCGTAGCCGTAGACCTTGTCAGCATCGTACCCGACGTGTTTGTAGACGCGCGGGTCCACCATGCCGGCGCCGGCGATTTCGATCCAGCCGCTCTGTTTGCAGACGCGACAGCCGGTGCCATTACAAACGTGGCAGGAAAAATCCACTTCTACGCTGGGCTCGGTGAACGGGAAGAAGTGCGGACGGAAACGAACGCCCACGCGGTTGCCCATCATTTCGCGGGCAAAGCAGGAAAGCGTGGCCTTCAAGTCCGCCAGCGAAACCAGCTTGGTGTCCACATACAGCCCTTCGATCTGGTGGAAGTTGGCGCTGTGCGTGGCATCCGTGGTGTCGCGGCGATAGCAACGGCCGGGTGTGATGATGCGCATGGGCGGCGGGTGCGAGGTCATCATGCGGATCTGCACGGGCGAGGTCTGCGTGCGCAGCAACTGATCGTTGCCGAGCCAGAACGTGTCGGCGGTGTCGAGCGACGGATGATGCGCCGGCGTGTTCAATGCGGTGAAGTTGTTGAACCGCGTTTCAATGTCCGGGCCATCGGCCACAGTGAACCCGAGGCGCAGGAAGATGCGGCTGACCTCCTCGATCACGCGCGAAATCGGATGCTGTGCGCCGGGACTGTGCCAGCGGCCCGGCAACGTGACGTCGAATGACGCGCCAGTCTCACGCGGCGCAGCGGCTGTCTGCCGATTGGCGAGTTCCGCCTCCAGTTCCGCGCGCAAGGCATTAGCGCGACGGCCAAATTCGGGTTTATCAGCGGCAGGCACATCCTTGAGCTGCTTCATCATGGCCGGAATCAGGCCATTGCGACTCAAATAGCGAATGCGCACTGCCTCCAAACCCGCCGCATCCGCAGCCGCGCGCAGTTCCGCCAGTGACTGTTCCTTCAAGGCATCGAGTTCAGCGAGTGTCATGGGATGGTCTCTCCAAAAAACGCGGGTAACGAAAGCATGTTTTTACCACGAAGGCCCACCACACACAAGGTAGGGACGGCTCGCCGCGCCGTCCGAGTGGCGCTCTCGGCAAGAGCGCCCCACCGTTGCGGCGCAGGGGATTCGATCACGCATCGTCCGGCGTTGCCTCCGGCAGGTTCAGCAGGCGGCGAAGACTGGCCGCCAATACTTCTGCTGCGACGCGGCCCTCAATCCCCTTCCCGGCAGTATGCGTGGCGCCGCCGGAGGTTCTCAGCTTGAGACTAAAATACTGCCTGTCGCCTTGAGACGCGCCAGCCGTGGCTTCGACCGCCACGATTTCACCACGCTTGAAGCATCGCAAGCCGGCCAACCCAAAAATGCCGCCGGAAACGCGGGCTTCTTCCGGCGTGATTTCGACGCAGCGCCAGTCAAACCAGCAGGTCAGCACAGCGATAATGACGCCGATATCAGCCAGACAGAAAATAATCGAAAACATCAGTGGTACATGCTGTCGAAGCATGATGTAAATCATGCCGGTCCAGATGGCAAAAAAGATTGTAGTGAAAACCGCAATTCCTTTGTTGCGGGCTGCCGGAAAAGTATAACGCATACCGCCGGGAAGCGTTTCCGTGCGCACACCGCAATCGCGCAGCGCGTCTTCCGACCGCAACGAATGCCCGTACCGGTCCGCGGCGCCGGTTTCCGGCTGCACATTCGCAACACTATCGGGCGTAACGAACATCGGCACCTCAAACCGGCTGTTATACCGCGGCCCTCGGTCTGTCGCGGCCGTCACTTCCAGCCGCCAGACAATCTGATTGTCGGGCTGGCTCATCTCGGTCGGCCGGCAGTTGCGCGGCGCCACGAAGAGAATGGGCAGCAGCGAATGCGTGGGATTGCCGTCCTGCATCTCATGCGCCTGCAAACGCACATCCTCCCATAAAACGCTTTCAGAGGTGCTCCGTTCCTTTCCGCTGCCGATCGTGATGCGGTGTACGCAACGCAATGTCGCGCGAAAACCATCCACCGGCTGGATATGCGCGGGAATTTCCACGATCCCCCGCAACTCGCCGCCGATCACACCCGGCACACGACTCATACGGAAGCACGATGTGCCATACCTGATTTGCAGCCAAACCAGCCGCGCGGCCCAAAAGGCCAGGCCGATGCCAATCACAGGAAAAATCAGGGCAACGAATACCGCGGGATCGTGTTGCCGGGAGTAATCATGCAGCGCACCAAAAGCTGCGGGGCCGGAAATTGCATTCCAAAGCACCGCAACCCCCAAAAAAAACCACATGGCCGCACGATTACTGGCGCAGATCACACCGCCAGCCCAGTCTTGATTCCAAAGCCACGGCTCCTGCGGTTGCGCGGCCTGCGCCGTTTTTTGTTTCTGCTCGCGCCGTCCACCAACGATCATGGCAATCAGCAGGCCAAAACCAATACCACAAAAAACCAGCATGAAAACACCATAAAAAGCAATCATCTCCCAACGCGGCTGGCGGTAGAGAACGGCATCGTCCGGGTTTTGCGGATTCACATAGCAGTGAAACGGTTCGCCGGTGCGCTTGTATTGCTGCAACTCACCGTACACGCGTTGCTGAAAACTGCCGATGTTGTCGCCTCCACGGTGAACAGACACGCGGTGGCCGGTATAGGAGTGTCCGGCAACGATATAATTGTAGGTAGCCTTGGTTTCGCTGGAGTCTTTGCCGGAATGGTTCAACACGATTGATTGAATCGTGGCCGGCATTTCCGGCCATGCCGCAATGCCATGAACCTGCCAGAGAGTACTACCAATGAGATAGGCCATAAAGACGCCGACCGCGGCAAACGGTAGCGAGAATAATACCCCAACGACAAAGCTGAGGCGCGAAGTGGGCTTTTTAATTTGCACCGGATTGGGGTCATTCATCAGCACACGCTCCTATTTGCCTTGGTTGTTCATGCGCGTCCGCCATACCACCGCTTCAAGCAAAACGGCCACTCCCGCGAGGGAATGGCCGTTCGAGACAATCGCTGGGGCTGGTTCAGCCCAACGCTGCCCTGGCGCGGCCCACAATCGCGGTAAAGCCCGCCGGATCGTGAATGGCGATCTCGGAGAGCATCTTGCGGTTGAGGGTCACGCTGGCCTTGGTCAGCCCTTCGATGAAGCGGCTGTAGGTCATGCCGTTGGTGCGGGTCGCGGCATTGATGCGCGCGATCCACAGGCGACGGAAATCGCGTTTGCGGTGCTTGCGGTGAATCGTGTTCAGGCGCATCGCGCGGGTGACCGCTTCAGTGGCCTGACGGAAGAGTTTGCTGCGTGAGCCGCGAAAACCCTTGGCGTCATCCAACCGCCGACGACGACGCTCCCGTGATGCCGGGGCATTGGTTACTCTGGACATGGGAAATCTCCTGGGTTAGGACGACAGCATGATTTTGTACCGACGGACGTCCCCTTCATGCAGGACACTCATGCCACGGAGATTGCGCTTGCGTTTGCGCGACTTGCACAGGTTCAGGTGGCCCTTGCCAGCCCGTGCGTACAAGATCTTTCCCGTGGCCGACATTTTCATGCGCTTTGCAGCGCCTTTTTTGGTCTTTTTCTTTGGCATATTGCCCTCACTGGGACAGGTTCCGTGTCAGACACGCGCACGCTGTCACATGCAGTTTCCGAAGCGCGCCATACACTAACCCGTCAGGCAGTCAGCCAGATAGCCTGAACGAGCGGGCGGCCCGTGTTCCACACCCTTCCGGACGCAGAAGGCTAAGAAGATAGCAAACGCAGGGTCTGCCGTCCATGCTGAGTTTTGGGACCAGCTGAAGCCGGCCCCGACAGGGTTGCTTGCGATCCGCATCCGTTTCTTGTACTTTCAGGACCGCATCACCGCCTGAACGCCGGAAACGAGGATATCGATGGACCCATACGCGTTTAACTCGCAAGCCTATCCCCAATCGCGTTGCGGCGCGGACGACGAGCGACTGAACCAGGTCCTTCCGCTGGTCGGAACCGGACATACCATCCTCGATGTCGGGTGCCTCGATGGCACCATCGGCGAACTGCTGCTGCACCAGGGAAATGTAGTCCACGGCATCGATGCAGCCGCGCCAGCGGTGGCGGCCGCGGTGCGCCGGGGCATTCAGGCCCGCGTCGGCAATCTGGAGGAACGGCTGGATTTCCCGGATGCCCGGTTCGACGTCGTGTTCGCGGGCGAAGTGCTGGAACATATTTTTGCCGTGGACGTGCTGCTGTCCGAGATCCACCGCGTGCTGAAGCCCGGCGGATGTCTCGTGGCGACGACACCCAACCTGGCTGCGCTGGGCCGCCGCTTGCTGCTGCTGGCCAACCGCAACCCGCATATCGAAATCTCCTTCGCCGAAAAAGCTGCGGCCGGCCATATCCGCTATTTCATTCGCAGCACCCTGTTCAGTCTGCTCCACAAACATGGCTTTCGCGTCACCGATTTCAAGTCCGACGTCGTCAATTTCGATGCCAACGGCCGCTGCTGCTGCCACTGGCTGGCACGGCTATTCCCGACGCTGGGGAAAAGCCTGATTGTGCGAGCCGTAAAGATTTAAACGCGCAATGACCATTGCCCCCTCCATCGCCGCCCTGGAACACCGCCTGGGTGCGGATAATTTCCGCCGACGGCTGCGCGCCGAAGAGGCGTTGTTGCGGCCCTTGCGCTCGTTTTCCTCCAGCCCGCGCACCAATGCCGCCAAGCTCGTGATGAACATCCCGTTCATCCGCTTCTGCTTTCACCGGCTGGGTCTCCATCGCCGCGGGTACGCCCAGTACATGAACCCGCGCGTGGCGGATCACCTCGTGCGTCTGCCCCATCTGCCGCTGGCGCTGGAGGGCTTAACCATCCTCCAACTCAGCGATCTGCACCTCGATCTCGACCCCGGCTTGGGGGCGGCGCTGGCACGGCAACTTCCCGGGCTGCAGTACGATCTGGTGGTCATCACCGGCGACTTTCGAAATCGGATGACCGGTTCGCCGGACGCCGCCATCGCCGCCGTCACAACGTTGCGTCAACAATTGCGCGATCCGATCTTCGCCGTGCCGGGCAATCACGACATGCTCGCCATGGTGCCGCCGCTCGAATCCGCAGGGGTGCGCTTTCTGCTGAACGAGCATGTCGTCTGGACGCGACGCGGTGCCGCGCTCGTCGTGGCCGGCGTGGATGACGCGGTGTATCACAAAAGCCATGACTTGGCGCGCGCGTTTGCCGGCGCCCCGCCCAGCGCCATCCGCGTCCTGTTGTCTCATTCACCAACCCTCTATCGCGAAGGTCCCGATCAGGGCGTGACCCTTTTTCTGGCCGGGCACACCCACGGCGGCCAGATTTGCCTCCCCGGCGGACACATGGTCCTCACCAGCACCCGCTGCCCGCGTCGGTTTCTGCGTGGCGCATGGACGTATCAGGGCATGCACGGCTATACCTCCCCGGGAACCGGCGCGTGCGGCGTGCCGTTGCGCTTCCACTGCCCCGCCGAGATCACCCGTCATATCTTTTCAAGTGGTTCCGCCTGCCCACAGGTGATTTGATCTATACATCGATCTCGCCGCGAAAATACGTCACCGCCTGGCCGCCGATTTTCACGCGCTCGCCCGCATCCTGGCAGAACAATTCGCCGCCGCGGGCCGAAAGTTGACGCGCATGCAGGTCCGCCTTTTGCAGCCGTCTCGCCCAGAAGGGAATCAAGGTCGAATGTGCCGACCCTGTGACCGGATCTTCATCCACCCCGGCCCGGGGCACAAAGAACCGGGACACAAAATCAACCGATCTTCCCGGCGCCGTGACAATCACGCCCAGACAATCCCAGTCTCGCATCCGGATGAAATCCGGCTGCAGGCGTTGAATTTCATCTTCGCTCTGGAACACCAGCAGATAGTCCCTCGCCCGTAAAATCTCGCATGGCATTCCGCCAAGAATTTGCGCCACCGCCGCCGGTTGTGCGCATGCGACCGGCGGCCGGGAGGGAAAATCCAGAACCAGCTTGCCCTTCGATTTTTCCACACGCACCTCGCCGCTCTTGGTCTGGAACGCAATCGGATTGGCACGATGACCGGTCTCCTCGAAAAGAATATGCGCCGGCGCCACCGTCGCGTGACCGCACAAGTCCATTTCCAGGCGCGGGGTAAACCAGCGCAGCCCGAAGCCAGTTTCCTGCCGCACCACAAAGGCCGTTTCCGACAGGTTGTTCTCAAAGGCAATCTGCTGCATCCGATCGTCCGCCAGCCACCCGGACGGCAGCAGACACACGCCCGCGGGATTGCCTTTGAAAACCCGATCGGCAAATACATCGACCTGATAATACGGTATTTTCATTTGGCACCGCTTTTCAGCGAATTCCTATGCACGGCCGCCGGGCGCGACGCGCACGACTTCATCCCAATCATAGACACCGGCCGTCTGCTGCCCGGGCGGCACCTCGAGAAACTCGGCCGGATCCCAATTCCCGTCAACCAGCGCAGCGACGAGACGCATGTCGCCGGTCAGCTCCTCGCAACGCTTGCCTGCTGCCTCGGCCTGAACGCGAAATCGTTCGGCGTGTCTGGCGTCGTCGATTCCCGGCATGCGGATAAAGACCGCTCGCTCATTGCCGGGACGCACCGGATAAAGGGTGTCCCAGACATAGCGCGCATTCTCTTCGCCATACTGCTTGACCAATTCCGCGTAGGTCTCGCCTCCAGCAACCACGTTGCCGCCCTCCTCGGGTTTGCGCAGAAAATAATCGCCGCGATCAAGATAGCCGTTGGAACTGAACCCCTGGCTGGGATTGTCGCCAAACTCCCGCTTGAACGACGCGCGGCTCCCGAGCAGGATCGTGGCGCAGTCGTGGGCGCGCGGCAGCACCAGTGGAATCTTGCGCGCAACCAGGCCCACGCCCGCATTGCCGCAAAGGCCGAAGAGCAGCAGAATGGCATCATAGCGGCGCGCCTGTTCCCCGGCGGCATCAATGCGCGCCTGCAGCAGTTCGCGCAGATGGTTCGGTCGCGCATGCTCGCCCAGTTCCAGGAATTCGAGATCCACCACGTGCGGACTGCGCGACACACAGGCGCAGGCTTCGCGTTGGAAGATGTTGCAGGCAATCAGCCGGTAATTCATGTTTCTCGATACTCCAATGCTCATCAGGTTCAGTGGCCCGTCTTCCGCTGCATCAACGCCAGGTCGGATCGCAAATTCCATCCGATGCGCTTCCAAAAAGCCTGCCCGTTTGCATTACTGCGAAAAACAAAGATGTTGCACTTGGGAACGCCAAGTTTTCCCAGTTGTTTCAAACAATGTGTGGTCAGCGCCCTGCCGATTCCTGCCTTGCGATATTCGTTCGCCACCGTGAGATGATGCAGATACCCGCGGCGCCCGTCATGTCCCGAAAGAACCGCGCCCACAATCTCGCCTTGATCGCACGCCACAAAGCTCAAGCCCGGATTACGCTTGAGGTAACGCGCAATGCCCGCGGGCGAATCGCAATCCTCGTCCAGACCAATCCCCGGCACACCGCGCCACAAGGCGACTACGGCAGGGTAGTCGCGAAGAGTCATGGGGCGGATGGTGAATTTCATTATTTTATCAACGCTTTTGCAAAGGTAGGGCGCAGCCGCCGCACGCGCTGTCGGCACTGGCAAGCGGGCTTGCCGGTGCGCCACTGGTTTGCGGCGGGTCCGGCGCCCCCGTCCTGCCTGCGGGCCGCAGACAAGGTTATTCATGATGCAGACGCCGCGCCTGCATCATGAATACCTTCCGCACCGGAATCCCCTCTGCCACAAGCTCCTGCTTGATCTGCGCAATGGTGAATTCGCCGGTGTGGATCATGCCGGCAATGATGGCGGCATCGGCGTGCCCATCGACAAACGCATCGCGCAAATGACGCGAACAGCCCGCGCCACCGGAGGCCACCACCGGCACGCGCACGGCATCCGCAATCAGGCGCGTGATGTCCAGCTGGTACCCTTGGCGTGTGCCGTCGGCATCCACGGAATTGACGACAATCTCACCGACTCCCATGCCTTCCGCCTGTTTCGCCCAGGCCACGGCGTCGCGACCGGTGCGTTCGCGAAAACCGCGCACCGTCACTTCGTAGCCGCTGGGGAACCGTTCGCGGTCAGGATTGGCCACCGGGTCCATGCCCAGCACCACGCATTGCGAACCGAACGCCTTGGCGCCGTCGGCAATGATGGATGGCTTCTGTACAGCCAGCGAGTTGACCGACACCTTCTCCGCACCGGCCAGCAACGCACGCGACATGTCCTCCAAACCGGAAATGCCGCCGCCCACGGCGAACGGAATGCGCACCACCCGCGCTACATCGCGCACCATCTGGATGTCGATGGGGCGATGTTCGGCAGAGGCGGTGATGTCATAAAACACCAGTTCATCGCAGCCGTCGTGGTAATAGCGCTCGGCCATCTCG
>Ga0316226_1002427_pt1 | contig 17535 bp, 18 predicted proteins | sample TBH18017metaG_FD_206009 | JGI IMG/M metagenome (GOLD analysis project Ga0316226, IMG submission 206009) | Freshwater microbial communities from Trout Bog Lake, Wisconsin, USA - TBH18017 | ecosystem: Environmental > Aquatic > Freshwater > Lake > Hypolimnion/Profundal zone | place: USA: Wisconsin... | reverse complement strand
CCGTATTGCGCGATGGGCGAACCGACCGGCCCCATGCTGAACGGGATGACGTAAAGCGTGCGGCCTTTCATGCAGCCGGCGAACAGGCCGTTGAGCTTGGCCTTCATCGTGGACGGCGCCTCCCAGTTGTTCGTCGGGCCGGCGTCCTTCGGCGACTTCGAGCAGATGAACGTGCGCTGCTCGACGCGCGCCACGTCGCGCGGGTCGCTGCGGACGAGCAGGGAGTTCGGGCGCAATTTTTCGTTGAGCCAGAGGCCCGCGCCGGACTGCACAATGCGGTCGCGCATCAGCTTGTCCTCGGCCTCGGAGCCGTCGCACCAATGGACGCTGTCCGGCTGGCAAAGGGCGGTGATCTCGCCGATCCAGTTCAAAATGGATTCGTTTTTGGTGAGTGGTTGTTTGGCGGTTTTGCTCATATAATTCGTGCTGTCCGTTTCAAATTTCGGACAACCCTTTTTGGCTTGTCAAAATTGAATTCCGGCAATGCTGGCAACCTGCCAGAAGCCGGCGGTCAAGGCCAACCCGATTTTGGTGCAAACTTGCTAAATATTGTCAGCCGTCACCAATGATGTCGGCCATCTTTCCCGTCGCGGCGGGGTTTGGGCTGTGCTAAAATTTGGCGTCATGACTGTGCCGCCAGCCTCCAAGAACGGACGCGAGACCGATGCCGCCCAATGCCTCGCGCGCTCCGTCATGGACACGTTGGCCGAGGAGCCGTCGTTGGAGGCGGTGACCATTGACACCGCGCAGCAGAAAATTTCCGTCGCCACGCTTGGCCGCGCCGACGTGGAAAGGCTCACGCAAAAAATCTCCGCCAAGATCCAGTCCGCTCAAAATTCCGCCGCCGGTAAAACCTGCTCGCTCCTTACCGGCGCGAGCGATTGCACGACCTGCAGCCAGCCGCTCTCCGAAACCGAGCAGAAGAAAATTACCATCCGTCGCGATGCCACCGCCACGACCATCGCGCGCGTCACCTGTCCGACCGCGCCGAAATTCTGGCGCTGGCGCGACATTCCGTTCCCCAAAATCGCCCCGCGCGAAATGGAGATTCCCGACGACGACCACCACATCAACGAGTGGAAAGGCCAGCTCGTCCTCGCCATCGCGTGCGGTGTTTTTGGTTTGCTCGCCGCGTTTGTCGTGCCGGCGCCGTTCAAGGTTTTCGTATATGCCGCCGCGTATCTGGCCGGCGCGTTTTTCGCCGCCGAGGAAGTTTTGGAACGCCTGCACAAGCGCATCCTCGACGTGCATTTCCTGATGCTCGCCGTCGCATTTGGCGCGGCCACCATCGGCGCGTGGGCGGAAGGCGCGACGCTGCTGTTCCTTTTTTCATTCTCCGGCGCGCTGGAACATTACGCCTTTGGCCGCACGCAGAAGGAAATCCGCTCGCTCTTCCGCGATGCGCCGAAAACCGCCACGCTCCTTGACACCAACGGAAACGAAACCGAGATCGCCGTCGAAAAGATTTCCAAGGGTGCGCGGCTGCTCATCAAGCCCGGCGCGCAATTTCCCGTGGACGCGGAAATCGCCAAGGGCAACACCGCTGCCGACGAATCGAATCTTACCGGCGAAGCCGCGCCCGTGGAAAAAACCATCGGGGACACCGCACTCGCCGGCACATTGAATTTGTGGGGCGCGGTCGAAGTCGTCGTCCTGCGGCCGGCGGCGGAAAGCTCGCTGCAAAAAATCATCACGCTCATCCGCGAGGCGCAGCATCAGAAGGCGCCCGCGCAGATGTTCGCCGACAAGTTCAGCACGTTTTACACTTACGGCGCGCTCGGCCTGTCGCTCGCAATGTTTTTTGTGTGGCGATACATTTTGAATTATCCCGCGTTCACTTCCACCGCCGAAGTTCACAGCGCATTTTATCGCACGATGACGCTGCTCGTCGTCTCGTCGCCGTGCGCGCTGGTGCTGTCCATTCCGAGCGCGGTGCTGGCGGCGATTGCGTGGGCGGCGCGGCACGGCATTCTGTTTCGCGGCGGCGCGGCGGTGGAAAAACTCGCCGAGGTCAACGTCGTTGCCCTCGACAAGACCGGCACGCTCACCACCGGCGAACTGCGCGTGGAGCAGGTGGAAAGCTTTCCGCCCGGTCACGAAAACGAAATCGCGCAGCTTGCCTACTCGCTGGAAAAATTGTCCACGCATCCGCTTGCCCGCGCCATCACGCGCCACGGCAAACAGCAAAATCTCGCGACGCACGAATTTTCGAAGTTTGAATCCGTCACCGGCCAAGGTTTGAAAGCGAAGCGCGACGGCAAAGAAGTTTTTCTCGGCAAACGCGAATGGGTTGAAACGCAAGTGGCGCATGGCGAATTTGCCGCGCCGCAATCTGGCGTCGGCACATCCGAAGTGTGGATTGCGTGCGACGGTTTGATTGGTCGCATCATTTTGCGCGACGACATTCGTCCGCAGGCCGCGCAGGTGATTGACGATTTGCGGCACGAAGGTTTGAAATCCGTTGTGTTGACTGGCGATCGTCGCGCCGCCGCCGAACATCTGCGGACGGAATTAAAACTCGATGACGTGCGCGCTGAGTTGAAGCCGGAGCAAAAAGTCGCGGCGATTCAGGAATTTTCCGCTGCCGGCAAAAAGGTGGCGATGATTGGCGACGGCGTGAACGACGCGCCGAGCCTGGCCGTGGCGCACATCGGCGTGGCGATGGGTGCGCGCGGGGCGGACGCGGCGTTGGAGCAGGCGGACGTGGTGCTGATGAACGACAAGCTGGAAAACTTTCTTGCCGCCTTCCGTTTGAGCCGGCGCGCGCGGAGCATCATCCGGCAAAATCTTTTCATCTCGCTCGGCACGGTGGTGGTGCTGGTGACGTTTGCGTTGTTCGGCAAAATCCCGCTGACGATTGGCGTGGTCGGCCACGAAGGCAGCACGGTGGTGGTGGTGATGAACAGCCTGCGCCTGCTCTTCGGCGGCGGGAAGAAGTTTTAGCCACAGATTCACACAGATGACCACGGGAATAATAGAGACTATATTTCAATAAACTTTGTAAATATGAAACTGCTCATCATGATCTTCACCTTGGCATTCTGTTTTGGCGCACAAGGCCAAATCTTAAGTTCGTCAAAAATTATATGGAATGAAGCCATTAAGTCCCAAAGCAACACTGTGTATTTAATGCTTGCTGCCAAGCCGTTTCAGCAAAGGCTAATTTTGGGAGGAGAAATGGTTGCTCCCGGAATAGGTTTTCTTTACACAACAAATAATGGGTATCTGTTGGAATTAAAGGTGGCCAACAATACAAATGAATTGAATGGGGATTCAAAAGTGGTCTGGAGATATTTTAACGAAAAACTTCCGCTGGTTGGTCAAGAAGAATTTAAGGTCACGGCAACACTTTTGGATGACGAATCGGGTTTGGCTCTGGTGTTGTATTCGGGAAACCTGGGGTCGTCACCATCAATCCATTTGATTGATTTCCATTCATCTGCCGAAGAAATTCAAGAATCAATAACCATGACAAACAAGCCAGTGCTACATCCGCCAGACTTATCAAATTCCATTGACTTGGACCAATTTGAAGATTGGAGAGAGCGTTTCGAGAAAAGAGTAGGAATTGTTTCAGCCAAAAAACGGAATGACATTGTCACCTTGGCCGTCACCAACGCCGCCGGCAAGAGCTTCAAATTCTCTAATCCCGAAGGCCAGTGGCACGCCTACAGTTTTTGGGGGGAAATTAACCGGGTTAAGAAATGAAATCTGTTGGCTTGTGGGGATGCATGGTGGCGCGGCTCAAACGCTTTGCCCCATTTTGTTGGCCGTGGAGTCAGTGCTTCGGCGCGGCGGTGCTCTGGCGCTCCACGAATTCGGCGGCGAGGCGTTTCAACTGGACGGGTTCGCCGCGGATCAGCTTCATCATCGTTTCCATCGCCGTGACGCCGAGCCGGTATTTCGGCTGGCTGACGGTGGTGAGCGGCACGCGGTAAAATTCCGCCGTCAGGATGTTGCCAAAGCCGACGAGCGAGATGTCGTCGGGAATCTTGCGGCCCTGTTGCAGCAAGGTTTCCGCGCAGCCGATGGCCACGAAATCGCTCACGGCCTGGATGGCGGTCGGATGACAGCCTTCGTTGATCATTTTTAGCGCGGCGCTGGCGCCTTCCTCAATCGTGTTGCCGGCGGCAAAGACCAGCTTGTCGTCCACCTCGATGTTCGCCCCGCGCAGCGCGCGGCGGTAGCCCTCAAAGCGTTCGTGCGCCCACGGCGCGGCGGGCGGGCCAGTGAGGTAGGCGATTTTTTTGTGGCCGAGGCCGAGGAGATGTTTCGTGGCGTTGTAGCTGGCGACGAGTTCCTCGATTTCGATGGCGGGAAAATTTTTGCAGAACGGCGCGGGCGAGCCAAGCAGGATGGTCGGGGTGTTGCGCGCGATAATTTCCTGATAAATCCGCGCCTCGGCCTCGAAGCGATAGACGGGCGTGATGAACAGCCCGTCCACGCGGCGCGAAAGCAGGCGGCGCAGGCAGGCGTCCTCGCGCTCGGCCTTGTTGTAGGTGTGGCAGAGGAGCAGGTCGTAACCGAGTTCGTGGGCGCGTTCCTCGATGGCGAAAACGATGCGCGCGTAAATGGGATTCGTCGTGGACGGAATGACGAGGCCGAACAGCTTGGTGGTCTTGGTGCGCAGACCCTGCGCGCTGGAATCGGGCACATAGCCCATGTCGGCGGCGAGTTTCTTGATCTTGGCCTTGGTGGCGGCGGAAACGTCCGGCTCGTCGCGCAGGGCTTTGGAGACGGTCATCACCGAGACGCCGACGATTTGGGCAATGTCTTTTAATCTGACCATGTGATTCGTTAAATTGTTGAACCGTTGAATCGTAAAATTGGCGGGAACGAAATCCGCTTTAACAATTCAACGATGTGACAATTCAACGGTTGCATTTCAAAGATACGTTCCGCGCCAGTGCAGCTTGCGGCGCAGGGCTTCGAGGAACGAGCCGTCCGCCAGATGCACGAGGCGCACGGTGCTGCGGCTGCGGCGGATGGTGACTTCGTCGCCGTTCGCGAGTTCGCCGATGATCTGGCCGTCGGCGTTCAGGAACGTCGCCGGCTCGGTCTTGACGGCCTTCACGCGGATGGTCGCGGACAGCGGCAAAATGATGGAACGGTTTGAGAGCGCGTGCGGGCAGATCGGCGTAAGCACGAACACTTCCGCCGCCGGCAAAACAATCGCGCCGCCCGCCGCGAGCGAATACGCCGTGGAGCCGGTCGGCGAACTGACAATCAAACCGTCGCAGCGGTAGCGCGTGATGTGTTCGCCGTTCACGCTCACGTCGAGCGCGATGAGCCGCGAGGCCGCGCCACGGCTGACGACGATGTCGTTGAGCGCGGCGGTCTTGAATTTCCGGCCGTGGCCGGTGCCGGCCGCCTCGATGAGCGCGCGGGTCTCGTAGCGGAATTTTCCCTGCCACAGCAGCTTCAAGGCGCCGGCGAGATCGTCGGACGGAACCGCCGTGAGAAAGCCGAGGCCGCCGAGGTTGACGCCGAGCATGGGCGTTTTGGAACCGGCAATCTGCCGCGCGGTGTGGAGCATCGTGCCGTCCCCGCCGAAGACGATGAGCAGATCCACGGCGCCGGCCAGCGCGGCGGTGCTGGCGACGATTTCGCATTTGGTTTTGGCGTGCCGGGCGGTGATGGCGTCGCAGAAAACCGTGCGGCCGGCGCGGCGGATGAGCCGCGCGGCGGCGCGGACGCTGGCGGCGGCGGCGGGCTTCTCCGCGTTGCCGACGAGGCCGATGCGTTGGAAATGGTCAGCGGACTTTTTCAATCAGTGCCAGGAATTCTTTGTTGCCGGCCGGGCCGAGCAGGGGGGATTCAACCACACCGCGCCAGCAAAGGCCAGCCTGCGCGGACACAAATTCTTGCAGCTCCGCCAGCACGCGTTCGTGGATGGTGGCGTCGGTGATGACGCCGCGCCCTTTGTCCACCTCGGCTTTTCCCGCCTCGAACTGCGGCTTGATCAAGGCGACAATTTTTCCGTCCGGTTTCAACAGCGGCACGGCGGGCGGCAGGATTTTCTTGAGCGAAATGAAGGAACAGTCCACGACCAACAGATCGGCCAGCGCCGAAAAACTTTCCGGCTTGAGGAAGCGCGCGTTGGTTTTTTCCATGACGACGACGCGCGGGTCGCTGCGGAGTTTCCAGGCGAGCTGACCCTGGCCGACATCCACGGCAAAAACTTTTTCCGCGCCGCGCTGCAAGAGGCAGTCCGTGAAGCCGCCGGTGGACGCGCCCAAATCAATGGCGACGAGCTTTTCCACATTCAGTTGAAAATGTTCCAGCGCATGTTCGAGCTTGTGGCCGCCGCGCGAAACGAATTTCTCCGGCGTGTCCACGGTGATTTCGTCGTCGGGCTTGACGCTGTCGCTGGCCTTTTTTGCAGGGTGGCCGTTGACGCGGATTTGCCCGGCAATAATCAGGCGTTTGGCCTTTTCGCGGCTGTCGCAGAGGGCGCGCTCGACGAGGGCCTGGTCCAGTCGCGTCACGTCAGAACCGGGTGCCGCTGGTGAAGACGCGGGTTTGGATTTCGCGGAAGCTGTGCAGGAAGGTGTCGTTGTCGGCGACGGCCTTTTCCACGAGCTGCCGGAGCAGGAACAGCTCGGAGCTGTTGATGACGGCGTGGACGCTGTGCTTGAACGCCTCCATCGGCGTGAAGGTCTGGAAGGAATTGCCGATGAGCAGCACGGTGGCGTGGCGGCGCTGGCTGACGGGCATGTCCTGCAGCGCCTTGAGCGTGAGGTTTTCTTCGGGCGTGTTCGCGCCGAAAAGTTCTTCCACAATGACGACCTGATAGCGCGCCTGGGTGAAGCGAATGAGAAAATCGCTGTGCGTGGCGGCGGTGTGAACCTTGTAGCCAAGCTCATTCAGCGCGGACTTGGCGGCATCCATCCATTCGGGCGTGGAAAAGGCGATCAGCGCCGGCTTGTCCTCGCTGCCGACAAAATCAAAGGTGCCTTTCATTTGAATTTCAATACGGGCGGCGCCGGCGTGCCGCTGTCGCCGCCGCCGGCCTTGAGGTTTTTCATGCGGAGCGTGTTGGCGCTGGCGCTCATTTCGCCGCGCGCCTTCTTGAGGTTGTCAATGCCGCGCGAGACGACGCTGCGCTTGGTGCAGTAGAGCAGGGCGGTCTCTTCGGAGATGTGCCCCTGCTCGTAGGCGTCGAGGCAGGCGTTGTCGAACGTGCGCCAGCCGAAGGGATAGCTGGCCTCGATGATTTCGTAAAAACTTTTGCCCTCGCTCTCGCCGAGCCGGATGGTCTCCTGCGTGCGGAGGTTGGAGCCCATCAGCTCGATCAGGGCGAACCGCCCGCCGCTGACGCGCGGCACGAGCCGCTGGCTGGCGATCCACCGGAGCGAATCGGAGAGCCGCGTGCGCACCTGCTCCTGCTCGTCCGGCTCAAACATGCCGAGGATGCGGTTGATGGTTTCGCCCGCGTTGATCGTGTGCAGCGTGCTCAACACGAGATGGCCGGTTTCCGCCGCGCTCAAGGCGATTTTCACCGTGTCGCGGTCGCGCATTTCGCCGACGAGAATCACCTTGGGCGCCTGGCGCAGCGCGGCGCGCAGGCCGTTGGCGTAGGTGTCGAAATCCAGGCCGAGCTCGCGCTGGTTGAACGTCGCCACCTGGTGCTTGTGCAGATATTCGACCGGGTCTTCCAGCGTGACGATGTGCACCGGCTTGGTGCGGTTGATCTCGTCAAGGATGGCCGCGAGCGTGGTGGACTTGCCGGAGCCGGTCGCGCCGGTGATCAGCACGAGGCCGGTTTTTTCCTTGGGGATTTCCGTGAAGATTTCCGGGAATTTCAGCTGCGTCAACGTCGGCACCGAAGCGTTCAACTGGCGGCACACGATGGAAAAACTGCCGCGCTGCGAAAAGATGTTCACACGAAACCGCGCCTGGTCGGACAGCGAATACGACGCGTCGCACGAGCCGTGCCGCAGCAGATCCTCGATGTGCCAGAGGTTGTCGCCGATGATGTTCATCGCGATGGTCTCGATCTGGAACGGCGTGAGCTTCGCGATGGGCGGATCCAAAACCACCGGCTTGAGTTCGCCGTAGGCCTCGACCTGCGGCGGCCGGTCCACCGTGAAGAGCAAATCGGAAACTTCCGGCTGCGACGCCAGCATCGCCGTCAACATTTGGTCAAGCTCCGGGCGGCGCATAAATCAACGGCCTCAAACCGTGTCGTCGTCTTCCGGCGGGTGCGCGAGCAGCGGGCGGAATTTTTTCTTGTCGAGCGACTTGTCGTAGGCGTCTTCCGGCGTGATGCGCCGCATCCGGACGTGCTCCATGATGTGGTCGTCGAGCTGCTGGTTGCCGAATTTCTTGCCGACCTGGATCATGCCCTGGATCTGGTGCGTCTTGCCCTCGCGCACGAGGTTGGCGACGGCGGTGTTGAACACCAAAACTTCAAACGCCGCCACGCGGCCCTTCTTGTCCGAGCGCTTGAACAGGGTCTGCGCCACGACGCCTTTCAATGCTTCCGACAGCGTCTGGCGGATTTTGTTCTGCTGGTCCGCCGGGAAAACGTCAATGATGCGGTCCACCGTCTTGGCCGCGCTCTGCGTGTGCAATGTGCCGAAAACCAAGTGGCCGGTCGCCGCCGCCGTGATGGCCAGCTCGATGGTTTCCAGGTCGCGCATTTCGCCGACGAGAATGATGTCCGGGTCTTCGCGCAGCGCGCCGCGCAGGCCGGACGCGAACGACTTCGTATGCACGCCGACTTCGCGATGGTTGACGAGGCAGTTCTTGCTCTCGTGGACGAACTCGATCGGGTCTTCCAGCGTGATGATGTGGTCTTTGCGGTTCCGGTTGCAATAGTCCACGATGGCCGCGAGCGTGGTGGATTTGCCGGAGCCGGTCGGCCCGGTCACGACCACGAGACCGCGGTTGAGCATGGCAAATTTTTTGAACACCGCCGGCAGCGGCGCTTCCAGCTTTTCAAAATCCTCGAACGACAGCACGCGGCTGGGAATCTGCCGGAACACCGCGCTGACGCCGTTTTTCTGGTTGAAGAAATTCACGCGGAAGCGCGAGATGTTGGGGATTTCGTAGCCGAAGTCCACGTCGCCGGTTTCCTCGAACTGTTTGATTTTGTAATCCGGCGCGATTTCGTAGAGCATCGCCTTGAGCGTGTCGTTTTCGAGCGGCGGATAGTCCACGCGCTGGAGCTCGCCGTGGATGCGCATCATCGGCGGGTTGCCGGAGGCCATGTGAAGGTCGGATGCCTTCTGTTCGAACATCAGGTTGAAAAATGCGTCAATTTTAGCCATAAGTCCTCTCTCGTGAAACGACACTAGCCAAAGCCATGCCGCACTGCAAGCAATGAAAATGCCGACCGACGCCATCCGCGAAGAAATCCGCAAAAGCGGCGCAATCCCCTTTGCGCGCTTCATGGAACTGGCGCTCTATTGTCCCGAAACCGGCTATTACGAAAAAAATCAGGACAACGTCGGCCGCGCCGGCGACTTCATCACCAGCGTCAGCACCGGCAGCTTGTTTGGCGAACTGCTGGCATTTCAGTTCGCGGAATGGCTCGAACAATTGCCAAGATTGAAGCCGTTGTCCTTATCCTTAAAAATTGTCGAGGCTGGCGCGCACGATGGCAAACTAGCGATGGACATTCTTGGCTGGCTGGAAAAATTTCGTCCAAAATTATTTGATGAGATTTCATACTGGATAATTGAACCTTCTGAAAGAAGACGCAGCTGGCAGAAAAACACACTGGCTCGGTTTGACGGAAAAATTAAATGGGCTCACACGCTGCACCAATTCCAAGCCCCGGAGGAGCCAGGACATAATGTGCCAAACCTAAACGGAATCCTTTTCAGCAACGAACTGTTGGATGCCTTCCCCGCCAACCGAGTGGGCTGGGATGCAAAGGCAAAGAAATGGTTTGAGTGGGGAGTGGTTTTGGATGACGAAAAATTTGTTTGGATCAAACTTGAGCCGCGTTTTCGAGCCTACGGCGCGAACATTCCGAGACTTCCCGAGTCCTTGTTGGCGGTGTTGCCCGACGGTTACATCATCGAAACAAGCTATCGTGCCGAGAGCTGGTGGCGCGAGGCTGCTGCCAACACCTTGCTGCATGGCAAACTGCTCACCATTGATTACGGTTATACGGCGGATGAAATGTTTTCGCCAGCGCGACTTAAAGGAACCCTGCGTGCATATCATCGCCATCATGTCAGCGACGATCTACTGGCGCATCCTGGCGAACAGGATTTGACTGCGCACGTCAACTTCTCCGCCATCCAACAAGCCGGCGAGGAAGCGGGATTAAAGACGGAAACGTTTTGCACCCAGCCGCAATTTCTCACGCGCATTTTTCAAAAGGCCGTGGCGGAAAAATCCTTTGCCAGCCTGGACGCGAAACAAGTCCGCCAGTTCCAGACGCTGACGCATCCCGAACATCTCGGTCGCGCGTTCCGCGTGCTGGTGCAGTCGCGGGTGTGATGTTATTGTTGCCGCATGGGTGCATTTCCCGTCAGCCTCGAAAAAGAAAACCAGCTTGCGCTGCGCATGGCGGCGCTCGGCGTGTGCGCGGCGGACATCGAGGAATCGTTTGTCCGCTCCGGCGGCCACGGCGGGCAGAACGTCAACAAGGTTTCCACCTGCGTCATGCTGGTTCACCGGCCGACCGGCGTGTCGGTCAAATGCCAGGAGACGCGCCAGCAGGGACTCAACCGCTTCATCGCCCGCCGCCTGCTGCTCGACAAGATTGAAGAACGAAAAAACGGCTTCATCGCCGCGCAGCGCGCCGAGATCGAGAAAATCCGACGGCAGAAACGCAAGCGTTCGCGGCGCGCGAAGAATAAGATGCTTGCCGACAAATCCCATCACTCCGGCAAGAAGGCCGCGCGCCGTCCGGTGGCGATGGAATAAAGATAATTCGAGATAGGATGCCGGTTATGCCGGAATGTCTGCTAGGTTGGGGTCAATGAACATCCTCATTGAGAACGCCGACAACCACGAATACCTCACCGGCGACAGCACCTGGTCCAAGATTGCCGCCAATGGCAAACGGTTTCCGCGCACCGGCGCCGCCTTTGACGTGGCGAAAAAAGAGGCGGTCGGCAAGTTCAACATCGTCGGCTACATCGCCGAAACCCGGCAGTTCATCAACCTGAACCACGGGCGCGGCCGGGGTCTGGCCGAAGCCCAGGCGGCCTGATCCGGTTCGTTGCGCCGCCGCCGTTCAGGCCACCGCTTCCTGTTTTTCGACGGCTTCCTGCTTCAATTCGTCCAGCGCGCGGAAACGGCTCGCGGCGAAACCGGCCTCCACGCCGAGGTTGTTCGCCGGGTTGTAGATGCCCACGAGCAGCAGCGAAGATTCCAGCACGCGCCTCATGTCCATGATGAGCTCGTCCGCACGCACGCCCACGCGCACGGCGCGGACGACATAGACCGTCTCCAGCACCGGCAGTTGCAGGTAAAGCTGCTTCACCGTCTCCGGCCACTTGTCATCCACCAGCACGACTTTTTGTCCGACGCTGAACATAAATTTCCGCCGTATTTAATCCAAAGCCAGCGTGTGTTTTAACGCTGCGTTCGTTGATTTCAGTTCCGGCAAATGGCCGAGAACCGAATCCATTTCCGTTTCCAGGATCGTCGCGAGATTGTCCGTCATGATCACCGAATCGAGCCGCAGCCCGGCGGCTGTTCCTTCCGCCGAATCGCGGCTGACAAAAATCCGGCTGGGATGACCGCGCCGCGCGAGGTTGCTGGAAATCATGGCGACGACGGCTTGCGGAAGCCCGTTGGCCAGCTCGTCGCGCTGAATCACGAGTGCCGGACGGCGCTTGGCCGTGCGCAAATCGGAATTCGGAAACAACACCAGAACCACGTCACCGCGCCGGGGTTTCATCGTAAATGGAGGCTTCGGGACGTTCCCAGTCTTCGGCGAAAGTTTTCAGCCGCGAACGAAGATCGGCGGCTTGAACTTCGTTCATGCCGCGATCATGCAACGCCACCGCTGAATCTTCGGCGGTGATTTCCGCCAGCTTCCGGCGCACGGCCTGCAGCTCCGCCGCCGTCAGCTTGGGCAATTCATTGATGATCTGGGCTACGCTCACGGTTTTAATCTAGTTTGCTCCGGCAAAATTGCAACGGCGAATTCCGCTCAATAGGGCAGCGGAAACCGTGCCGTCAACTCGCGCACGCGGGCGCGGACCTTGTGGGCGGCGTCCACGTTTTTGATGTCCATCAGCACTTCGGAAATCATGTCGGCGATGGCGGCCATCTCCGCCTCCTTCATGCCGCGCGTGGTGCAGGCGGGCGAGCCGAGGCGGATGCCGCTGGCCTGGAACGGCGAGCGCGTCTCGAACGGAATCGTGTTTTTGTTGACCGTGATGCCGGCCTCGTCGAGCGCAATCTGGCAGTCCTTGCCGGTGATGCCTTTTGCGCCAACGTCCACAAGCATGAGGTGATTGTCCGTGCCGCCGCTGACCAGGCGGTAGCCATTGCGCTTCATGCCGTCGGCGAGCGCGGCGGCGTTCTTCACAATCTGCTGCTGATAATTTTTGAACGACGGCTGCAAGGCTTCGTGGAAACAAACGGCCTTGCCGGCGATGACGTGTTCCAGCGGGCCGCCCTGGATGCCGGGGAAAACGATGGAATCAATTTCCTTCGCGTATTTTTCCGCGCAGAGAATCAACCCGCCGCGCGGGCCGCGCAAGGTCTTGTGCGTGGTGGTCGTCACAAAATCCGCGTGCCCCATCGGGCTGGGATGCACGCCCGCCGCGACCATGCCGGCGATGTGCGCGATGTCCGCGAGCAGATACGCGCCGACTTCGCGCGCGATTTCGCCCATGCGCTTGAAATCAATGATGCGCGGATACGCGCTCGCGCCGATGGTGATCATCTTCGGCTTGTGTTCACGCGCCATCGTGGCGATCTGGTCGTAATCAATCCGCTCGGTTTCCTTGCCGACGCCGTAGTGGACAATCTCGAAAAACTTGCCGGAGAAATTCGCCTTGTTGCCGTGCGTCAAATGTCCGCCGTGGCTCAAGTCCATCGTCAGCATCTTGTCGCCGGGTTTGAGGAACGCGAAATACACCGCCATGTTCGCGCCGGAGCCGGAGTGCGGCTGGACGTTGGCGTGTTCCGCGCCGAACAGTTTTTTCGCGCGGTCAATCGCAAGTTGCTCAACGGTGTCAATGTTTTCGCAGCCGCCATACCAGCGCTTCTTCGGATAACCTTCGGCATATTTGTTCGTCAGCACCGAGCCTTGCGCCTCCATGACGGCGGGGCTGGTGAAATTTTCGGACGCAATCAGCTCGATGTTTTCCTGCTGGCGTTTGCGTTCGTGTTCGATGGCGGCGGCGATTTCGGGATCAACATTGGCCACGCGCAGGCTGGCCGGCGCAAATTTCGAATCCATCTTCAGCACGCGCCGCTCGTGGCGTCCGCCTTCAAATTTCGCGTTGATGAATGCCGTGAGAATTTTCTTCGCGAGTTCGGCGGAAGTTTTTTTGCCGCTCAAACACAGGACGTTCACGTCGTTGTGCTGGCGCATCATGGTCGCGTCCGTTTCGTCCCCGGCCACGCCCGCGCGGATGCCGGCGACCTTGTTGGCGGCGATGCAGATGCCCACGCCGCTGGTGCAGACGAGCAGGCCGAGCTCCGCCTTGCCTTCGGCCACGGCCTGCGCGACCAGCTTCCCGAAATCGGGATAATCGTCCGCCGGGTCTTTCGTGGTCGCGCCGAAATCGCTGACCGTCAGGCCGCGTTCGCGCAAAAAGGCCTTGAGCGTCTCCTTGAGTTCCAGGCCGCCGTGGTCCGCGCCGAGCGCGAAATTGATGACGGACGGCGCCGCCGGGTTTTGAGTTTTCGACAGGAAGTTGTGTTGTTCCATAAATTTCAAAAGCGTGACGATGCCCTGCTCGATCTGGTCGCGGCATTCCGCATAAATATGATACGGGCTGCCGATGGGGTCGCTGATGTCCTTTTCGTAAGGCTCCAGCGTCTCGTCAAATTCGCGCAGCAGAAAAGTTTTTTCCGTCGCCGCCGGATACAGCAGCGCCACCGTGTCCGTGTGGCTGTGCGTCATGCCCAGGATCAGGTCCGCCGAGCGCACCAGGTCCGTCGTGAGCGCGCGGCTGCGCTGGCCGGAAATGTCAATGCCGATCTCGCGCATCGCCTGCACCGAGTGGTTCGTGGGCGGCTCGCCGTCCACCGCGCCGATGCCCGCCGACACGATGCGGAACTCGCCCCGACCCTTGACGGCGTGGCGGAAAAGCCCCTCGGCCATCGGGCTGCGGCAGACATTGCCGGTGCAAAGAAATAGAATCGTTTTCATCCCAGACGCGGACGGAAAAGGTGGTTGTTCGGGGCCGAATCGTCAATGCGAAATCACCCGCGCGCCGGGTGCAGCGCCGCGAGCGCCTTGAACAAATCCACCGCCCGCGCCAGCGCCGGGTCGCGGATGACCGGCTGGCCCGGCTCGGCGCGCGGCGTGGCGGAATCGTCTTCGTCGCCGTCCTTCACGCGCTGGCGGACGAGGTCGGCCTCGCTCGTGTGGTCCACAAAACCCATGAAATCATTGGTCGCAACTGATGTCATATTTTTCGGCGTCGCCGGGATGAAAAACGGGTCGGCGAGAAATTTTATCTCGTCCGCGCCCGCCACCGTCACCGCGATGTCCGGCCGGGTCGCGCCGGTGAAGTTGGTGCCGCCAACCAGCAGGCCGTCGCCCGCCGTCCGCAAATCCGCCGCCAGCGTCGCCGCCGACCCGCGTGTCTGGCCGTTGACGAGGATGACCAGCGGAAATTTTTTGGCCGCAAAAAAATCGCCGGCTGATCCGGCCGCGTTCTTGTCGCCGTCCGCCGAGCGCAGGTCGAGCACGATGCCGTCGAATTTATTGGTCGGCCGCGCGGCGAGGAATTCCGCCGCAAAATTGCCGGTCAAATGCTGCACGCGCAGGCGCAGCACGTCGTTTTCCAGCAGGGAGCAGGACATTGGCGCGGTCTCCGCCGCACCCGCGCGCGCGGTGGTTTGCGCGGCCAATAAAATTATCAGGAGGCTCAAAAAAGGTCGTGTCATGTGCTTTCAAATTGCGCCATGAAGCCGCGAAAGTAAAGCGGCTTGCGCGCCGCGCATTCATTTTGCCTAAACTCGCAATCATGGGCGGCGATGGCCGATGAATCGAATTGCGCGCCGCCGCCGCTTTTGTAAAATGCCCGGATGAATTTGGACGCACTTTATTCCGAGCTGACGCTGAAAACCAAAACCAAGCTGGCGCTGATTGTCCTCGACGGCCTCGGCGACATCGCGACGAAGGAACAGAACCACCTCACGCCGCTGGAGGCCGCCGCGACGCCGAACCTCGACGCGCTCGCCAAGGATTCCGCCCAGGGCCGCATGGTTCCCGTCGCGCCCGGCATCACGCCCGGCAGCGGCCCCGGCCACCTCGGCCTGTTCGGCTACGACCCGCTGGAATTCCAGGTCGGCCGCGGCGTCATCGAGGCGCTCGGCCTCGGCGTGGAACTCAAGCCCGGCGACGTCTGCGCCCGCGCCAACTTTGCGACGCTCGACGCCAAGGGCATTGTCACCGACCGCCGTGCCGGCCGCATCGCGACGGAAGTCTGTGAAAAACTGTGCGCCCTGCTCTCGGCGAAAATCAAAAAAATCGGCGACACGCAGGTCATCATCCAGCCCGGCAAGGAACATCGTTTCGTCGTCGTGTTTCGCGGCAAAGGCTTGGAAGGCCCGCTGACGGACGCCGATCCGAACCGCGAAGGCTTTGCCATTCCGACCGTGAAGCCGCGCGACCCGAAAAGCGCCAAGCAGAAAAAAATGGCGAAGCTCATCGCGGATTTTTACAAGCTGGCGCTGCCGATTTTGAAAAACGAAAAGCCCGCGAACGGCTTTCTCATGCGCGGCATCGCGCACCAGCCGCATATCCCGCTGTTTGAAGACCGCTATTTGCTCAAGCCCGCGTGCCTCGCCGTTTATCCGATGTATAAAGGTTTGGCGCAGCTCGTCGGCATGGTGAAAATCGAAGGGCCGCAGACCATCAAGGAACAGTTCGAGCGCTATCTCGCCGAATACGACAACTACGATTTTTTCTTCATCCATTACAAATACACCGACAAATACGGTGAAGATGGAAATTTTGCCGCAAAGAAAAAAGCCATCGAAGAGTTCGACGCCGCGCTGCCGATTCTCCTGAAGAAGAAGCCGGATGTCATCGCCATCACCGGCGACCATTCGACGCCGTGCGCGTTGAAAGGCCATTCGTGGCATCCGCAGCCGGTGCTGCTGCATTCGAGCGCGAGCGGCTCGGACAAGCTGGATCGCTTCACGGAAACCGGCGCGAACTGCGGCTCGCTCGGCATCATGCCGGCGAAATTCCTCATCCGGCTGATGCAGGCGAACGCGAAGATGTTCGACAAGTTCGGCGCCTGAAGAATTTACGATGCACGATTTGCGATTGACGTGCTTTTTGGCGTGCGTCGCGTCAATCGTAAATCTAAAATCGTAAATTCAATGAACCTGCCCAACAAGCTCACCGTCTCGCGTTTCGCGCTGACGGTGGTTTTTTTGGTGGCGCTGTTCTGGCCGTGGGAGATTCCCTTTCGCAATACTTTCGCGCTGTTCTTTTTCTGCCTCGCGGGCGTGACGGATTTTCTCGACGGCCGCATCGCTCGCTCGCGCAACCTCATCACGAATTTCGGCATCCTCATGGATCCGCTGGCGGACAAGATCATGACCTGCTCCGCGTTCATCGCCTTCGCGGAAAGCACGCATTTGCATCCCGGCGCGCCGGTGAAGGTGGCCGCGTGGATGGTCGTCATCATCGTCTCCCGCGAACTGGCCATCACCGGTCTGCGGCTGCTCGCGGCCTCGAAGAACATCGTGCTCGCGGCGGAGCGTTACGGGAAGCACAAGACCATTTCGCAGATCACCGCCATCATCGCGCTGCTCGTGGTAGACGCGTGCCAGGAATGGCCGGACGGATTGAAAAACCTCTTTGTGTCGTGGGCGCCGGCCTTTGCGGAAGCCATGCTGTGGCTCGCGGTTTTGCTGACCGCGCTGTCGGGGATGATTTATCTCTGGCGCAACCGCGCGCTGTATCTGGAAGACGTCTGAACGGAGGGGCGAGTTCCACGAGCCCCTAAATTTTCTTCGGCTCGTTTTTCAAGTTAAGTTGGGACTCGTGGAACTCGTCCCTCCGAAAAATCACCGTTTCGGCAATGGCAGCGTGTCGTCGGCACCGGCGGGCTGATAGACGGCGGGCGGCAGGTTCTTGAGCGGGTCGCTCTTTTGGTGGTGCCGCCACGCCCAGAACGACACGGCGAAAATCACCACCAGCGCGACGAGCGCAAAGCCGGCCAGCCCCACCTTCCAGTTCAGTTTTGCCAGCACCAGCGTGGCGTGGTCCACCAAAGTTTTCTTGGAATCCGACAGCGGCGGCGGCTCGCTGAACTTCTCCGTGCCCTTGAGTTCCGCCGCCAGCTCGGCGAGCACGGCGGCGGTGTCCAGCTTGAGCGCGGCGGCGTAATTCTTCACCGAGCCCCGGATGTAGATCGG
>Ga0316226_1002420_pt1 | contig 17576 bp, 8 predicted proteins | sample TBH18017metaG_FD_206009 | JGI IMG/M metagenome (GOLD analysis project Ga0316226, IMG submission 206009) | Freshwater microbial communities from Trout Bog Lake, Wisconsin, USA - TBH18017 | ecosystem: Environmental > Aquatic > Freshwater > Lake > Hypolimnion/Profundal zone | place: USA: Wisconsin... | reverse complement strand
CCCATCTGCCAAAGACGGTCCGTAATGGTGCGAAAAGCCCAAACGTCGTCGACCCGCACCATATCGCGATCCGCCTCATCAGCCAAGGTGCCGGCGTACACCACGCAGGCCTTGCCCGCTTCGTCCAGCAACCGCTGCGACGCCTCATCGAGCCGAACGAGACTGTTTGGAATGACCAGGACGTCGAACGGAGCCCGGCAGATTTCCCGCATCAATCCGGGTGCTGCCTGCATGCCGTTCGCGGACTGCGGAAACCGGATCAGGCTGCCACCCTCGCCGCAGACGCGCGAGGTCAACACCCGCTCGATGGACATCAGTTGGGACGGGTGGTCACCGTGCCGCGCGGCGTCATCGCCGACGATCATGCCCAGGCGCAGCGGACGCGAGACCGCGAGCTTCGTCCCCCTTGACGCCAGCGCGATCCGCGTCCAATCGTCCGTGACGTTGCAGCCGTGCCGGCCGCGCGCCACAACGTAGCCCGCCCGCTGCAGCTCAGAGGTGGCCCGTTGCGCGGTGGTGTAGTTGACGCCGAAGGTCGCCGCCAGGTCACGGATGTTCGGCAGCCGCGTCCCGCAGCCCAGTTCGCCGGCCTGGATGCGCGCGCGCAGGCTTTCCACGATTTCGCCGTAGCCGTTGGCCTTCACCACGTTTCCCGCTCCCAACAGAGATCGACAATCCACCCTGACAGTGATTGATAGATATCAGTTGCGATCAATGTCGTCAAATAGAATCCTGCACTTTTGGACGACATCGACTTCCACCTTTTGCGAAAGGTGGAAGTCGTCAGCGACCGTCCGACAGAGCCATGCGCGCGCGCCGCCGCAGCCGACTCGCATATTTGTATCTGGCGCCATCCTCGAAGCGCGCGGCAACGGACACACCTGCCGGCGTACAGGATGATCTTTGGAGGGACGCGGGCCTCCGCGTCCGGTGAATTCGTTCACGTCGTGCCGAATATTTTGCGGTTGCTTAACGAGGCACGGGACATGGCGGTCGAGGCCGACCGCCCTCCAAAGAGCATAAACTGACGTTCTGGACGGTCCCTGGAGTGACGCGGGCCTCCGCCTCCGGTGATGGATGAATGGCCTGGAGATTGCGTAGCATGTGCATGGAGAGCTGTGGCGGCCGCTGCTTGTATCGCGCGTTTCGCAGGGCTATCGTCTCAGGGCGTTGCGGTGTCCAGCACGAGCGAAGCGAAGCTCAGAAAGGTCGGGTGGTCGCCCTCACCCGGCTCGAGCGGCACGAGTTCGGCCGTGACCGGATAACCCTGCGGCACGCCGCGCAGCGGGATCTCCACAAAGGCTCCTGGCCGGTCCACGTCGACGGTTTCGCCGCCGACCTTGAGCTGCCACCGCCCCGTGGCGCCCGCGCCCTTCAATCCCAGCCGCACGGCCGCCGCCGTCGCCTGGTTCTGCGCCCCGCCAGGCAGCGGAAAGGAGAGCGTCACCGGTTTGTCGGCCGCCAGCCGCACCATGACGTCCTGGGCGAAGAACTCGCTGCGTTCGAGGGTGCGCTTGGGCTCGACCGTCTCGGCGAAGGTGAAAGTCAGTACCGTCAGGCTCTGTGCCGGCAGAATCACGGCGCCGCCTGGAGCCAGCGCCGATACCGGCCTCAGCGAGACCGCGTCCAGCACCTGCCCCTGCGTCGTCAGCAGATGCGCACGGGAAAGGCCGCGCAACGCCAGTGGAACCGTCTTCTCTGCTGTGCCGAAGTTGGCCAGGGCCACGGTGATACAGATACCCGTGGCCGCGGATTCAACGACGAGATCCGCGTCCGGCGAAGTCGCCGCCAGCCGCGTGCCGCGCAGCGGCTTGCAGATGCGGAAGAACTCCTGCATCGGCGTCACCGCCATGGGACCGTCGCCCATGAAGCGGTACATGCCGTTGACCTGGGCATGGATGTCGTGCACCTGCTGGCAAAAAACCTTGTCCGGATTGCGCAGCAGCATCAGGGTCTGCCGGATCATCGGCAGCACGCGATTGCGGAAGTGCTGCCCGCGATCCGGCCACTGTTCCTTCTTGAGGTCAAAGTTGGTTTCGGTGATGGCGTTGCGCAGCCACTTTGCGTGACGCGTCTGCGCGTACGCCGTGATCAGATGCAGTTCGCCTTCGATGACGGCCACCGGGTGTCCATAGGTGTGCCAGTCGAAGAAGTCCAGTTCCGCCGCCGCCAGGTCGAGCAGCGGACGACTGTACCCTTCCCACGTGTACCAGGGCGGTTGACCGGTCTGGTTCTCCGGCGCGGTCGGCGGCCAGCAAAGTACCGGGCCCCCAACCTTCACGTCCGGGCAAGCCTGCTTGATCGCTGCGGCCGCCGACTTGAACAGGGACGCGTACTCCTTGCCCGCCTTACCGTCCTTGAACCAGTAGACGTTGGGCTCGTTCCAGATGTGGACATAAGTCAGTTTGGGGTCGGCGTTCTTGCAGAGTTTGATGTAGTCACCGGCCATCCGCCCCCACAGGGCGTCATCCGTCGGCGTGCCGTTGGGGGTGATATGCCCAGGCACATTGCCCTGCAAATAGAGCCACGGTTCGGCGCCAGACGCGCGGACAGGCGGCAGCACTTTGCCATAGACGTAGCGGTCGGTTCCCTTGTAGTTGAAGAACAGGTTCGACGCGCCCTGGGGGTCGGCGAACCAGGCATCGATGGCCGATGCGTCCATGGACTTGACGCTGGCGGGCAACACCCAGCCGAAACTCGTCGGCATGCCGATGGACTCGATGCCGCCGTCGGCGAGCAGCGGCGCTTCCGTTTTGACGTCGATCATGTGATAAGCCGTGAGGCCAAAGATCTGCCGCTCGATCCGGGAGAAGCCGTTGATCGACAGCGCGCGACCGGCATCCACAATCACGGCGTTGGTCGGGATGAGCGTCGGCCGCGACCTGGCAACCAGCTCACGCCCGTCCAGCGGCGGCAGGCGACTGATGCGGAAACGGCTGAAGGTCGCGGACACGCTGCCGGCGGTGGCCGGACCAGGGTTGACCGCCTGCAGCCGCACGGCGATTTCCTCGGCTTTCTGGAGGGTGACAAACTCCTTCAAGTCGAAAGCGTCGGGATAGCCACCGAAGGATCCTGCGCTCTTGGTATTCAGCGCGACAGAGGCGACCGGCCGGGACCCGCTGCGGTCGGCCGTCAGCGCGCAAAGCGTCAGCAGGGCGTGACCCGCCGTGGGGTTCTGCACGTGCGCCTGCCCGGCCACATCGCAGGCGTACAGTCCGCTTTCGGGCACGCGGAAGAGGATGGCGGATGACGGACTAGCCTGCGGCGAGCCGTCCGCCGGACGCGCGGTCAGCGTGGCACCGTTATACTGCTGGGCCGGGTCCTGCGCCGGTGCCCCACCCTGCCAGATGCAAGTCTGCCCGACATAGGTGCCGGCAACCATCGACTCGTAGGGAGACGTCGCCGCCGGATTCTTGTCGTTCTGAACGGCCAGCGTCCAGACGCCGCCGTGATCCGTCAACGGATTGCCGTCGCTGTGCTTCCAGTTGTCGCCCGCCGCCCAGGTGTCCGGCTTGTGCCCGTCAATCGGCCGCAAACTCCAGGCCTGCGGCGTAGCGGGTTGGGACGTGTCGGCAGCCGATGCCTGCGGCGCGCCAAATGCGCAGCCGATCAACAGGCCAAGCGTTGACGCCAGGCGTCCGGAACGACCATACATGACCCTGTTCGCGTTGAACATCATAGGGATCGTCCTACCGAAACAGCATCGCCGTTCCCTTTGGCGGGGCCGCTAGGACGAGCGTGTCGCCTCTGATCTGGGACGAATAATTAACACCAAGCAGCGAGACGCGCGGCCATCCGGACGGGCTGCCGACAAACCCGCCCACGGCCTTCACAAGTGGAATGACATTCCGCGTGGAACCATCGAGAGCGGTCATACTCACGGTGACCGAGGCCGGCAGACCAACCGTGCCGGTCACGACCACCCAATCCTGCGTGGTCGCATTGTAGTCCCAGTTCAAGGAGGCGTTGGCATTCAACGCCAGGTTACCGTTGATCAGGGACGTACCGAGAGCGTTGGTTCCGCCAATCATCAAGGTCGCATTGGTGTTGATTGTTAGACCGTTCGCAAACGTGTTGGATCCGCCGAATAGGTCCAGTGTCGCCGCGCTGATGCCGTTGCCCACCACAAACGCGGAGCCATTGGATACCTGAGCCGTTTTCACATTTACCACACCTGCATTGAAGGAGATGACACTGTTGGCGCCGTTGGTTGCCACCAGGTTATCGACCCATGTGACGCCACCCGTGACGGCCAGCGTGCCGCGAATGACGTTCATGGCAGCGGTCGCTTTCGCGTTACTCAGCGTGATGCTGCTGATGCCACCAATCGTGAGGTTGCCAATGCCGTTGGTGGTGAAGACACCCAGATTGACGTTCGACTGGCCGATGAATGCCGCACTGCCGAGATACGTGACGACACCCGTGGTGCCCCCGTTGTTTCCCAACGTCATGTCCCCGCCTTGGTACCAGGTGCCGCCGGTCTGTGTGATGGTGCATATCTTGCCAGCGGTGACTGTGGTGACGATCGTCTTAGCCAAGTTGGACACGACGCCGCCGGTGATCACCACGGTGCCCTTCCCGGCTCCTGAATGTCCCAATTCGAGGCCAAGGCCGCTCGAGCCCTGCAAAACCAGAAGGCCCCGGCATTGGTGACAACGCCCGCCCCCTGGTAGTTGCTGATGATCAATTTCTTGAGCACCACGATGCCGCCGAAGTTATTCAGGTATCCTGGGGCACCTGAGCCGCCGCTGCTCAAAGCCATCACCGCACTGTTGTCGACCAGTGTGCCGCCGTTCACGTTGATTCTTCCCGCATAGACGTCGTTCACTGCCACATAAAGGTACGCGGAGTTATTGGTGAAGACGCCGCCGTTGATGTTGAGTGTGCCGCTATCCACCGTGAAACCCGGGCTGGCGCTGCCTACAACGATAACTCCCCCTGTGTTCACGTTGAGGACCGATCGGTAGCCCATGACGCTGACCGGACTGCCATTGACGACGAACCCGTTTGTGTTGACGTTCAGTGTGATGTTGGTCCCGGGAGAGATGACGTTGCCGAGCGGACTCAGCATCAGGTTGGTGATGCTCCCCACAGCCATCACGTTGCTGTACGTCACGGTATAACTGGCGCTCACGTTGGTGATGATGGCTGCATCCAAGGCGCCCGGTACAGCCGTGAGCGACCAGTTGGCAACGTTGTTCCACTCGCCGCTGGCTGGCAGCCAGAGATCCGATGTGGCGCGCGACAGGCCGCCACAACACACACAGATCACAGCGATGTAACCGTTCAGACGCCATGTGTTCCGCATCATGAGCCACCTCCCTGTTTCTGTTTCGCCTTCCCGCTTCGCCGCGATCGCCCACCTGACTTGCAAACCTGGATCATATGCGTCCCGCCGGGCCGCCATGTTGGCAGATGCGCGAATGAAATCAAAGCCTGACCGGCGGTGCGCACGATCTTGAGCAGGCTGTCGACGGCCATACTGCCGACCACCTGCGGGTCAAACTCCATGCGGCTCCAGTCAACGCCGGCAACCAGCGGCACGCCGCGGTTGGACAGCGTGATGAGCGCCACGTCCCGCCCCGACACGACGCCCCGGAATGCCAGAAACCGGGCAACCGGCTCCAGGCAGTGATCATCGGAGATATAGACGGCTTGGGGCGGATCGGCGCGGTCGAAGAGGCGGCGCATGGCGCGCTGCACGGCATCGGGCTTCCAAGGGGCGTTCACGAACTCCGAGGCCTGATACGACAGGGCCATGTCTTCCATGGCTCGGCCATAGGCCATATCCTGAATGCCGCCGGCGCGCTCGACGCTGCCGAGCATCGCAATCCGTGACAGTCCCTGCGCCGCAAAGACCCGGACGGCGCGGCCGATGCCTGCGTCCGTCTCGATCTCGATCAGCGGCTGGAGCGGCTGTGCGCATTTGCCGGGGTAGAAGAAGACCGCGGCCGACGAACGATCCTGCAATGCTTCGCGGAAGACACCGGCCCAGGTCGCGTAGACCAAGTATCCATCGCTGGCGTCCTTGGACAGCGCGCGCTGCACCGCCGCTACCGAGGGCACCATTGCGGGATCGAATGCCGCCGTTGGAAAGAGGATGTGATGCCCGGCTTGCCGGGCCTGTTCGACCATGCCGGAAACCAGCAGGCGATTCGCCGCTGTGCTGTCAGCGCCAGGCCTGCCGCCGATCAGCGCCAGGTTCAATTGCTGCCCGCTGCGCGACAGGTGCCGGCGCATCAGACTGCGCGCCGGAGCTGCCGCCAGGTCGCGGGCGGTCAGGCCGCCGGGGACGATCACGTGCGGGCATGAGCCGGTCGCGGAGCGTTCCGGCACTTTGCGCAGATAGGTGCCGCTGCCGTGGCGCCGCACGAGCACGCCCTGCGCTTCGAGGCGATCCATCACCCGGCGCATGCGCATGCGGTTGACGCCGCACAGTTCCGCCAGCTCGCGGTCGGAGCGCAGCCGCATGCCGGCCTCCGCGGGCGGCTGCCGCAGCAGCGTTGTCAGAATGGCCTCGATGTCCTGCATGGACCGCTGCTCCCGCCAACCGGGTTCACCCGCCTCTGCCTCGGATCCCACACCACGGTATGACCCACAGTATATAAACTGGGTCGGGTTTGGCAAGCGGCGATTTCTGGCCCGCGGCGGCAGGCGCTTCATCAGGGCCGCGCACCGACTGCCGGCAGGATGATCTCGGTCCGGCCCTTGGGCAGCGCCTGGAAGGGTCCGGGCAACACCGGACCAGCGGGCATCGCTGCGCCGGTCAGGTCGCGCTCAATGCCGGGCACCGGCGGGCAGGCATTCGTCGCCAGGGTCCCGTCATGCTCGAGGCGAATGGAAAGCAGCCGCGAACGGACAAGCACGCGCAACGCCACGGGCGCCTCCTTCGAGTGGAGGTCAAAGCCGGTGACGGCGCGCCACGTCGCCAGGTCGAGCACCGGATTCCGAGTCCAGTTGGCCGGCAGCGGCGTCTGGCCTGCTGCCAGCCTGGCCGCGTTGGCCTGCGCGCGGACCTGGTCGTAGCTGAAGGAGAGGTTGAACCGGTTGATCGCGCACAGGTCGCTCCAGCCTGCCTCCATGCCCTGCCAGTACTCGCGGTTACCGGCCAGGATGTTCCAATCGCATTTCAGGTCGCGCGCCAGGGGATCGTTCCCCGGCAGGCTGATCGCCACGCGGGCATTGTTCAGGACGACATTGTTGAGGATGGCGCACCCGCTGGCATTGACCGGCTTGCCGTCGATCTCACGCTTGGTGACCACCCGCAGTTCAACGCCGGCGCCCGCGTTGCCGACCACCAGGTTGTGCGCCACAGTCAGGCCGGCCGAGTCGTGCGCGTAAATGCCGGTGCCGTCATAGAAGGGCGAACTGTAGCGGGTCATGGCCACCAGGTTGTTGTCGATGTGGACATCGCCCGCGCCGAGTTCGACCATGATGCCCATGCCCTTGTTATTGAGCACGACGTTGCGCGTGACGCGGCTGCCGCGCGCGACGTCGAGCCAGATCCCGTGCGCCTCGTTGTCGCGCACCACGTTGCCCTCGATCACGGCGCCCACGTTGGGCAGCTTGATGCCCGCCCACTCCTCCCAGACGATGTTGGTGTCGACGCAGTCGAGATCCAGCCAGCCGTTGCGCTCGACGAGGTTGCTGCACACGACGCAGCGCTCGTTCCCTCCCCCGCCGATGCCGCACACGCCATTGTCGCTGACCGTGTTGTTGCGCACGACGGTGTCATACCCCGGGCGTCTCACCTGGTCCTCCGGCAGGGACGGCGGCAAGTGGCGGGGATTCCAGTGCTCGTAGCCGATGTCGATGCCGATGGTCTTGGCAAAGCGCACGACATTGTTCTCAATCAGCCAGTGATGTCCGGCGCGCGTGGCCACAGCGCCCGCCTGGGGGTAAGGCCCCGGGTTTGCGCAGTGTTCAAAAACGAAGCCCCGTACCACGATCCAGCCAAGGAAGCGGTGCTCCGAGGCAAAGAGCCTGGAGCGAACCGCGACTTCGATCGGCCGGGGCACATCCTGCAGCCGGTTACAGCCGAAGTTGGCAAGCAGTGACTGCCCGTCGTCCGTGACCGTCCAGGTCATCGCCTGGGCGGACACCGCCTCCGCGCTTTCGACCTCGCGCAACAGTTGGCCGCCGGCAAAGACCAAGCCGAGCGTGCGGGGCATGTGCCGGGGGTCGGCGGCCGGGCGGGACGGCGGCGGACTCCACGGCGCGCCGGGGTCGCCCTTTTTTTCGCCGGGGGAGATCATCAGCGCGATCAGATACGGGTTCGGTCCCACTGACACCAGTTTTGCCACTGGCGTGGCAAAGACGCCCGGCATGCCGGAGACGGGCGTCCAGGCGTCGATCACCTCGCTGCCGCGCACCACGACCTGTTCGCCCCGCGCGGCTTGGTAGACGATCGGCCGCCCCTCCTCGCCGCCCACCGGCGGGGCCACGCGTTCGCGATAGATACCGGCATGCACCAGCACCGTGTCGCCGGGCCGCGTGCGCAGCGCCGCGGCCGAGATCGTCCGCAGCGGTGCCTGTTCGGAACCCGGGTTGTCATCCTTCGCCGCGGCCGCCGTTTGCGAAACAACGATCAACCGCCCCAGCCCATCGGCGCCGAAGCCAAACGCGGCAATGTGCATCAACGCGACGGCGAGCAGGTGTGATCGGAAGATGGACTTTGTCATGGTTTGTCCTGTTGAGTCTTGCAAAATGCGACACGCCTGTGCTGGCAGGTAGGGCCGGCGCTCCGCCGCCGGCCGCAGATCGATTCGCTGCTTGTGCGCAGGATTCGGCGGCCGCGGAGCGGCACGCCCTACCCCGCCGGACCCATTGGGAAGCCGGGATGATTCGTCGCCCACTTGTGCAAGACTCAATCAAGCGGGCGATCACCCGCAACCCAACCTTTCTATCAGAGACGAAAGAACTCGCGGGTGCGCTGGAACTCGGCCGGAATGTCCCCGGCCGCCATGGCCAGCAGCGCGCGCCAGAGGGCCTTGGATTCGGCCGTGTCCTGTTTGACCGGATAACTGTAGAGCGCGTCGAAGAGCACGTGCGGATCGCGCGTGGCAATGGCGTCGCCCAGCAGTGTCTGATGGGTGGCCAGGCTGCTGACCAGCCCCTGAAAGACATCCGGCACTTCGAGTCCGCCGACGGCACGGATCCCGTCGCGGCTCAGCACCTGCGAATACTCGAGCACGGTGCGCGCCTTGAACCCGGCCACCGCGCCGGAGTTGGGGCGGCTGGTGGCGATGGCCAATTCGACGTCGCCGCCGATGGCCTTGGCGATCTTGACCATGATGTCCTCATCCACCCGCAACAGCTCGAGCGTCTCCGGTCGCTCGGCATTCCACTGGGCTTCGTCCATTTCGACGTCCAGCCAGGAGGCAAACTGCCTGTCTCCTGCGGCGCGCGCAGTCGCCGCAGCGCGGCTTTGCTGTTCGAGCTGCGCGGCCGTTGGCGGCGGAGGCGCGGCCCGCACGCTGGCCAGATAGTCGCCCTCCATATCAAGGTGCGCCAGCCCGTCGCCCTCGCTGGAAAAGACCAGGTAACCGTACTTGCGGTAAAGCCCGGCGAGCAGGGTGACACTGCGCGTGATGTTGGCCTTGGCCGTCGCATCCCAGCGATCCGACAGCTGCGGCGCGGCGAAGCCAGGCTGGATGCGCTCCGCCGCCAGTTCATAGAGGGCGCGCCCACGATGCATCGAGCCCGGCAGGATGAAGCTCATGTGGTTGACGCCGGCGCAGCGGATCTCAAAGTCGGCCCATTGCTCATCCCGGCCGTACAGCAGGCGAGCCAGATCCCACTGGTGATTGGTGTAGCCCGCGCAGACGCCCAGACAGCGGATGCGGGTGTGATTGTTGACCGCCGCGCTGAGCACCGCCACGGGATTGGCAAAGTCCACCAGCCAGGCGTTCGGACAAAGCCGTTCCATCCGCCGCGCCAGGTCCATCAGAATCGGGCCGCCCTTGAGCGCCAGCATCGCGCCGCTGGGCGAGAGCTGGTCTGAGCCGATGAACCCGTGCTGTAGCGAGGCGGACGCCAGCAGACTGAAACTGGCATGGCCCCCGGCCATCAGCACGACAAAAACGAGATCCGCCCCATCCAGCGCCTGATCCAGCGTCGTGCCCCATGTCACGCGGCAGGTGTTGCGCCGGAACTCGGGCGACTTCATCGCCAGCCGCCCGACCACTTCCGAACGTGCGACCGCGGGATCAAAGAGGTTGATCTCGCCGCCTTCAAGCAATCCCGGCACTGCCAGCATCGAGCGAACAATGCCGAGATACCGGTTCGATCCGCCGCCAACAAGTACGATCTTCATGCGTTTCCTTTTTAGGGTTCAGGATCTCAGGGTTCAGGAAAATCCAACCTGAACCCCGAACCCTGGCCCCTCTCCTACTGCAGCGGCGGCTGGAACACGCGGATGGCCCTGATCGCCACCGCGCCGTCGCCGTTGGGGATGATCTCGATCGTGTGGGGGCCGTTCTCAACGAGTTTTACTGCGGTGGTGCCGTTCACCTTCGCCGGATCGGTTGCAGGTTTCGGCGCATAGATATCCTGGAACATGGGCACGACCGACCACTTGACCTCGAACCCCTGCGGACATGGATGCTTGGTGTACCCCTGGGCTGAGGCCAGGGTGAAATCACGAGGATCGATCACCACGCGGCCGGATGCCGAGACGAATTTGCCCGCGCTGCTGCCCGCACCGTCGGGTCCGGTCTTGCTGCCAGTGACGGCAAACTTGAACTGCTTCGCGTCGCTGCTGATATCGGTCAGCTTCAGCGTCCACTCCTCTATCAGGGGGGCCTGTTGACATCCCACAGTGAGAATGGCGGGCCACCACACGCCGTCCGCCTGCCCGGGCCGGGTGACCGCGTACGCTTTCGGATTGGCTGAAGGCGGCTTGCCGTCGAGCAGGATCCGGGCCGTTCCCAGCGGCTTGTCTGTGGCCCCCGCCACCACGTCCACGCGGTTCCCGCTGAACGTGATCTTGCAGGCGCCGTTGGCATCGAGCTGCACCGGAACCGTTCTGATCCATGCCGCATGGGGATTCGCGAAGTGCGCGTCATACCGGAGATGTCGCCAGACCAAGGCCTCCATCAGCTTGCACCCTTTGTCGTTCAGATGGACGACGTCTTTCAACAGGCTTTGCGGTTCGATTTGATTGTCCGCCAGATACTGTTTCCATTCCTCCCGGACCTCGACCAGTTCACAGTCGTACTTGGCGGCCAGATCGCGGATCAATTGGGATGTCTTCTCGTGGTCGATTTGCGCCGCGGCATTGCCCACGTGCGAAACGTGGTGGGTCGTCAGCACGATTTCGGCGGTCGTCAACTTGCGGATGCTCGCGATGATCGTTTCCAGTTCGCCACCCACGCCGCCATTCATGCCGCCGTCGCCCCCGTACACATGGAAGATCACCAGGTCCGGATAGGCGGGATACAGATCATGCACGGCGGTCTTCACCAAGCGCTCGGCTGTGAAGCCCCCAATGGCCCGGTTGTCAAAACTGAAGTCCGCGTTCGGATACGCCTGCTTCAGCCGGTTCCCGATGGCTTGCGACCACGGCTGTGACGTGATGGACTGGCCGTAGAACAAGACTCGCACCGGGTTTCTGCGCGCCGGCGTGCTGGTGGCCAGATCCGTCATCGTGCGCGCAATCTTCGCCCCAAACTGCGCCTCATCAGGCGCCGGACGCGGCGGACGGAATTCCGCCTGCGACTGGGTGTTCACAGCCGGAGGCTGATTGGTGGCTCCAGCAACCGGCGCCAGCGGACGCGTCCAGAGCGCCCCTGCACCCTCGTTCTTCATTAAGTCCTCAAAGTAAGGTTGCATGGCTTCCGCCCAAATGCGGTATCCTTTTTCTGACAGGTGCAGCAGGTCGCGAAGCTTCTCCTTGGTGATGGTGCCATCCGGCTCCACAAAGCGGTCGCCGAAATCCAGAAAGAACACCTGTTTCAGGTCGGCAAGTTTGGCGATGATCGCGTTTGTCCTCCGGATGGTCCCACGGATCGGATGGTCTGGTTTCTCCATGCAGGGAAAGATGCCGAGCAGCAGGATTTTCGTTTGGGGAAGATGCTGCTTCAGGTAGCCTACTATCGTCGCGATGCCTTCCGCCGTATGCTCTGGACTGTCGCCGCCCGCCCGGCCGCTCCACCCGGTTAGGTTGTTGACCCCGATCAGCAGCACCAGTACCTTGGGGTTCATCCCGTCAAGTTCGCCGCCTTGGGTGATGCGCCACAGAACATGTTCGGTACGGTCGGCCGCGATGCCGAAATTGGCCGCGTGAAACGGCGCGTAGTACTTCTCCCAAACGGCCGTACCGCCTTCAAATCCCTGCTGGCTGCGCCACATCATGGTGATGGAATCGCCCAGAAAGACGACCTGTGCTTCCTGCCGCGGCTCGCGCGCCCGCATTTGCTTGCGGTACGCAGGCCACCAATCGGTACGCTCCACAGGAATGCAGGCGGGATTGGTGCTGTGGGGCAACCCGAAATCCCGCACAGGCGCCGACGTGGCCGCTGCGCCGGTCACGACCGGCGCCTCTCCCAGAGTGAAACTCAAGATCTTGCACTCCGCCGCGGCCATGTAGATACCGGCATGCCCCCCGGCATACCCGGCACCTGTCGCATCGCTGACCTCTTCCGGCTTCAGCACGACTTCGTCGCCGCGTTTGATGCTGACCGTGAAGATGCCCGGCGCCTTGCTCTGCACGATGAGCGTATACGGCACACCACCTTCGATGGCCCCCCATGGCGTACTCTTCAACTCCTTCCATTCACGATCAACCCGCTTCAGCACCTGCCAGAGTCCGTTGCCCGGCCCGGAGTTGATGCGGAACGCATAATAGTTGTTTGCTCCCTCGACGTTGAAGGCCACGCCGGCAAAGTGGGCGCCGTCCGCCGTGTCCACCTGGACGCTGGCGCTCACGGTGAAATTGGATGAAAGCGTGACGCCCTGCCACGTCAGGATCTGGTCGAGCGCGGCGCCCGTACGCGTGGCGCCGTCGGCACCCGCGATCCATCCGCCGCCGTCAACGCCAAGCCATGCGGGTGCGAAACCTGATTTTGCGTCAACCGGTTTTGTGAAATCATACTTGACTGCCAGCGGCGGCGGTGCATTGCCCGCCGCGAGTCCTGTCGCAAGCGACAGAACTGCCGCAAACATAGTCCAGGCAAGATGCGTTTTCCTCATGGTTCTCTCCCAAGCGGTTCTACTCACTCAACAGCAGAACGCCGAACTCCTCCGGTTTACCCCAGACCATCCCACCGTACGCTTCCATGGCTTTGCGTTTGGGGTTGGCTGCTGCCGTGGCCACCAGCACCTCGGTCGCGGCCTGCTGACTGTCTGCAGCATCCTTCTTCCGGACGCCCGCGGCGGGCGGGGCATCGACATCGTTGACCAGGATCCCAATGCCCAGCTTCCGCTGCGGCGGCACCCCGGTCAACCGCGGGTCGATGACCCGCCACGGTATGGCCAGCTCGTAGCAGGTTTCTCCGTCGGTCCGCTTGATGACGCACGGGATCGCCGTCGCGGGAACGTCCCCGCTCGGAAGGTGCGTGCCATTGTTGCGCCGAACCATGCTTGTTCCGTCCTGACCAAGGGCGATGCAAAGCTTCTGCCACACGTTCCACTTTGTCCCGTCCCAGTCGCAGGCGAGGCCAATCTGGACGGAATCCTCCTGCCAGCTATCCCCGTTTGGTCGGGTCTGCACATGGCTCTGGTCGCGAACCTTCACGGCCAGATACAGGGCCTTGTCGTCGTATTGAGAAGCCACGCGGAAGCTCAGGTCGTCATCCCCCAGCAGCGGAGCTTCCGGATTCTTGATCACAACCGCATCCTCACCGTGAATCAGATAAAAAGGCGCCTTGGCCCAGTCGCTCAAATCGCCGTCGATGACTGGAGCCCGCGACGCTTTCGTTGTCGGCGTCATGGCGCAGGTCATGTCTGCGCTTCTCGACACCACGCCATGCTGATCCTCGAATTCCACCGCGAAGGTACGGCGCACTGGCGATGCGAGTTTCAAGCCAGCGAGATCGACACGCATGCTGCGCTTCTCGCCAGACAGGAGCGTCAGCGCGCCCGCATCCTGATTGCAGTCGACGCCGCGGAGCCGCACATGCCCGGAGACTGGAACATCCGTTCGATTCTCGAGGGTCAGGTCGATGAAGCGGTCCATGATCTTCGCGCAGGATGGCTGGATGTTCACAGGATCGTTGACCGTGACAAGCCAGCTTGCCTTCAGTTCACCCGACACGGTGCTTTGCAGAAGCCATGTCCCCGGCTGGGTGGTCGCAGGGGTCACCGGCCCCTTCTCGCTGGCGCCTGCCGGTTGTCGCAATCCGCCGCGGAAGAGAGAGTATTTGGCAGCCGGAAGTGCCGACCTGTTCGGGAAAGCGAGACTCTGGCCTGGATAACCCGCGAGATCGGATGCAGCGACAGGCATGGCCTCCCGCGCCACGCCCAGCAGATAGACGGGATTTCCATCGATGCTCACGCGCGCCATGCCATCGGTAGCCCTGAGATCGCTTCTGTTCCCCATGGGATCATAGAACGACACCTTTCCGTGGCCCACGGGCAGTGCGATCGTGCGCGCCTGATCATCGGTCGACCAAAGGGCGACGAGCAACTGCCCTTGGCGCTCGAAGCAATACCCGAGCGCATGCTCACCAAGATACTCGATCGGACAGATGGAGCGCGTCCCTTCAAGCAGCCTGGTCGCGGCAACGGTCGCAGAGAACACCGGCTTGGGTGCCAAACGGCGCGCGTTGTACGGTTGTTGGGGAAGGCTCAGATTGTAGAACAGTCCATAGCCGCTGGAGACGTCATGATCCGCAAGCAGGAAGAACCAGGTGCTGGTGAACCCTTCGCCAAGGCAGATGAGATGGTTGCGGAGGAACCATGCGGCCTGCCGGCGCAGGACCCACGGGTTGGTGGCTGCATCGACGCCGTTGATCCTGCTGGAGCCCTCTGTGTTCATGACAGGCGCGCCAGGAGGCAGGTACTGGCGCACCAGCCGCATCAGCTTCCGGGCGTCCTGGACAAGCCCGCCCGCTTCCGGCGCTGATCCGTTTTCGCCGCTCGGCGCCAGGAAGTAGCTGTGGATGACGACCCCGTCCAGGTACTTGCCCAAACCCTTGGCGAAAAGACGCTCAAGGAGTTTGTCGCCAGCCGCCAGAACCCCATAATTCGGACCAAGCAGGAAGGCCCCGAAATCCTCCTTCCGGATGACCGTTGAGGCCACTTCATACATGCGGATGAACGCTTCGTCGCTGCCTTTCCAGTACCAGTCGGGCTCCCAGTGGATCTGGTAGTAGCTGTGCCGCATGTACGGATAACAGGCCGCGCGCAGCACGGATTTCTCGGACACCAGCCGCGTCAGCAGATCGGCGTAATACGCCCAGTCCTTGGGGGGGTAGTCCTGGCAATTGTGGGATGGCACCACCTTGTCTGGGGGAATCGATTTTCCATCCGGCATCTTCATCAGCCAGGGGGGCACACTGTGCAGATCGAACATGGCACTCAGGCCGTGCTTCATCTGGAATTGCTTCTGTTCCAGGTGAATCTTGGGATCGAGCATCGGCTTGAACATGTTGGGGCCCGTCTTCTCGACCCAGGCCGGCAACCGCAACCATGGCTCCCCTGAATAGTCATACAGCCATTTTGTCCCGAGCACGTCGTAAAGGGGGCTGAATGGATCGCCATCGTCCGAGACATTGGACGTCCCCTGCATGCCGAAGCGCGAATCATCAGGATGCGCCAGCGCCAGCGGCGTGATCTCCGGAAGTACGGCGAACGCGAGACATCCCGGCGGGCACGAACCTGCGCGTGGGATCGTCAAACCCTGCTTCTTGAGTTGCAGGTGTACTTCATAATAGCCGGCTGGCCGATCCGCGAGCCGTAGCGTACTTTCCCAATCTGAATTGCCGGCCGGAACAGTCAGTCTTCCTTCGTCTACGATCCGCTCACGGAAATCCTTCAGGCTCCAGATCAGACGATCATCTGCCGACCGCGCGCCTGTAACCGTGACGCGCACTTCGACCGCGTCGTGCGGGTTGAAAACGGCGTACCGAGCCTTGCCGCCCAATTCTGCGTTCAGCCGCACACGCGTCGCGTACTGGGTGCTCGCGCGCGACTCCTTTTCGCAATCGTATGCGCTGCTGACCTCGGCATCGGTTAGCGCGCGGTTGAACAGCTTCACATCGTTCAGCAACCCAACGAACAGTTGCCAGTCGCCGCCAATGCAAAGGGGCGCGCCTACGACATCGAGCCTTCCCGTGCTCGCAGGATTCAGCGGCGCGATGTTGTCCCGCTGTCCGTTGAAATGAAACGTGACCTGTTGATGCTGCCGATCCACCACCACCACGAGATGGGTCCATTTGCCGGTGGCCATCGCACTGGTTGAGACGGCATCGCTCTGCCGGCCAGGCGCGTCCGCCATTTCCAACACGATCTTTCCGGACCGTTGAATGTCCACAACCCACCAGGAGTTGGGCGAACCGTTCTTGCTCAGAATTCGCCTGCGCGTGTCGGGTGCGTCCACCGTCAGATCCTGGGGGCAGATCCAGCATTCGATGGAGAAGTCGTTTGTCCCGAAATGCAGCGATTCACTATCAGGAACCGCCACGACGCGGGCCGGATCGCCGTTGAAGAGCAGCGCGGAGCCGAACGTGCCTTTGACGCATTCGGTTTCCGCGCCGATGCGGCCGTGGTTGTTCCGACCCGAATCGTCCAATGCCGGATTCGCGGCGTTCGCGCACGCCCAATGGCCCACCAGGCCCGCTTCACCCGCACGCGCCCCAAGGCCGAAGCAGAGCAAGGCAATCGCGGCAAGATAAGCCTGCCCGATATGCCTCACCCCAGGGCGGGTGTGGCCCGCAACCGAGGCAGTAGCCATTCCGCTCCGCGGACTGGTGTCTTTGTTGCTGGCTGTAGTCGCGGCGCTCGACCGCCGCGCGTTGCCGGTCCTGCACGCCGGCAGAGCGGCGTGGCTACAGTAGAGAGATGCGACGCTCATGCGTCGGATCTCGCAACGGAACAATCGAGACATGTGCCGCCTCTCTGCATCAACGGAGCATGACCATCGTGCCTGGCGGGGGCAACGGTCTCTTGAGCACCAGAAGATTCCCGACGGCGAAAAGTTGATAGTTGCTTCCATTGACGGTGACCGCCGGCCAGCGAAGCGGCGTGCCGCTGATCTGCGTCGCCTGCAGAACCGTGATCGGAACCCGCGCAGACGCGTCCAAGGCCCGCAACCGCAACGTCCCGGTGGAAGCCACATTCAGCGTTCCGTTCACCTGCGCAAAATCGTTAGTCGACGCGCTGTAGTCCAGGTCCAGCACGGCTCCGGGCTGGAGCGTCACGTTGCCATTGATGGTCGCCTGGCGGATCGTGTTTGTGCCGCCGATGGCCAGTGTCGCATTGGAGGCGATCATCAACCCGTTGGAGAACGAATGCATTCCGACTACACCCGAAGGGCTCACAAGACTCAGCGTCGCAGTCGAGGACCCATTGCCAACAACGAATGCAGATCCATTGGTGGCGACTGTGTTCCTGACGGCAAGATTGCCACCGTTGAA
>Ga0316226_1002416_pt1 | contig 17602 bp, 9 predicted proteins | sample TBH18017metaG_FD_206009 | JGI IMG/M metagenome (GOLD analysis project Ga0316226, IMG submission 206009) | Freshwater microbial communities from Trout Bog Lake, Wisconsin, USA - TBH18017 | ecosystem: Environmental > Aquatic > Freshwater > Lake > Hypolimnion/Profundal zone | place: USA: Wisconsin... | reverse complement strand
GGGGGTGTTTTGTCCAGTATCTGACCAAAACGGGCGTTTTAGCCGCCGGCCAGACAGTTGGCTGGGCAATAAACGACAGTTCGGGCACCGGGGTCGGGCTGGCGCGCGGCGCCGATTGCCGTGGCCGGCGGCGCGGCGCGGCCGTTTCGGGGAGACTGGCCGGTCAGGCGTCCGCCGCCGGCTAGGGTTTGCCGCCCACCTTCAAATACAACTGTTCGCGGCCATAGTAGCCGCTGTTGTAGAACAGCGCGGCGCGGCCGTCGGGCAGGATGTGGATGAACTGCCGCCACAGGTTGAAGCCTTCGCCCGCGTCGAGGGCGGCCTGCGGAATGTCTTTGACCCACTCAACCGGTTCGGGGGCGAAATGCCAGCCGGACACCGGCCAGGCCTCGTCGCACCACGCAAAGCCGCCGAGGCTCGGCGGCGGCTCCTCGTTCCAGGCCGCCCGGTTGCCGGGGTCGGGCGCGGTGGGCGAGGCGTTGACGACGGCGACCCAGCGGTGCTGGGTTCCGCGCAGGAGCTGCAGGCCGCCGACCCAGCCCGCCGCCCAATGCCCGGCCTGCTGGCAGGGTTCGAGGATGACGCCGAGCTTGGTCGCCACCTTCTCTCCCAGCTTCTGGGTGGCCACGGCCTGGGCGGAACCGAAGGGGCTGATTTTTCTCGGTTGCGCTTGTTTCGGATAGCCCATGTAGAAATACAGGAACTCTTTCCGCCCGGAGAAATAGTAGCCGGTCACCGCGTCGGTGTGCTTGGCGTCGAAATCATTCTCTGCGCCGACGGGAATAATCGCATCCGGCTCGAATGTCCACGGGCCGGCGAGCTTTTCAGACCAGGCGCGCTGGATCTGCTTGTGGCCGCCCTTGGTGGTCACCACGAGCAGACAGTAGCGGCCGTCAATCTTCGCCGCGTGGTCCGGCTGGTCGGGATCCATCACGATGAACGGCTTGTGGAATCCGCCGACCACTTCGGGGTTGGTCACGGGCAAGGGGCCTTCAAACTTCCATTGTCCCGGCCCAAGATCGGTGAGATTGGTGCAGACCGCCTGCGCATGGCCCGGCGGCGCATAGAAGAGCACCATGCGCCAGCCATGAATGTCTTCATCCCACACGATGCAGGGATCGCCGCAGACGCCGGCATTGGCCTGCTGCCGCGCCAGCACCACGCCCTGCCGCGTCCAGGTGTCCGGAATGGTGAACAAGCCGCGCGGCTCCACGACCGCCATCCGCTGATGGGCAACGTCCGGCGCGGGCGCACCGAATGTTCCGATGACGCTGACGGCGCAAAGGATGGGCAGGAGCAACAATCTTAGCAGCATATTATTTGGCAGGTTGCCGCACTTTAAGAGAGTCCGCGCCAATGGCAAGCCAATAGCCGGAGATTCTATTGCGTTTGACAAGGCAGGCCGTAAGCTGAAAATAACCGCCGTTACCTCACATGAAACTCGGCCTCGGCCTTTACCGCCATCAGCTCAATGCGGAGCATTACCACTTCGCCCGGCAATGCGGCTGCACGCATCTGGTCATCCACCTCGTGGACTATTTCCGCTCGTCCCGCAGCAACCAGCCCGGCGACCAGCCCGTCGGCGACGACGCCGGCTGGGGCCTGGCCGGCGACCCGGACAAGCTGTGGACGTTCGAGGAGCTCGCCGCCATCAAAAAGGACATCAACGCCCACGGCCTCGAACTGGAGGCCGTCGAGAATTTTGACCCGGCGCACTGGCACGACATCCTGCTCGACGGCCCGAAGAAGCGGCAGCAGATGGAAAACCTCAAGACCATCATCCGCAATGTCGGCCGCGCGGGCATTCCGGTGTTCGGCTACAACTTCTCCATCGCCGGCGTCGCGGGCCGCGTGAAGGGCAGGTTCGCGCGCGGCGACGGCGAGGCCGTCGGCATGGAGGGGCCGCTGGACAAGCCGTTGCCCAACGGCATGGCGTGGAACATGGTCTTCGACAACAACGCCGCGCCGGGCAGCCTGCCCTCCGCCACGCACGAACAGCTTTGGTCGCGCCTGAAATACTTTCTGGATGAGCTGGTTCCCGTCGCCGAGGAGGCCGGGGTCACGCTCGCCGCGCATCCCGACGATCCGCCCCTGCCCTTTGTCCGCGCCCAGCCGCGCCTGGTCTGGCAGCCGCAGCTCTATCAGAAGCTGCTTGACCTGAAACCCAGCCCGCGCAACGCGCTGGAGTTCTGCGTCGGCACCATCGCCGAGATGCGCGACGGCAATGTCTATGACGCGGTGGAGACTTACAGCCGCCAGGGCAGGCTCGGCTACGTCCACCTCCGCAACGTCCGCGACAAGGTGCCGCACTACAAGGAAACCTTCATTGACGACGGCGAGGTGGACGTGCTGCGCGTGCTGCGCATCCTGAAGAAGAATCATTTCACCGGCGTCATCATTCCCGACCACGCGCCGCAGATGAGCTGCGCCGCGCCGTGGCACGCCGGCATGGCCTACGCGCTCGGCTTCCTGCGCGCCGGGCTGAAGAGCATGGAAGAATCATAGACAGGTGCCGTGGCGGTGGTTTTTGCGCCGGACATATTAAAGTTCCAGGCAGGCCGCCGCGTGCGCCACCAGCCAGCCGGGCGCGGCGGGAACCTGCGAAATGATTTTGCCGGCCCGGATGCCGCTGATGGCCACCGGACTGGCCCGGTGGTTCACGACCACAAGCTTGTTGCCGAAGCGCGCGAACTCGACACTCTTGACCGGCGGCATCGGCGCGAGCGGCGAAACCCCGGCCAGCGCCGCCACGGGCGTTTTCCTGAGCAGCACGACCGGGTGCATCTCGCGCTTGCCGTATTGCGGCGGGACAATCGGCATCGTGCGCCGCGCATAGCTGTGTCCGTATTGGAAGCCGAAGGAGAACACGCGGCCTTTGCCAATGTCCGTCTGCGTGATGGCGGCCTTGCCGGACTGGATGTATTTGCCGAGCATCTTGCCGCCCTTGAACGAAACCGTGGACCAGCCGTGCGGAATGACTTCCTCCTCCCATTGGAGGCAGTCGAAGGCGATGGGTTCCTCTTCAATGCCGAAGGCACGTTGCGCCAGTTCGCAGTGCGGGCCGTGGAAAACATGGCCGCCGCCGGCGACAAATTTCTTCACCGCATCTTCCAGCGCCGCGTTGTCGCCAAGGTCGTAGAGCGAGTTATGCGGCACGACGAGATGCCGGTAATCCTTCAACGCGCCGGCGGCGGCCTGGTCGGGATGCACGATGTCAACGTGCCAGCCGAGGTCGGTGAACTGCTGATACCAGCCGAGCAAGTCCATGCGGTGACGGCCATCGGTGTCCACTTCGAGCGGTTCGTAGAGGCTCATCTCGGCGGGGAACAGGAGGGCGACTTCCTTGGCGCGCGGCGCGGTGAGCAAGGGGATCACCTCGGCGGCCCAGCGGTTGCCGGCGCGCAGCGAATCCTTGAACAGCTCGTCCATGCGGAACATCACGCCGCCGTCATCAAGGCCGCTGTAGCCGTAGATGTGCAGGCCCTTCGCGCCGTTGGCGACGTGCGTGCCGATACATTCCGCCGGCGGCACGACGCGGTAGATGTCGCCGTTGACATGGCGGCCGAGATACAGCCCGGCGGTGAACGGACGATGCGAGTTCGCGTTGCGCAGGATGGAACCCTCGACACTCAAAGCCATGGCGTCAGCGCGGTTCTCGGCGTTCAGCGGCGCGGCGATGAACAGCACGCTGTCCACATGGGCGGCGCATTTGTAAACGTCCAAGGCGCGCTGGCCGGTCTGCCAGTCCACCTGCCCCGGCGGGTTGAAGAAATAGCCCCACTGGTGCAGCAGCGGCTCGATGAAGAGATTTGGCTCCAGCTCGCGCCAATGTTTTTTCATCGAGGCGAGATAGTCTTGCAGCACTTCGGCCAGATGCGTCTGGTTGTCAATCCAGCGCCAGAAATCAGGCGTGCGCCCGGCGAAATCTTCGGCGGTGGGCCGCGCGCAACCGACCCAGTTCAGCTCTTCCGGGCGCAGCCAGTATTGCTCCGGCTTGAGTTCGGAAAAAGATTTTGCCGCGAGACCGTAGCGTTGATTCAGCTTGGTAATGTGACCGCCGTATCGCTTTTCCAGCCACGCGAGATACTTTTGTTTCCCCTCGGCGTCAAAGCTCGGCTTGGGAATCGGCTCGAACATCGTCTGCATGATGATTTTCCCGTCCGCATTGCGCCGCATTCCCTGGCCGTAAAGTTTTAGCAAACCGCGCACGTGTTCCACCATCGTCGCCTGCGCCTTGGGCGACCAGTATTTGTAAGTGCCCATCAGCCCGCCGTCCGGGCGGACCGGCTCCTCGCCGCGCACCGGCGGCACGCTGCGGATGTTCGGATACAGATTGTCGCCGCACAGATAAAGCGCGAGGCAGGTGTAATCCAGCCCGAGCTTCGCCATCTCCGCCATCATGAACTCGTGCATGGCGACATACTGGCTGGCCGGTTCGCCGCGATAGCGGGCAAAAAAATCCTCCCACGCCTTCGAGTCGAGATTGATGCTGTTGAAGCCGAGGCTGGCAACTTCGGCGAGACCCTGGCGCGTCGCCTCGTAGTCCGAATAAAACGGCTCGAAGAAATTGCCGAACCAGATGCTGATGAAAGGGCGGTCGCTGTTGGTCGTGCTCATTTTATTTGTCGAAAAAGCTTAAATCCCATTCGTCGTGCCAGGAAATCGTCGGCACGCCATGTTGAAATTGCACCGGCAGCCAGACGTAACGGCCATCAATCGCGTCGGCCGGATTCCAGCGGTCGGCCATGAAGATGAAGGCGTCGCGCCTGCCCTGCACCGGCAAAATAAAAGTGCCTTGCGAATTGAACGTGTTGGTAATCTGGTCGCCCGCGCCGAGGCACGGGTTGCCGAGTTCTTCCCATTCGCCGAAAATGGAGTCCGCCACGAGCAGCCGCGCCGGGTTCGGCGCCCAGCCGGTGCAGTCCGATGTGAACAGAAAATATTTTCCACCGCGCTTCAACATTGCCGGCGCCTCGTTGAAACGTCCGGGCAAAACGCGGATGAATTTTCCCGCCGGACTCAAATAATCATCGTTCAACCGCGAGATGTGCAGCGTGCCGTTGCCTTCCGAGGCGTAGATATGATAAGCACTGCCGTCATCGTCCACAAACAACGTCAGGTCGCGCGCCATCTGGCCGCCCGCGAAGTCGCGGCGGAACAAAAGCTGTTTCGGATACCACGGACGCGGCCCGCCGGCCAGGTCCATGCCGTTGATGTCCGCCAGTTCCGCCGCGCTCAACTCGCGCCTGTCCGCGTCCGGCACATTCAACGGCCACACGCCGGCGTTCGGACGGAAGGCGTTCATAAATTGAAACGGCCCGGTGGCTTTGTCCGCCACCGCCACGCCGCTCAACGAACCCGCGTAACCCCCGTCCTTCGGCTCCAGATGAAACCACATCACGAACTTTTTTGTGCGCGGATTGAAGATGACTTTCGGCCGTTCGAGAATGCAGCCGCGGGCGATGGGGCTTTGCGGGTCGTCGCCCACCGCGAGCGCGATGCCTTCGTCCCGCCAGTTGTAAAGGTCACGCGAGGAATAAACATGGACGCCGACGTGCGCCGCGTTGCCGGCCTCACCGGCGATTTTGTGTTCGCCAAACCAGTAATAAACGCCGGCATGAAACAGCACGCCGCCGCCGTGGGCGTTGATGTGGACGCCGTTGTCGTCCGGCCAGATTGCGCCGGGACGGAATGATTTGTTTGCAGTCATGTTCATCAAACCTCGCGAATCAGACGCACGTTGCACGGTCACGCGGCATTTTCTAAACCGCCTTTTCCTGATGCCGCCTGGAAATGCGCCGCAGCAGCCAGCCCACGCCAAAGATGCAGCCGCCGCTGAACAAGAAGGCCAGCCGCTTCATGCCGTCGTTGGGAACCAGCATCAGCAAAATGACAAACCCGCCAAAGATCGTGCAGAGCACGCCGATGGCGCCGACAACCTTGTGGTTTTCCTTCACCTGTTCCTCGGTCAGGTCTTCGATGGGTCGTTTCAGCTCGCTGAAAAACTTGTCCACGTTGGCCTGGTATTCTGGCGGCGATTTTTTATAGAACAGCGAGGTGAAGAAAAACCAGGCAACGCAGACGGCAATCACACCAAAAGCCGTGGCGATGAGGTAAGTTTGCGTGGCCTCTTCCGGCTTGAGCGGGGCGGACATCCCCGGAATCCAGCCCACCAAATCCGAAACGGTCGGCAATGTCACATGGAGATGGGATTGGATCCAAACTTGAGTTTTAATTACCAGCTTGTCGGACGTCGGATCCAACACGGCCTGGGCTTTCACCAAAAACATGATGGCAAACGAGGTGAGCAAGCCCACCAGTGCCGTGCCCCAGCCGGACCACGGCGGCGTGCGCTTGTAAAAAAGACCGAGGCACATCGGCACCGCCAGCGGCAGCCACAGGCCGACGCCCAATTGATTGAGAAAATCAAACAGTCCCGCCGTCCGCTGCTGGCTGATGATCAGCCCCATTTTGATGATGATGAGACCGAAGCCGGCCGTGCAGCATTTGCTGATGATGAGCAGTTTTTTCTCCGAGCACTGCGGATTGATGACCGGCAGATAAAAATTCCGCACCAAGATGCCGACGCCCTGGTTCACGCTGGCATCAAGGCTGGAAAGCGTCGCGCCGAAAATGCCGGCAATGAGCAGGCCCAGCATTCCCGCCGGCAGGACATCATGCGCCGTCACGAGAAACGCGCCTTCCTCGGGATGGCTCAACATCGGGAGAATTTTTCCCAGGCCGCCGGGATGGACCACCGCCGCCACCATCGGCGGCACGATCCACAGCAGCGGCCCGACAATCGTGCCGACCAGCGGGAACAGCACCATTTTCCGCGCGTGCGCGTCGCTGCGCGCCATGAGATATTTCGCCGACATTTCCATCGAGTTCTGCGCGAAGATGGTGTTGAACATCAGCGCCACGAACCAGAGTGTGATGAATTCCGGCCGCGCAATCTGCCCCCAGTGGAAATGCGCGTCCGGCGCTTTTGCCAGCAGCCCGGAAAAACCGCCCACCGCCGGCTGCATCAGCGCAAACGCCGAAATCACCAGCGTCACCGTCACCACCAAAAACATCTGCACGAAATCGCTCGCCGCCACGCCAAACGCGCCGCCGACCAGCGACACAAACGTCACCATGCCGCCCAGCACCATGATGACGTAAGGCAGTTCCACCCCGAACGCGCCGGACATGAAGACGCCCACCGTGTTCAACGCCACGCCGCCGAACAGCATCAGGAACGGCAGCCGCAGCCACGTCACGAATTGTTGCGTCGCCGCGCCATACCGCGCGCGGATCGCCTCCATCGGCGTCACCGTCCGCATCCGCCGGAACCGGTAGCAGGTGAACACCAGGATCATCACATACGCCGCAATGCTCGAATAATAAAGGAGCAGCACGAACGGCCCGTTCTGAAAAATTTTCCCCGCCGCGCCGGTGAACGTCCACGCGCTGAAGCTCGCCATCCACGCCGACACACCGGCCATCCACCACGGCATGATGCCGCCGCCGCGAAAATAGTCCGACGTGTTCTTGTTCCGCCGCGAGAACACCACGCCCACCGTGACGACGAAGACGAAGTAAAAGATGATGCTGATGTAGTCGAATTTGGTGATCATGGTTTTGTCGTCTGATAATCGAAATAGTCAAAGTCCGCAACGGCGTGCGTGCCGTTCAAGTCCTGCGCGCAAATTCCAACCATCGCGCCGGTGAACCGCAGTGTGCTGCCGTAGTCGTCCGAAAGCTTCGAGAAATCCAGCACCGACCCGATGTTCTGCCACGCCTGGCCGTCCGGCGACGCGCTGAATTGTAGCCGCTCGCCATCCACGGAGGCGCGGAGAAAAACTTGTTTCCAGTCGTTGATGGCGATCTGGCTGTCGGCCAGTTCGTCGTAAACGCCGTCGTCCGTCAGCACCACGCCGAGAACCTTGCCAAGTTTTTCGTCGTGCGTCACGCGCAGGTAAAAATGCTGCCGCGTGTCGTAGTAGCAAACCAGCCCGGCCATCTGCGTGTAATGCGTCGGCGAAAATTCCAGGCACGTCCCGGCGGCGAACTGGAAATGCTGCACGCGCCGCGCCAGCAGGCTTTGACGGAACAGCGAAAACAGCGAGTCGCGCCCGCGCAACCGCAGCCAGCCGGGACGTTCCGTGAGCGACAGCCAGGATTCGCCCACCGGCTGCCGCAGCGAATTCCAGCGCGGGTCAAGCGTGGGCGAATCGAAGTCATCTCGCGCTGGCAACGCCGGCCACGGATGCGGCGACAAACTTTTCGGCAGCGGCAGCGATTCTTGAGCCTTCGTTCCACCTCCTGCCAGCCGCAGCCAGCCGTCGCGCCATTCCACTTTTTGCAAGCAGGTTTCGCGTCCCAGCACGCAGCGGTCGCCGGCGTGAACTTCCGCCGAGGCGGTTTTGTCAGGCGACGCCAGATTTTTTCCTGCGCTGGTTTTCAGCGGCCGGCTGGCGAGATGCGCAAGATACCATTCGCCGGCGGGCGTCTCGACGAGTTCGCCGTGGCCGGCCTTTTGCAGCGCGAGCGTGGCGTCGTCGCGCGAGGTCAGCACGCTCGCCTGCGGATCAAGTTCGTAAGGATCGAGAATGTTTTTGGAGCGCGCCATCGCGATGCCGTGGTTCCAGCCCGTGCCGCCTTCGGCGAGCATCAGATAATACCAGCCGTCGCGCTTGTAGAGGTTCGGCCCCTCGGTGAGGATGCCGGTCTTCTCCAAAATTTTTGCCTGCGCACCGACAAGCTTGTTCAGCTTCGCATCATATTCCTGGATCACGATGCCAGCAAAGCGGTGCCGGCCCTTGCGAAAATCCCATTCCATGTTCACGAGCCATTTGCGCCCGTCGTCGTCGTGGAACAGCGACGGATCAAAACCAATTGAGTTCAACACCACCGGTTCGCTCCACGGACCGAGAATTTTTTTTGCCGTCGTCAGATAAATGCCAATGTCCTTGAACGGCCGACCCATGCCGCAGGTGCGGATGTTTGTGTAGATGAGCCAGAATTGTCCGTCGGCAAAACTTAAACTCGGCGCCCAAACGCCGCCGGAATCTGCAATGCCGCGCAAATCAAGTTGCGACGGCCGCGTGAGCGCGTGGCCAATGATCTGCCAGTTTATGAGGTCGCGCGAATGATGAATCGGCACGCCGGGAAACCATTCGAAAGTGGAATTGACGATGTAAAAATCATCGCCGACGCGGCAGATGCTCGGGTCGGGATGAAAGCCCGGCAGGATGGGATTTTCGATGGCGGCCATGTCAGTTTTGCCCGGTCGTCTGCGACGCGGTCGTTTCTGTCCGCAGGACTTTTCCATCTTTGCTCTCGGTCATCCGCATCACAATGTTTTTACCGTCGCCGGTAAAATTCTGGATTTCAATTTCCTGCACGCGGCCGTCCGTGAGTTCCATGCGCAATTTGTCCGCGCCCAGCGCCACGGCGGACTTCACAACGGGCTTGTCCTCGTAAGGTTCAATCACGGTCAGAAAACGCGCTTCCGTTCCATCGGCGGCGCGCACGGCAAAAACTTTTCGCCGCTGCGCTTCAGAGCCGGGCGGATAATCGCTGCCGAGCGTCGCCTTGAAACGAACTGCGTCCACGCCGCTCAAATCCACGCGCACGAAACCGGACTGCTTGTCGTTCTGCGGCTGGCCGGGCGTGGCAAATTTATATTCATCGCCGACAATTTTAATCTGCCCGCCAAAATAATCCTGATTCGCTTGCGCCGGTTGCGCGACGTTTTCAAACTTCACCGGCAGTTCGCTCAACGGAATTTCTTTGCCATTCTTCGTCACGATTTTTGCGCCCGCCCAAAAAACAGTCGGGCGCTTGGAGATTTCTACGCGTGATTCCAATTCAAGCTGCTTCACGTTTTCGACGGAAACATCAATGTCCGCCTTGCCCAAAATCCACGCGCCGAATTTTCCGTCGGCCAAAATTTTGCCATCGCCGCGCACGGTGTAGAACAAACGCTTTTCCGTGTCGTGCTGTTCCGGCGCGGTGGCGAGCATGATTTCCGGCTGCGGCGGCCAGAGCGTGTGGACATCGAGCTTCAAGACGCCGTCTTCGTTGCCGATGGAACGCGAGCCTTCGTTGTCCGCGCCAGGCCCCCAGCGTTCCTCGAAGCGCGCGACGGCGGGCGCGTTCACTGAATACCAATTACAGTCCGTCACAAATTGCGCGCTGCCGACGGGATCGGAATTCCACTGCGCGTCATGGCGCAAAAACTTTTTCTCCGGCGCGTCGAGGCCTTGAAAACCTTTTAGTTGCAGGAGATTTTCAAACGTGTGAGCGTTCGTGCCCCTCACAAAATCGGCGACGACGATGTAGTCATCCAGCACGAGCAGCGCGCGGCGCTGGAGAATTTTTCCCGTGTAGCCGGTGAGCGAGCCATAGCGCGGCGCGTTCGTGGAAACCGGCACGCTGCGGCCTTCGCGCCAGCATTTTTCCGCGAAAGTTTTCACCGGCACATAGTCATAGACCATCCCGCCGTAGGGCGGATGCGACCAGCGCGTGTCGGTCTGCACGACGGTCGCCTGCATCGCGTCGCCGGTGTGGAAGAGCAGCCGTTCGCCGGGATTGGCCTCCTGCATTTTCTCGTCCACGACGACCATGTTGTGGTTCTCGGAAGTCTGGCAGTAAAATTTATACATGAACGGCTCATAGACCCAGAAGACGGATTCGGGATTCCAGAAATTGCGGCCATAGCGGAACAGCGAAAGCAAATCCGTGCGGTCATAATGCCCGTGCGCCCAGCCATGCGTGCCATAATGCAGCGTCGCCTGAATCTGCTCGCGAATCGGGCGGTTCGTCGTCTGTGAGCGCAGCATCGCGAGGCCGACATTGTCGGCGAACGCGCTGTCACGGAAGCGTTCCGGCGTGTTCGTCGGCAGTTCCGGCACACCGTAAATCAAGTCGCGTTTCGCTCCGCCGTTTTTAATGACCGCCGCGTAAGCTGGATCGCGATAAACAAAGTAGGCGAGTTCCAGCGGCGAAGCGCCGATTTCGTCGCGCGAGCCGCCGATGGAATTTTCGGTGGAATCGTTCACGCCAAACATCACGCTGCGGTAATCCAGAAACGGCATCAGGCTGTCCCACATCATTTTGATGTCGCGATACGGCCGGGTGTTCGGGCCGAACGTGTGGTTCTCCATGCCAAACGGTTTGCGCCGCTCTTCTTCCGTGCCGCCGACGGCGGTGCCGCCGCTCAAATCTGACGACAGCATCACGCGCGGCGAATAGCCGGCCGGCACTTTCAGGTCGCGGAAATTGACGCCGAACGGTTCGTAGGCCAGCGCGACCTGCGTGAATTCGCCCGTCACCCAAGTGTTGTAGCTCACGGAACACTCGTTCCACCAACCGTCATCCATCACGCCGAAAGCGAGCTGGTCGCGGATGCCTGCCGGCCCGGAGAACCAGCGTTCCGCCGAGGCCAGATCGCCCAGCACGAGCGAGCAGTAAAACGCGCCACACACTTCCGATAAATTCCAGTTGTTGATCGGGCCGTAGTCACAGGCGCGTTCAATCACGTCCATGAAGATGCGGAAGGTCTTTTCAATCTGCCGCTGGTCGGCATCAGAAAAAACTCCGGACGACAGCGCGATGTCGTAAGCCTTGGCGATGTTCTGGAACCAATGGCCTTCCTGAACGAGGCTCTGGTTGCAGCCGCGCAAGGTTGCCGGATAACCTTTGGCGGGATCGGAAAGCCGGCGCATGAACAGCGCAATTTTTTCGGCGAATTTTTTGTCGCCGGTCAACTCATACGCGAAGCCGCAATAGAGCAGACCGGTCTCCGTGGTGGTCGCAAAAACAAACGGCCCGTAAGTATCGTCCGGCGCCTTGGCCGGGTCGGCGATGGGCGGAACCTGCCAATCGGTTGCGGCCTTGATGATTTCGTCCGCGCGTTCTTTCGCCCACGGATACTTCGCAACCTTCTCGCGGACTTCCTGCCAGCGTTCCGGCGTGTGCAAAATAAATGGATGCGGCAATTCGCTCGTGGTGATGAATTTTAACTGCGCGGCGTTCGCGGCGTCGCCGTTGGCTATCGCCTGCAACACCTGCGTTTCGTGGCCGCCGGGCGGCACACGGTCGGAAATGGCCACGCGCACTTTGACGCCGCGCGTTTCGCCGGGCGCGAGCTGCAGCGCGCTCGGCTCGACGCTGGCGGCCATTTCTTCCCAGCCGTATTTTACGAACGAAAGCGCCACGGACTGTTTTACGTCGGTGCAATTGCCGACCGTCACGTCGTATTCCACGCCGCCGATTTGCGGCGACCATTTGCCGCGAACCTCCGCTTCCAACGACACCACCGGCGCTTTCACCACGCGCACATTGCGCAGTTCAAATTTCGCCGGCGCGTCGTTGGCCAGTTTTCCCGCAACTGAAAACTCCTTGACGAATTTCAGGAAGGAATAATTCGCCTGCTCGAAATCAAACGCGCTCCACGGCAGCGTGATGGTGTGCCAGCCCTTGCCGGTGATGCGCACCGTGCTGTGAATGGGATTTTCGGTGACATTCGTGTTTCGCTGCGCTCGGAGAATCGTCGCCGTCAATGCCACTTCGCGCGCGTCCGGCAGTTTCACCTCGAACTGGACGCCGTAAAATTTCTGCCACTCGGCGGCGCTGTCGTTCTGCAAGCAAAAGCCGTGCTTGTATTGTCCGCGCGAGCCGTCCGGCTCGCGCAAGGTTGTCTCGCCGAAAACCGGCACGACTGCGCCGGATTTCAGTCCGCCGACCGGCAGCGTCAACGGCGTGGTTTGCGCCGCGCAGAAAAGGGGCGCAACCAGGAGGATGATGAGCTGGCAAAGGCGTTGCATCGGTAAAGTGATTTTGCGGATGATGGCGAAAAACCGCCAGCGATTAAATGTTTTGATTGGTTTCCCTGTAAACTAAACCGCCGGCGACATCACCCCGGCGCGCTCGTCGTGCAGCCGCGCGGTGTCCAGCCCGTCCAGCACCAGCACGCCTTGCAATGACGAGATCAAATCCGGCTTGCTCCACGACCAGACGATTATGCCGGCAAAATTAAATTCGAGCAGTTGCACGCCGGAATGGCCGAAGCCCGGCCCGTGACCCTGCCAGTTGGCGAGCACAATGTTCCCGTTCGCGAGGAGTTGGAACATCGCGTAGAAAAACGGGCGCACCTTTTCCGGCACGGATTCCTTGCCGCCGAACTTGCGGAGGATTTTCCCGGCCGCATCCAGCTCCACCACGAACGCGCCGTAGCCCGCCGTCACCAGCAAGTTGCCATCCGGCAGCCGCAGCGCTTTCCAGGCGTGATAAAACCCTTCCACCGGAAACTCGCGCAGGTATTTCCCGTCGCGCGAACCTTCGCGGATGCGGTCGTTGCAAGACATCAGATAAGTCCCCTGCTCCGTCTGCCGGATGAGCCGGACGTAATCGCCGGGAAAAATCGCGCGGTGGATCTCCCGGTCGCTGGCGTCCAGTTCCAGCACCGCCACGCCTTTCGCGCCCGGAATGTCCACGCCCGCGATGAGCGTGTGGCCGTCGGGCTGGCGGCGGACGGCGGTGACGCCTTCAAGCGATTTGAATTCTTTCACCAGCCTGCCAAGCGTGATGTCAAATTCCGAATAGCCGTGGTGATGGCCGATGAGAATCTGGTTGCCGCCGATCAACTGCATGTCACGCGCCGCCGGCTGGCCGATGGGCACGAGCCAGTTCTTCGACTGGTCGCGCTCGTCAACGTGCAGCAGCGTCGCGTGACCCTCGTCAATGGCGATGAATTCGTGCTGGATGGCCGCGCTCATTTTCCGAGAAACAGAATTACGGTTGAACGCGGCGCGACTTTGACGGGCGCATTGAGTTGAATCGTTTTGCCGGACACCAAATCTTTCGCCCCGGCGATTTCAACCGGAGGATTTAATTCAAACGTCTTGTCCGCCGTCGTGTTCAGGCCGATGAGATAGTCTCCGTAACGCAGCGTGTAGAAATCCGCCTTGCCGACAAACGGCCCCCAGGCGCCGTAGCGCGGCGAGGTGGCGTCGTCCGGCCGTTTGGCGACGGGAACTTTCTCGCCTTGCCAGGCCTGATGGATTTTGGGGCCGGGCGGCGGCATGCCGCCGGTGCGCTCGGTGTCAATGACGTCGGGGCGCGTCCATTCCCGCCCGGAAGGCGCGACCTCGCACTGGGATTTGACGGTGGCGATGCGCATGACCGTGGGCGTGAGGTCGAGGATGCGCGTGGAGCCGCTGACGCCGAATTCCTGGCGGTAGTAGAAGTTGACGAACAGCCGTTGCTCGCCGTGTTTCAATGCCAGCACGGCATCTTCTTCATCGGAGAAAACAAAGTCCGGCTGGCCGTCGGTCATGGGCAGGCGAAAGTCGCTCTTGGGCTGCGCCTTCACCATCGCGTATTCGTCAATGTTGCGCATCATGCCGAGCGTGTCGTTGTCCTTGGCTCTCTGCGCGAGGCGGTAGAAGTATTGGTTGTCCTCCAGGCATTGCTGCGCCGCGCCGACGGACACGGCGTCCTTGGTGAGCGCGGGCACTTCCATCCACCACGCTTCGCGGATGTCGGGGCTGGTGTAAGCGCCGTCCTGCAACGGGAAGTGCGCGGTGCGATTGTCAATCTCGGACGCAAGCTTCATCGTGCGGCAGCCGTCGGCGTCCAGGCCGGGATAACGGAAATTCATCCGCGCCGCCTGAATCTTGATGAGCTGCCGGCGGATTTTTTCATCGCCGCTCAAAGCCACCATGTCGCGCATGAATTTCAAAATCGTCTCGCCGTAGGTGCCCACATAGCCGAGTTCGCGGGAAAGCCCCTTGTGCGTGATCTCGAAATAATTCGTGCCGTAAGGTTTCTCGCCGCCGCCGTCGGTGTCGTTGCCGGACCACGGCAAAAGCCCGACGGCTTCGTAGAGGTAGCGCAACGCCTGCTGCTCGGTCAGCGCCTGCGCGGAATCGAGAATCATCAGGCCGCGGTTGGCGGCGTAGATGTTGTAATCCACAATCATGGATTGGTTGGTGTAGAAGCGCCGGCCGTTGGTGCGGTGACCGTCCACGCTGGCGCGCAGCACGCGCGCCCAGGCCGCGCGCCGCGTCATCTTCACCGGCGCGGCGAGGGCAACTAAATTTGTTCCCGGCTTGTTTCGGCCGCGACGGTCAACCGCCGGCTGCGCGGGCACTTCAACCGGTTCATCAAGCGCCTTTTCAAATTGCGGGTCGTGGCCCATCTTGGCGATGGCTTCGCCGAACGGCCCGGCCCCGACCCAGTTTCCAGGATCGAGATTGGCGTTGCGCGCGTAAGCGTCGCCTTCGCGGATGATGGCGGGGATGACGAGGTCATTGTGATACGCAACCGTCCACGGCGTATTGTAAGCCTCGGCCAACAGGAGCATTTTGTTCTGGCCATTGGCGGCGTCGCCCGATTTGTCCTTGAGCAACTGGCCAAGCCGGCCGTTCACGGTTTCCTTCATCTGCGCCAGAAGTTCCTCGCCCGGACCGCCGGGACGGACGGACGGCGCGGCCGCAGCGCCCTGTTTCTCGGAAGCGTCGGGTTCAAACCGCGTGTTTGTGTGCGTGTAAGCGCGATAGATGCCGCGCGTCGGTTCGGCAAGATTGTGCTGGTATTTTTCAAAGGTGTTTCCGTAGGCCCACATCGGCCCGAGCCCGGCGATTTTCAATGCAACTTCCGTCCGGCCTTGCGTGCGCTGAAGCGGCAGCGCGACGGTCTGATAAAGGAAACGGCCTTGGAAGATGGCTTCGTCATCCGTCTGGTTAAGCACGTCGTATTCGCCCTCGTGACGATACCCGACCTGCATGCCATCGAGATAAAGAATCAGCCGTCCGCTGGCGGCGCCCTTGTCCGAACCCCACAGTTTGACCGTAAGATAATTTTGCCGCAGCGGATCCACCTTCAGTTTGAAGCTGACCGAGCCGCCGTCGTAAGAAACGGGATCCAGCGGCAGGAGCCGCCGCGCCGGTTCGCCGAGGCCGCCGGATATGATCTCGCTGTGATCGCCGGCAAAAGCGTGGTTCGTTTCCGACCCGGCATCGCCAAAGGAAATGTTGTCCAGCAGACCCGGCGCTTCGACGGCCAGCCCGGTTGACACCAATGGCGCGGACAAAGCTAACAGCAACAAGGCGGAACATGACCGGGCTGCGCCAACCATGAGCCGGGCGGTTTTTTTAACAATGCTTTCGATTAACGACGCCGTCACACGCATGGGTTGTGCTTTGATGGTTAACTTGTAATTCAGGAAGACCCGCCGTTCAACAGCATTTTAGGTTAAACAGTTAATCCGCTTCGTCGTTTGTCCCCGGCCGTGGCGGCCGGCGCTGGCAGCGGGTTTTCTGCGGAATTCAGGGGGACGGCGCCAGGGAAGAATCCTGAAAGAAATCCCGGCATCCCTTGTTGCAGAATCAACGGTGCCAGCGCCCGCTGGCGGCCTTGAGATTGAAATGGCTGGGGAACGGTCATGGAGCGAGATTCATTTTGGGACTGACCCCTTACGACCTTGTCAAAAATATTACTTCGGTTTAAGGACAAGCATCAATTCCCGCGTATGACGCCTCGCGGCACGACCTGCCTCGCCTTTTTTATTATCGCCACGACCACCAAGCGTGCTGAGGCGGCTGCTGACAGATTCACGCACCACATGAAAATATTTTTCAGCCAGGCTACGAACTTTATAGCCAGACAAACCATTTGAACACTTGTCATGCGGGAAAGTGATGATTGCCTTGGCTCCACGGGATGAAATTGTAGAAAATAAATCACTCAACGCATCCGGCGCTTCGGTCATCACGCTGTATTTTGAACGAGGACGAAATTCTGGTGCCGGGTAGCGACCTTCACCAGAAACCGGAACACTCTGGCAACGAGCAATCGTTTCCAGAACATGATAAAATCGGCTATAATGAACGCCGGAGTATGGTGGATCAATGAATGCAATATCACCCTCTTGGAGTTGCTCGGCAGCAAGGTTTGCATCCATAACTCTAGCCTTCCCCCGTTGCAAAGCGCACTGACCAGCGAGCGATATAAAGGCCGTTCTTGTGATCTGGATGACATCTCTGCTCCAAGCATCCTTAAGAAATGGCTTAGCATTGCGCGTTGGCTGAAACGGCTGAGCGGTATGTCCGGGTGCAGCCGCGCAGCGACTGGCGGCCTTAATCAAGGCGGCAAGGGCTATCTTTTTTGCATGACCGCTTTCGGGCAGCGTTGCCAAAAGTGCATCAATTAAAACTGCCTGCTCTGGACTGTAATAATATCCGCCGTATGCCTTTGTAATGCGCAGCTTATTTTGATCCCCCGACCATTCACGATAATCAGCGACTACGGATTGTGTTAAAGTTTTCTGCTTGGGCAATTGAATCTTGGCAAAACGTCTCAATGCTCTTTTTTCCCATTTTGACCAAGCTTCTTCATAGTCAAACAGACTCTCTCTTTCGATGATAGCACCTGCAATCACAGCACTGTAAGCTTGGAGATCGAATGCTAAAACATGGATGGGAACTTTTCGCGCAACATGGATGGCAACTGCACCAGAACCAGCAAAGAGATCGATAAATCGGTTCTCTCCTTTTGCCTTTACTTCACGAGCCAGCAACTCGCCAAGGCCGTTTTGCAACATTGCTCTCTT